>Ga0126342_10008958_pt1 | contig 17927 bp, 19 predicted proteins | sample Cyp1metagenome_FD_92528 | JGI IMG/M metagenome (GOLD analysis project Ga0126342, IMG submission 92528) | Coral microbial communities from Lord Howe Island, Old Settlement Bay, Australia - Cyphastrea 1 metagenome | ecosystem: Host-associated > Invertebrates > Cnidaria > Coral ... | reverse complement strand
CATTAATAACTAATTAACATGACTTCGATTTGGTTCCCTAATAATAAATACCCCCCTAATACTAAAAACTACCTGCCGTGTTTTGTATTAGGGGGGGGGTTTAGTATTAGGAGGAAGGGATTAAGTGGGCAATTTTGCATAATTAGCCGTATTGAATTACTAAAGGGAAAATCGATGGTTTTACAAACTCCAAACGCGTCGAAAGCTCCCGAACAGCTCTTGTCTGCGGCGGACACCAACCCCCTGCAACCATGCCATTATAATCCGCAAGCAAAATCCGAGTTTGGAGCGTTTCATACCGTTTGTGTCATGGCCATCCCTAGCTCCAAGCAGCTTAAATCCCACATGTTTCCCAGCCTCGCATTGATCAGGATTGCCTTGGACTGCCGCTGAAGTCAGGCGCCCCGATCACCGCCACCAAATCCTGCGCCGTCAAACCATTCTGATTCCTTGGCCGCCGTGGCCGTGGCTTCAAATTCGGCGGAAACCTATGGAAATGTCAAGTGAAACCTGCTGCCAGCCCAACAGGACACCAAGGAGAGCCACCAAAACTGCTATCTTTATCATTCTTTATCTGCTGGCTCGTGATTTTGGATCTTTGACAGGTCATACCCGTCTTGGGCGAGAAAAAGGCATGCAACCGCCATGCATGGCAAAATCAATTGTCACATTCCACTGGCGCCCCACTGGCCAACCACAAAACCCGTTCATGCAACTTAGTTAATATAATCCGGCAGTCTACCAGTTTGCTGTCTGGAGGTCCGAACTAACATGAACTAACCATGTTTGCTAGCTCCTGTTGAAAGTCAAACTGCCAGCCTGACCCAGGCCCATGCTGCGCCAAAGTTCTGCTGATCAAGACGGGCCCCTGCTGTCACAAGTACTGCAGCAGCTTCGAAGGCCCCACAAAGGATGCAGCACATCCTGTGGTGAACTGAGCTGGGGCAGCAGTGCTCAAACTCTCAGAGTTCAAATAGGTCTACCATCCCAACACCACAGGAACACTCGGAACATCAAGCGTGATTTTCTTGCAGCATCATGGCGGTCAACTTCAGTTGGTCAAGCTTCAATGGACTGGCGTCCGCATACTGAGTTGCAAAGTAGGTGACCTCAGAAGCACAATGAAGCCCCGGTAGGCCTTGACCCCGAGAGTCAGTTATATAGGCGATACAGCCATGTAAAACCCACAAATGCACACGCTCTTGTTTTCCTTGAACCAAGTTAACAGCGTATTTACATGACTACTGGATACTACAGGCTACTATTTTACTGGGGAGTATGCAGAGATATGCGGAGTATATGTTTAATACCCCGTAAGAACAGAATCATGTGGGAACATTTGATCTGCCTTGGCACCCAGCCAAAGGTAAGTTGTTTATAGTTGTTTGTTGGTCAGAATTGGCTAGCAGGGTCTGGCAGGACAACTGACTGCATGCTTTCCAGACGCATCACCTTTGAAAATCTTTGGAACCTAATGTGAGGACATGGCACCTCGAAACCATTGGAGTCTGATTGATGGTTGTGCTTCTTCTCGTTTCAGGAGGCTAGTTGCGACAGGACACCCAGCGACACTTCCAGTCGTGCTGCAATCCGAGGTACGGCAGTCCGGTTCCATCGATTCTTCAGCGCCAAGAATCCGAAAACGAGTTGAAGCATACTGAACATGGGAAGTTTGAGCGGCTGGTTCACATCTGCGCCACGATCAATCAAGGCGGATACTACTTCCGCGGATGCGCCGCCGAACATGATGGCATTGTGCAGGGCGATACTCACTTCCTGCAGCAATGGGAGATTTAGCGTTGTGAAGCTAGGAACGTGAGACCAGGGGGGCTTGAGATAGTTCAACTGCTGATTTCCAAACTGGGCCAAAAGTACCAGAACCGTCAAAAGCATCTGCATGCAAAGAGGGGAGAAAAGCAGGCCCAGAGCAAAGCATAGCAAGATGAGTCTACTGGCAGCGAAAAGCATCTTATATCAATGCTGCCCTATGTTGGCCACACTCTGTCTTCAAATTGCCACCCATAGCAAAATTGTGGTTCATTCATGGCCTCTGCAACCCTTAACCTGCGCTGGCCCACTTCAGCCCCTCCTCAATCGTGGCATCTGTTAGAATACGATCAATCACTCCCAGAGCGCCAGATCCAACACCAGCACCACCAGACAAAATCCGAGGTGAATGGGAAAAGGAATTCAGTGTGGTTGCGCTCGCACCGAAGGAAATCAATATGTCAATGGCCTGGCAGTGATTCACACATGCATCGATGCCTGTTTCAGTCTCTGCACCCATTTGTGATTCATGGACCTGTCGCCACCACTAGCACAACCACCACTATCACATCACAACCACCACCACCCACCACTGTCACCACCAACACTATCACAACCACCACAACTGACGAAAGCTTCATTTTCAATCATTTTCACATCTTCCACTTTCAGTTCCAACAACTCATATAACTCATTCAGGAAACATCTGAGCCCTGCCATGTCTTGCGCTTGCTTGCTGCTCATCTTGGACGAGCAACATGCGCCAAGAAAAACAGCTTTTCAGCAAGCAATGGGCCAGCGTCTCACCGATAGGGATTATGTGATTTTTTAGTGATCGTTTCGTTATCGTTCGGGATTCGTTCGGGTTATCGTTTGGGACACCTGGTTGGATAAAAGCAAAACAATGATTCCTCTCTCGAAAATTCTTAATGCTTTCCTGAACAAAACTTGAAGCTGCCGCGGAAAACGAAAAGCACAAACTCCAAAAAGAATATAGGAAAGAGCGGGATCTAGAGCACCCACACTGTTCCTGCCGCAAGGCAAGACCTTGTTCTTTCCTTCCTCCAGCATGGCGGGTTGTCACTAGCAAGAGTTGAGGCAAAAAACTGATATGTGTCCGTACAGTACTTGAATTTCACTCAGCATGCAGCCCAAACAGGAGCATAAACAGACCATCACCACACAGCAATGCACATCACCAGGTACCACCTGTTAAAACAGGATTTTGCCGTTTGCCTATCTCTCACACAGATGGTGACTGCTATTGAATGCGTACATAAAGGCATCGAATAGCCTGCACCGTAAAACAAAGGATGACTGATGACCAAAATCAAACATAAGCAAATTAAATGTTATCATTTTTCTGCACAATTTATATCAATTTATAATTTATAATATTTCGCAGGTCGTCGCTTATTTCGAATAATTTTACCGCTGAAATATTGACGTCGTCTGAATTAATAGATTATTGTACGTCGGCCTAATACGACAACAGGACCTGCTTTCATTTCTTAATTTGCTGCATCCTGGGTATGTTCTGTATAATAAACACAACGACACAACGTTTTGTTTGTCCAAGCTTTGCCGCTTAAAAGCGATTTTTCCAGCCGTAGCTGCCCAGACAAAAGCTAGAAAAATAGGGAACTTGCTTCTGAACGCGCTGAAGACCTCAGTTTCCTAGTTTGGTAAACTGTGTGATCACAGTTTCCTAGTTTAGTTTTTTTTGAAGAGTGTGTGATCATTTTCCATGGCCCAGCTCAATTTCCCAAAAATAGAGATGCCTCGAATACTACTCTCCAATACGGTAAATTTTGGCTGTAGCTCATGTAAAGATAGTAATTACATTACATATTGATGATGTATTGATGTAAGCATAGATCTATTGCGCGAGAGAATTTGCCTATTATGGATTGGATATCCCAGGCCGCAGGCCGAACCTATCTAACCTGGTCAATCCCTTCGTGATGATGATTTTCTGTTTTACGGGGATCCTAGGCTGCTAGACCACCAAACCAAAGCACCACCTCCCAATGTCCTGAGTCATTGGTTTGATATGGTTTGATCATGTTACCACCCTCCAACGGACGTCGCCTCCGCGTTCTGATTGACGCAGGCATAATGCATTGCAGTAGAGCCCATATTGTCCGTGCAGTGGACATCTGCACCATTGGACAGCAAGAATTTCAATGCCTCATGGTGCTTCAGGTAGATGCACATCACCAGCAAAGATGTGTATGGCACCTGAAATTTGGTCCGGCGGCTCCTGGAAAAAGGAACATCTCAGGTGGGATTGATGACGATTGATGAATTTTGGTAATTTGGTAAAATGGTAAAAGATGGTAAAAGCATGGCAAAACATATGCCTTGATCATATCAACTACTAACTAAAAAGTTGCTGAAGAGCCTTTTCTTCAAATACTGATATACTGATGAATAAAACATGGTACCCGCCCATTAGTGCAACCCAGCCGAATCGATTCGTCAAAAGTGTCCATCATTTCACGTTGGAAATTATGCTTCATCTTCGTGAGTGAGTTTCAGGCTCCCTGTAATATCCTGTAATGTTCAAAGGTGTGACTTAAAACAAACCCAACAAGTAAATGCTGGCAAACACAAACACTGAGAAAAAAAACACAAGAAAGACAGACAACAAGAGGGTAGGAACACAAAACAACACAAATATCACAAATACAAAACGACAGCGCAAGAAAGAACAGACAACAAGAAAAAATAATAAGGATCAAAATACACCAAACAAACTTTCAAACAAGCAAAAAAAGGTAGAACTGAACAATTAACACAGTGTGCACAGTCCGTAATGATGCAGCAGCTCCAGCAGCAACGACGACTACTACTACCATTACTACAAGGACAACCCCTGAAATTTCCCGCATGCGCTGCAACCAGTGGCAAAAATCATGCAAACTTGAGTGTGCCAAACAAAGATTAAACAAAGTTATTAACAAATCAAGCCTGACAATCATAAATTTCAAACAGGCTGTGGATAAAAAAAAACAGTAGTAAATCCATGCCAATCCAACAGCTGAGATCAGCTGAGGATCCATGAAGAGCTTCGGTGTCGCTTTGGTAGTGGTGTCCTGGGGGCTCGCCCCTCTCTGTATCAAGGCTTGAAGAATCGCCTGGGCGTTTCCAATGGAAACAGTATGAAACAGTAGACCCACCCCTCTATTCATAACCTCCACTTTAATCCTTTAATCGGCATCATATCGGACCCCAAGAAGAATATACTGTGTTAGATCCACCACTGAGTTGCACGTGCTGATACTTGTGAATGGGGGGATGAATCAACCAGTTTCAGGCCAAACGGCCGGATCTCCACGTAAAGCTGCATAGCAAATGGGGCTCCACCCTGCTTCATCGCGAGAGATCACGTCCTCGAGTCCACGACTCAATCTGGACCACAGAAGAGAGAAACCTTTAAGACCAATGATTCCCCATTTGGGATGCGTGTTCCGATCTTTAGTGGGTGTGGGCAATGTGGGTTGATAAAAAGAAATGATCACCATATATCCCAGTCATGTGAAATTGACAGGAAAGTGACATGTGCTACAAGTATCCATGAGATCCCTTGCGACCCATTGCATGTCTAAAGTAGCATGGTCTGCCCCATCTGCATGACTTCAAGACTCTCAATTCTTCGTCCTATGATTTCCTATGTGTCCCTGGTCCAAGGGAGGCCGGAAGAATCCCGTCATCCGCCCTGTTTTGTGCAGTAGCATCCAGCAATATTCGGCATGCCGTATGCTCTACATAAGCAAGAGCTTCAGCTGAGTAGTGCAAGGAGTTCTCTGGTTCATTTTGCAAGGCTATCATATCTTGGGCCAAAAAAATGCCGAGCTTCTTCAAAGCCATTCTGGTACATAAATTTCCGAAAAGCCAACGTCCTCTCATCCACACAGTCACCATCGCAGAAGCCGGGGATAACATCCTGTATGGGTCCCAATGGCAAAGCTCTGAACTGGGAATACTGCAGGTTCAGCAGAATGCGGTAACCTCACTGCCACAGGTGATGAATACACCAAGATGTCTCTTGTCCGTGGCAAGCTGATGTCGGCCTTAATTCCTTTCAAACCGTTTCCCCAAATATTTATTCATAGAGAATCATAGAGAATCAGAGAGAGAGAGAGAGAGTGATATAATTAGTGTGTAAGTGTATGTATGCATGCACTGCATGTATGTATACGTATACACATGCGCTCCCCGGCAAGTGTGCGGCAACGAATGCAAGGAGGCATCTAATGCACTGCTGGCGCGACCTTCATGCTGCACTACCTTCATCGCCCGTGAAGATGGTCCAATTGAGTGCCTTTGTGCGGCCTTTGTGCCTTCGGGATGACCTTGTACACTGACAATATTATTCGGTTGCACCCTTGCACCTTTGAAAAAGTCGAGTTGCCGTGTAATCACGAGCCGAGCAGCTATGAAATTCTTTTCTTTTCAGATGGAACTGTAGCCTCTTCGTAAACATGCTGTGAAGCACCCCAGCTGCTACTTCCCGATCGCTGGTGATGGTGAAATTGCCCTCACCGACAGGGTCTCGACAGAATTCCTGAGGCTGCACATGTGATACAACACAAAGCATACAAAGCCAAAGCAACCAAACAAAATTGTATTCCAACCACATACACCACAAATAATGGCAAACAAACAACGTTTCCGGACAAATGCATCACCCAACAACGATGGAGCACTCAGTAGCCAAGGCATCAAGATACCTGGCTAAATATCGACTCTCGCTGCTAAACCAGTCGTGGTTCATATGGGCTGTTGAGGAATTGGTGCTTGGCGCTGTGAACTTCGATGATGTATTTGTCTTCACCTTGTGGCCATGCGGAGCCATGCGGAGCCATGCGGAGCCATGCGGAGCCATGCGGAGCCATGCGGAGCCCCAAAGGGCGCCCATGGGTGAACCATGTCTTGCTAACTTGAACCAGTCTATATATATGGTCAATGAAACCTTTCTGGTAGTAGCCCAATCTCCAAATCCCCAGATTCAAGAGTATACCATATTATAATCATATTTATATATATTATATATATTATATAATCCGTATGTTAATAATTACATTATATTCAACTAATCACGACCGACAGTGACAAATATGAAACTGGGGGATTCAAATAATATCAAATATATAATCATTTCCAATCACTTCCAATGTTCAATCTTCTCTGAGGCTTGGACCAGCATGAAGTTGACTAGCCAAACGCTCCAAGCGACACCAAGCCCTCCTGTGCGCTGCGTGTTCGAGCCGGGCACATGTGCTCATGTGTTTTGTGCGCATATGTGGCCACAAAACGCCACAAGGAACATGACTGCTATCTTGATTTGAGTGTAATATGTATTCATATGTAATTATAATCAATGGGTTCCAATTTTTTGGGGGAATTGTTTTGTTTTTTTTTTGACTTGTCTGTGTCTATTTTTGAGTCTTGGGCACTTTTCCTTGCTATTTGCATCTATTTGCTACATTTTGGAGCAAAAACATGTAATTTGCTGAATTTTGCAGCTGAATTTCTCATTTGCACGGTCCATCGATTTTTCCCAGATCTGAATCAACTTTTCCGTGGTTTTCATCGAGTGTTCCATGGTTTTAATTGATTTTTCCATTGTTTTCATTGATTTTTCCATGTTTTCGATTGATTTTTCATGGTGTTCATCGATTTTTACATGGTGTTCATCGATTTTTCCATAGTGTTCATCGATTTTTCCATGGTTTCAATTGATTTTTCCATGGTTTCCATCGATTTTTCTGCATAACATGCACCTGGTGAAAATGTAGAATATAGGTTGAAGCACATGTTGAAGCAGAACCGTGTTGGGTGTAAATAGTTTCATTGGATACTATCATAGTGTTGGTTTCGGATCTATTTAGGGTTTGGTTTAAAGTTTGTTTAAGGGTGGTTTATGGTTTGTTTAAGGTCGGTTTAGGGTATACTTAGGGTTGGTTTAGTGTTGATTTAGGGTTGGTCTAGGGTTTATTTAGGGTTGTTTAGTGTTGGTTTAGGGTCTAGTTTGTTTAGGGTTGGATTAAGGTGTATTTAAGGATACAAGGTGTGTATAATAGATAGGTAGATAGATAGCTAGATGGATGGATTGATAGATAGATAGATGGATGGATGTATGGATGGATAGATAGATAGACAGGTTAAAATAAAGAAAGCGGGAGAGGGGGATTGCTGCGCCCTCCCCCCCAAAGCAGAATGACAGTACCTATTCTTACATGTAAGTATGTTGGTTGAATATGATACTCGGGCTGTATCTAATGCACAACATGCATCTGGTGAACATGTAGAATATAGGCTAAGGCACAACCGTGTGGGGTGTAAATAGTTGCATTGGGTGCTATCATAGTGTTGGTTTCGAATATATGTATGGTTTGGTTTAGGGTTTATTTAGGGTTAACTGACGGTTTATTTAGCGTTTATTTAGGGTTGGTTTGGGGTTTATTTAGTGTTGGTTTAGGGTTATTTAGTGTTGGTTTAGGGTCTATCTAAAGTTTGTTGAGGGTTAAATTAAGGCGACCAAGGTGTATTTAGGGACATAAGCTGTGTTTATAAATATAAATACGATATATATATGTGTGTGTGTATGTATGTATGGATGTATGGATGTATGCATGCATGCATGCATGTATGGATGTATGGATGTATGGATGTATGTGTGTTTGGATGTATGTGTGTATGTGTGTATGTGTGTATGTGTGTATGTATGTATGGATGTATGGATGTATGCATGCATGCATGCATGTATGGATGTATGGATGTATGTGTGTTTGGATGTATGTGTGTATGTGTGTATGTGTGTATGTGTGTATGTGTGTATGTGTGTATGTGTGTATGTATGTATGTGTGTATGTGTGTATGTGTGTATGTATGTATGTATGTATGTATGCATGGATGCATGTATGCATGCATGCATGGATGCATGGATGCATCTATGCATCTATGCATCTATGCATCTATGCATCTATGTATAGAACGTAGGCTGAGGCACAACGCTGTTGGGTGCATTGGATGTAAATAGGTTCATTTCATTGCATGTTATCAAGGTTTCCTATAAATTATATTGTTAGATTGGATCTTGCCCGTCTTATAAAACATTCTCATGTTATATCACTTTGCTTTTTTCAGTTCTCAATGTTTTACTCGTTGTTGGCACGAAAGTTGCAGCATACTGCCAAGAAACCACAAAAGCCAAAAGAACAAGAAGCCAAAAACAACAAAAGGGAAAAGAAACTAAGGAGCCGAGAAGACAAAAGCCACACAAGCCAGAAAAACCACAACTTTCTTACAAAACATTGTTGTTTGTCCTTTTATTCCTTCTAATTGATGTTATAAGTTATGCTCTTTGTCTGGACAATGGTTGCAGCATAGTGCCAAGAAGCAAAAGCCAAGAAGCCAAAAGCAACAAAAGCCAACGATAAGACACAATTCACAAAACCTAGGAATCCCAAAAGCCACAAAAGCCACAAAGTCAGAGTGAAAAACGAAAAGAAATCCTTTAGAATAAAACGAAAAAATCCCCTCCCTTTTCAATTCTCGATGTTCTCTGTTGTGACTGCGCAGAAGAGGCCCGCTGATAAACTGGGGAGGTCCTGGCCCACGTGTGCTTATTCAGCAAGTGATCGGAGCCATCTCGACGCACAAAGGGACAGTGGATGACCTAGAGACTGCCCAGCCATTGCACGTGAAAAGTGAGAGGAAACAGTGGGACTTCAAACCTGTCCAGGGCAATGTCTTGCAGCCAATTTTTGCTTCATACTATCTGCGTTCCTCTGGGGCATAGCCCGTCCACTGGGGTGCCAAGTTCAGAAACTACCAACTGGCACAAGCGGCAAAAAATCGAGACATCTCCACATAGGCAGGGATACCTTGGAAAAGTCAAGTTTGCAATGCAATGTGTCGCTTTGGATACAGCATCTCGCAGGCTGTTTTTTGTCAAAGAACCTGCACAGAACTGGGAAGGGATGCTCAAAGCACCTGGGATTCCTAGATTCGAACTATTTCGAACTTCGAGGAAGCCACTGGGCCATGCCATGCCATGCCAATATGTGAGTTAATTCTTTTAGTTAAACTATGTTAAACTGCAAGAATCTATAAGAATCTATACGAATCCATAAGATGGTTTGACATGGTTTAAGACGTGCCCTCTTTTGCTCTAACATCTCCAAGCTTCTTCTGATGGCGTTCTGCTGCTGAACATCCTCGATTCCTTGCACTGAACCCTCCAGCTGCGGGCAGCTGAAAAAATCAAACCAGACCTCAGTCTCATTGCTCGGAGATGCTCGGAGTATCTATTCATATCAGATTCATAATGATCTACTGTTATACATACTGTTACCATGTTTGGGGCATCTGCGGCATATGTGGGAATTGGATGGAATTGGAACTTGCCAAGCATGGTCTTACCCTCCTCTAGTCAAACATGGAGCGCTGGAACCATGGAGGTAAACCCAACGATTACCCAACGTATGTGGGTCATGGAATTATGTGCGAGTCAATCCGCACGTTGCGGCTGCTGACAACCACAACAGCAAAAGAAAAAATAGACAAGGGGATACATAGAGTTGAAATGTACAGGTAAAGAATCGAAACAATTGGAAACACATGGAAATACACGATCTGATGTGATCGCTCACTTGTATTCACCTGTGGCATGCTTATGGTGGATTCGACAAGCACTTTGACCCGAAGATGACGGCTTCCTACGAAAAGGCCGTAGTAGCCGACGGCCCGCCGAGCTGCGAAAAGCTCTCTGGATTTGAGTTCGCTGGTCATCATTCCTCTGTCCTGTCCGAAGATGAGTTCGGAGGCAAATTCCACGGGGACCGTGTCCTGAGTGCGGCAGGATTCCCGGTAGGATCCAATGGCAAACCATGGCCAACCCAAGCTGGACCCAAGCTGGGGCAACAAGTCAATTTGACATTCTATACCGGAAGATTTCCTAGATGGCTGAGAAATCCCGATCTGAATTCATCATAGGGGATCCAGGTTAGTGTCAGCTACTATTTGATCATGAAAAAAAGGAAACTTATATAAGCAGCGCCACCAACCATGGGAACATCTCTAAGCACACGATTTTACTGGTAGGATGTAACAAATTTACCCACACACACACACAAAGAAAAAAACACATAAACCGTTGCATCACAAAATCAGCGTGTCAATCTTAATTACCTGACTTTATCAAAAAAGTCACTTCTTATCGAGCAAGTTGCGGCGACATACAGCATGTGATGTAGAGCGTCTTGAAGCACCCGCACTTGTTCACCATATGGATCCTCACTTTCAGTGCACATAAACCAAGCAAGAGACCACACCTGCCGATTTCCTGAAAATAGTCACGAGATGTCAAGAGTGTGCATTCCCGAGCATACATGCAGCATGCTTCTGGGATCTTCCGGGTATGATTTCATATCTTCAATTCAGCTTTGCGAAGTCGATACAAAGCAGGACAGGGAGCCCAAAGGACATGCGTGGCGTATCGTGGCTTGTTGCTCAACAATGCGCACACGGGTTCTGGGCGTTGGTCATCGTCTATAGCCCCAGGTCCTGCTTCCCCAAGCCGAGGTTCCGGGTGGCTTCTGCCACTCCATTCATGGGATATGAACATGGCCTGCCCAAGGCTCTGATCGAATATCACCAGACTGTTGTCTGCCAGCAACTGCTCATGGGCAGTTGGGTATACCATGTGCCTTAGAAGGTTCGGCTATGTTTTCTTGGGACAAATCGATGGATAGGGATGCCCCGGTATGCGTGCAAAGGATGAGAATGTACTATGCTTGTACACTTGGACAAAACATGACAAAACACTCCCCAACATCCAATTACATCCAACTATCAATTACCCAAAAAAAAGTTTTCTCCATTTGAGATGTCCAGTTTTTTATCACTTGGTTAATAAAAACGGCCCGTACAAGAAAAATGCACGATATACCCCCACGGTGAGCGCACTGGTTTTTAATAATCATCTCCATTTGAGAGCCTCGTTTATTAATTAGTCACATCATGTCACATCCCTCAAACATCCTCAAACAGGTCCCTTTGGAGACGGTTTACGGAAAGGATGTTTGTGACATTTTGAACAGCTGGGATTTCAAACTTCTGAGCCTGAGTTTGGATGAGTTTGGTAGGTAAGGGTGCCCAAAGAATTATAGTAACTATTCGTCCCACAGCGTGCTTTTGTTTTCTTGTCAACTTTGTGACATACCAATTATAGATATTTAATGATATTTATAGATGGGTTGGCAGTTGATCAGGTTTAAACATATGTTTTTCCCATCCAGGCAATCAGCCATCCATCTGGCCAGTGGAAGCGTGTGGAACCCAGCAGGAACGTCTTTTTATGTTTTTTTTGGACGCCTCATCCCTGTCGAGTTGCAATATGCTGTCGACAGGCAGTGTGTACATTGGATAGTATGCCTGAAACGTTGCATGGTTCTGATCCACATTGCCTTGGCGTTGACCGGCGAGGCTGCAGGCGGATGCTGAAAACTATTGGCTACTGAATGGCTATGGAAAACCATGGAAAAGCTGCTGGATTTCGTGAAGCGCCATCAGTTTGTTCCAAAAATGCGAATGAACTAACTAGACTCCAAGCTACTCAAAGCCTGAGCAAACTCTATGAGTCGCTCGCTACTTTCTGGTCTGCAGCAGGTGAAACTCCATACCATGGCGCCCGCAAAGATTCAGCGAATGCGGTTTCACACCGTTGGTGTTCTTTCCAGCAGGTGTAGTCAGTGTATTTTTTTAGGATCAGGCGTCAGACCACTATATACACGTAAGCATTTCTTGAAGGTTCGATGGGAAGCAGTTGCCACTGGACAATACTTGACGTCAGAAGAATCTGACTGTGGCTATGATAGCTTTGACATGCCCAAAACTCAGAACCAACACAAGCAACCTACTCTAAGAGCCCCAAATGTCATGAAGAGGTTCTCAAAGAACATGCTCAGGGTGTCTACTCAACTTAGAGGAAGAAAAAAAGAAGAAACATCAACTCCAACTTGAATTCTGGTTGGCAGTGGCAACCCATCCCAAAGTTCAACTTCAATCCGGCTTTACCATCCCCAGGTATGCGGCATGACCATCATCCACCAGGCCGTCCAGCCATGAAAAATCATGAAAAATCCAGGTCATGGCATAGCTCTGGGCCCAAACCGGTACTCACCAAATTGAAGCCTTTCCCGTCCTGGCTGGGGTTGTTGTCCCATGTCCCCTAGTCTTCTGCACCAGTGGCTCGTGACCCGGTTAAAATCGAGCAACGGGAAACTCATATTAATACAACAGTGTTTAGTGATAAAAAAAAGGGGAATAAGTACACATGATTATGTATATAATTGATAATGGAAAATGCGCGCAGGAATCACAGAACACCACAGTCCTTTATCAACAATGGCAAATGCACCTGAAAAACAATGGCATTCTAATAGCAATGACAACACTCCAACTCCAACTGCAGCACGAAAACAAACAATGGCCGCAAAACAGGGTACTCCTCCACTTTCTGTACATGATTTTAAGGGCTTCAATCGTACTTGACATGGTCTTCTCTACAAGCAATGCGGCATCCCAATGGCAGCACCCACACGACACAGTTCACCTCCAATATCTGTGAGAGTCTGAGTTGGTACTCTGCAGCAGCCTCCTACCAATGGCTTGCATTGTGGCTTGAGAGGTTGGAATGAAAGCAAAGGACACTCGAAATATTGCCAAGTGGCACATGTCCTGCCATAAAGAAGTTGGCCCATGGAATTTCAGATCAAATGCGCAGGAAAGAAACACTAATGCAAAGTATCAGTTACTTTTGGACCACCTCCCAACAATGGGAGCGGACTAATCATGGGCTCTTTTATTTTGAAAGCAGTGCTAGACTATTGCAGTCTCACACTCGCAATCTCCAATATCGATATATATTAATATATTGTCAATTAAACATTCTGACTGTTATAGTAAACATTATTAAACACATATCGCAGCATTATATGATATGATTCAATATGATTCAACTATATTACTATATTCAACTAATATTATTTGGTATCCAAAGAAACCACACTGTTTGTTGGTCTTTCAATGAGGTTTGTTGCTGTGAAGCTTCGTGCAGTGCTTTCCAGGCCTTCCAGCCTTGGCTGGTGTCAGGTGCAATGAGCTGCTCCTGATCGCAGTATATCGCGTGGCCATCATGGCCATCCTACTGGAGAAATTCCAGCAAACTCGGCAACGCTAATATGATATAGATCATATATCATATATACATATGATATATCATATATATATACAGTATATATATGATATGATATATCATCTATCTATATATATATATTTCATATATATAGATCATATAGGAAAACATCAGGCTTTTTCGAACTTGCTGTCCTCTGGGAAGTGAATACCCCGCTTCTGCAGGGTCTTCACCAAACTGCTTTGAACCTAGACATCACCCAGTGGAGGCAGCTCAACCACCCGCTGTTCTTGCTCCGGCCAGCATTCCAAGGCTAAGTTCCCAGCCAAGTTTGCATTACAATCATCATCGCTTTCGTAGCCATACCGCCTGGCTCAGCATTGGTTGCTCAACCGATCCTTCTGAAGGACTTAGAGGGGTTTAAAACTTTGCACGGCTTTCAGCTGAAAGCCACCACACTAGAGTCTGTTTTCATTACACTGTGGAGTGCGAATAGGCTGCATTGTATGAGTATATATATATACATCTTTTAAATAAAATGACACGAAGTTCATAGAAATTTGAGGGAATTCTGGTTCATCATCTACGGGGGAAAAAACATCCTCTTGACAACTCTTGTAGAGGCTCAGCGATGCAGTGGCTGTGAAAGCAGGAGAAATCGTCTAATTATACAATTACCAGGAATCAATCGGACATAATTATTAGCTCAAACCTGATCCACCTTGCAGCCAAATTACTCATCCAGCAAAATGATGAGAACACGGCCCCAATCCTTGGATAAGTGTCAGCCGGCACCAGCTGCCAAGGAAACACACAACACAGTTCATCACCGCAATCATCTTGAAAAGGACTGTTGCACCACTACAATCTGCATACTTGGCATAATTGGCGTAATGTAAGAATATGTAAATATATGTAAGATATGTATAGATATGTAACATGTTGGAACGCATGATTGTGCACATGCGTTCCAAGTTGTCCGGATTCATGCGCCTGGGATGGCCTGGGGATCCTGGGGATCCTGGGATTTTTTTGCGGAATGCAAACTGGTCCATGGTCATGTTAACCTTGGTAGCTATCTGGAAAATCAGCATTTTTAATGGGTAAATCCATTTTTAACCTAACCACATTGGCAGTGACTCAGTGTGCTGAATCCGATTTGATCCTCTGCGGTCAGCATCTTTGAGTATCGCATCTGCCCCAAAAGAGCTTGGCACCAAACAATCTCCTGCTCATTCCACTCTGCTATGGCGGAGTATACCTAGAACGAGGGACAGTTGACTGCATGCGAAATCCCCAGACTTCCAACTTCCACACCTCCTTGGCACGGTTTCGCCTCGCTTGACCATTCCTCAGTAGGGTGAAGAAATATAAAAAATGTTTCAATTTAAAGGCATCAAAAAAATAGCGCACTGGGGATCAAAAAATTAATATTGAAGGCATGAAAACCATATTCCCCTGGAACCCCTCATACTATGGCCGCTGCAACATTCTGCAACAATCTATTCCTCTGTGATGGTAACTATGAGTTAAACTATAAGCATCATCGTTGCAATGTGATTGAAACGTATTGAAACTGTTGAGCTATAGCTGGAAACTATGCGAGTATATGAATAATTATCGATTAGAAGCATTTAAATTAAAAGCATCAAGATGCATCAAGTGTGCATTTGGTTCATGCGACATGTGGCATCAAGTTTATCTGAGACGGGCTCGTGGGTGACAAGCCAAGCAGGAATTTCGAGGAAGATGACTTCTGGTGCCTTAGCCGAATTTCCCAAGCCTCCACCACCGCAAGTAGGAAGACTGTAAATATCGATGGGTGCATGACGGTGCATGGTCAATCGCTCGGGTTGCATCATTTTGCATCTGGACTGTGAATTCTCGTAAGGACAGAAGCAGGATGACATCAGCTCAGAATATCAAATCTCAGGCAAATGAGACATATTATATAATATTTTATAATCCAAATCCACACACATGAATACATAATGTGATGAATAGAATGATTGAACAACAAACACTCATTACCATCAGTACTATTTATCTGTCTACGCAACACTCTGTCTCTTCTTTAACATCTTAGTTACTGATATCCACAGTTGACAGTCAAGAAATTCCATAGGAATTTGTAGTTAATACCAGACTTAGAATTCTTGTTCTTTTTTTATTTATTGGATCAACATTTCTTCTACCTATAGTCTGAGAATATATTTTACCACACTCTCCGATTATTCACATAAAAAGAAGAGGTGATTTGTTGGCAAGTGAATTTGTCGTATTTTTTGCTAGATTTGTTAGTGGTGCAATCAAAGGTACCGCAGCTTTTGAAATGGCCATTGACCATTGTGTGCCTTTTTGGGGGCCCAGCTTTAACCGCGCGCTTTCACGCTCCATGTTCCACCAGCTGCGCATCTGGGGTGTGGCACTTGATGATGCGGGCACAGATGTGCTGAGCCGCCTTCTCTTGAAGGTCCTGCCCCAAGAACTGTAAAGAGAAACAACTGGATACATGGCATTAGTTTAGATGCACTCTTTTGGACATGCTCACACTGTAGTTTGACCACCCCTCCATCTCTCTGCAGAAGAGCGACTCTCGTACCACTACATACTTCCATCAAATCTGCATCCATCTAGAACTTGAATGTCATGGTTCAAATCTTTTCACATGTTGTAAACATTCCATTCCTTCTCGGTGTAGGCAATGATGCGCTCCCCGTCCATGGCTTCGGACCCCAGGGGTCAACGGGTGACCATTCTGACCCACTGCAAGTCTCAAAGGATTGGGCTTTCCGAATGGCAAGGTTTCAGGGCAAGCCTACCATCCACTGCTTGATGCACACATCTCCCGTTCTGAATATGAAGTGCCTGTCGCTTTTGCCTGGTCTTCCATGTGGGAAGAAATGATGACCGGGTACCGGCTCTAAGCGTCTGAGTTTTTTCCCCTTGACAGGAAATGCTCGGAGGAAAGAATCGGCATCAGCATGAAGCATTGAAGCGCACTGCACCAAAAGCAATTGAGTGACAAGCGCGCAAAAACCATGAAAAGACACATATTTTTGTTGGTCAAGAGCTACGTCCGTCTCATTCTGTCTTCTTTGATGGCATCCTGCATCGCTGACGAAGCCAAGGGCATGTAGGAATGGCCAGCTGCACTTTCAAAACCATATCACTGACTCATCACCAACTACCAAACTCGCTAGTTGCAGTAGTTAACATCATGCAGAGAGTTGTTCGCCTTATTTTTGGGAGGTGAAATCCAAAGAAAACATATTCTGCTAGCAGCGGCGCTGACAGGAAACTTTGGATCGGCTTCATTCGCTGTTGACCAAAGTATGAAGCAAAGAAATTAATTAATGTATAAGATATGTATAATTAATAATGTATATATATATACGTATATTATATATATATATGTGTGTATATATATTATGTGTGCATGTACATTGCCATTTGTGTGTAGTCAAATGCAAATGCTACAAAAGCATCAAAAGCCATGGTCTCAATCTGAATGACATCCGAATCCACATGCATTTCCTTACCCGACCCATGTCCATCGCGAAGAATAGGTCATCGGTCAGGGTCGTATCCTGCAAACTTGCAAACTGTTGGGTCCTTTCCGGCCATCATGATCCCATCATGTTAAGCTGCATGTTAAGCAGCAAGGCGCATTAGAATAATGAATATTATGTAGAATAATGATATAGATACAATTTATATGTATAAATATAAAGCCTCAGAAGAAAAGAAGACCCAGGTGCGCGAAAAGGTAGGAAAGTCGCGAAACGCTATGTTTTTCCAATGATTTGGGGGTCCGGAGGGTCAAAAATGCACGCCGTTGTGGCGCGAAGCACATTTCGAAGTCAAAATGTACAAAGCACACCAGGTTCGGACCACTTTTGGAAGTTGAGATGTCGAAAAAGTGCACGCCGTTGTGGCGCGAAGCACATTT
>Ga0126342_10008957_pt1 | contig 17928 bp, 20 predicted proteins | sample Cyp1metagenome_FD_92528 | JGI IMG/M metagenome (GOLD analysis project Ga0126342, IMG submission 92528) | Coral microbial communities from Lord Howe Island, Old Settlement Bay, Australia - Cyphastrea 1 metagenome | ecosystem: Host-associated > Invertebrates > Cnidaria > Coral ... | reverse complement strand
TATATTATATGTATATAAATATAATATATATATATGATATATCTACATATGATATATATATATATATATGATTCATATATGATATATCTATGTATGATATAATATATATGTTATATATGTCATGTGACTCATGGTCAGATGTTCCGAGGCCCCAGGCTCATTGACTGGCTTGGAGGCATTGATGCGTCCTGCCCCACTGCGATATGATTTTTTGGTTTCAGATGTCATAATACGCTTATAATATGTAATCAGTGACTATAGTGTTTGATCCTTTTTTGACCGACTTCACGGAAAATTGGAGACGTGATCTCCATCTTCTACTTTGCTGACTGTTGCAGTGCTCTGGCGGTCTGGACATTCTGTTGGGATGTACTGCCAAGTAGAAACTGAGGCTTTGAAGCAAAGCCGCTAACCCAGGGGTTTACTTTGCGGATGTCTATACCAATTTGTAGCAAAATCTCACAGATTATCAGAAATGACATGACTACTTGGGGTACCCCAGAGACACAGAAAAATCGGGGCTCCTGTTGCAAAATCTTCCATGTTTCGATCGGAAAACTCCACCATGGTCGCCCTGTCGAGCTGGAATCACCACCATGGAATCAGCGTGGCAAATCACTTCAAATCGCCCACTCCATGACCTATTTGAATCGTTGAAATGTGAAAATTCATTGAGATGATGGATTTTCAACAACATCGCCCTACTTTGAGACTCACAAAAAAAAAGGCAGTTCCAACATATGTTCCACACAAATCCCATGGATTTTTGAAGGTCGCCCTCCTTTTTCCCTGCCGAAGCAGCGTCGAAACCGGCCGCTCTTTGGCGAACATGATGCCACGGTCAACAAATGGACCAGCTGCCCCAGATGGCCATAACATTGGGATGAGAGAAAGGACCACTCCCAAATCTCCATATGATAAAAAACCATGATAAACCCAGAAAATCTCTTGATTCATGGCTATATCAGGCTATTAATCTATACCCTCTGGTAAATATACAAAAAGCGAACTGGAAAATGGCCATTGACCTAGTTGAGTTACCCATTGAAAATGGTGATTTTCCATAGTTATGTTAGTTTGCCAAAGGGTATCCGAAATCGGTTCCATTTAATGTAGACTCTGTAGCCGTAGCCATTGGTACCATCTGCGCAGCTAGAGTTCCTCTGGCTTCAGAAGGCCGCCGGTATCATCGTCATCTTCACACTTCCTGGGGGGCAAGTTGCCGGAGAAATCAAAAGGTCAAAACCCTCTATGGAGGCTTTTTGTTTGTGTTTTAATGGGAACATATATGGGTTTTTATCATCTAATGGTCTGGATTTTCCAGCCACCTTTCATGACACCAGAGGGTATTGGTCTTGAGTTTTGGGGTGGTAAACTGATCCTCAAAATGATTGGCATCTCGAAGTCTTTAAGCCGTTTTGGCGCCACCTTCTCGAAGGAGCTGTATTTGATGTTCACATAGAACTATCCACCTAAAAAACACTAAAAAGAAAGAAAAAACATGTTTTTCTCTCACTTTTTCAACCAAACATACGGACCATCAATAGGTCCCCCGAAGCGTAAAACAGGCACCCTTCACCCACCATCCACTCTCCAAGCTACCGGATCAACTCGCCCAGATCGGGGTGCTGCAACATCACCCAACCGTCCACTTCGCCGGAGGTTAAGACCACCTGCACCGCTCTGCGGTCTTCGGCGTCGGAAATGTTGTACCCAATATCCTCCGACTTTTCAGGAATGTCAATGTCAAAGACTTGGTTGGAACCAATATGTGAAGTATCAGAAGTTCATGTCAACATTTCTATAGAAGGATTTCGGAAAAAAAAACACCGCGTTCTTTTCTCTAAATCGACCCCGATGCTCTCCGGCCTTCAACCTGCCCCAGTTGCCAGTCTCATCAAAGTCCAACAGACGAAAGCGGTCGCTCTTCATGCCTGGCTCCATCCCGAGCCGGGTAGCGGTTGACGACGCCGAAAAAAGAACTGCTATGGGATGGATGTAATCGGAGAACATCATGCTGATCTTTATTCTGGTTGGTGGTTTCAACCTACCCTCTGAAAAAGATGATTTCGTCAGTTGGGATGATGACATTCCCAACTGAATGGAAAAATCATCCATAAAATTCATGTTCCAAACCACCAACCAGTGATTGTTAACCATTATTAACCATCATTAACCATCATTAACCATCACTATGCCATACTAAACCAATGTTCCAGTCAGCACCAACCAGTATTGACTTAGTCGTCGTCGTCACCATGAGAAGAACAATCTTGGGCAGCGACTCAATGGAAACATATGGAAACCTGTGGCATGGTCAGTGTATTCTGCCACCTGTGTTACAGTATCTTACTGTTCATATCATAGATGGATGGAACCAATCTGTTAGATTTTGATACGCAATACTATTTGGATTATAGTGAGCACCAGAAAGACAAGAAACATGTAAAATCCCACTAAAATTGTGAGATTGATCATAAAAATCGATCTGAATTTCGGGTCTTCTATAGTGAGTTTTCACCGACATCCACTTGTCCAATAGCAACCGCGACGTCCGCCAAGCAACGTTTGGTCAATTTCTCGCTCTTGGAATCTGGCAACTGTCGGATCCAGATGGCTTGGTACGCGACTTCCTGGGAGGGTACCAAAAATAGAATGACTGATCAATACATCCCAAACAATGCCGCGTTTTGATATTTCAATACATGGAATTTCAATACATGAATCCGTTCTTTACATTCCATCCATTCTTTAGAATGTCAATGCATCTGTTGAAAACGGGTGTTGTTGTTTCATCCGGAAAAAAACATTGTCATAAAGTGAGATGTTCTAGATAGCCAGAGGTTTGGTGTTCAACGAACAATTGGAAAAACATGTTCATAAACATTCATGTTTTCCATAGTGTACCGAAAAGCCACAAACCTCCAAGTGTGAGCATTTACATCACAAGCTGCTACACCTCATTGTTCTGGCTGGTAATATCAACCCGGGAAGAATGTGAGAGGCAAATGGGGGCTCAATTTCCCCCAACGGGTGTTTTCCAAAATTGAAAATATAGTTGAAACATGGGGGTTTGCATAAATGGGGGGACACTCAAAAATGGATGGTTTTTTTGGAAAATCGGAAAATCCTATAGAAATGGATGATCTCCATTTTAGGAAACCTCCACATGTTGATTTCATCCAACAGTTTCCACCATCAACCGCTGGCCAGGAGCGTAGAGCACCCCGGGCGCTTCAGTCACTGGCTCCGCTTCCTTGCCCTGGGACTTACCCTCTGGTAAACGTTAACAAAAAACTATGGAAAATCACCATTTTTCATGGGAAAATCCACTATTTCAATGGCCATTTTCCAGTTCGCTTTTTGTATGTTTACCAGAGGGTATCAGGCTCGGAATAGTCCCAATCATCCCAATCCATCTTCAGTTTCCACCTTTCGGATGATCCCCCAAAGTCTCCGTCTCTCCGAAGCTGCCATCATTGGATGATCAGCCGGCAACCGGCAGCTTCTTGGGGGATCCACCCAAAATTGGACACATGGCAAGTTACTACCGGTGCTCCGAAAGCGACCTAGATATGGTGCTATCATGTGCTATCACTGTAAATCTCGTTGCAAATAAATTAAATAATCATCCCTCCCTCCAGGGCGCAAACTAAGAGAAACACGATATTTTTTTACTAAGATGCCCTCTGGTAAACCAACATAACTATGGAAAATCATCATTTTTAATAGGTAAACCATCTATAAATGGCCATTTTCAATAGCAAACCGTTAAATAACCAGAGGGTAAGTCGATTGGTGTTCTGGAAACCCCCAAAAAATGCCCATGGCTTTTTTCATGACCATGATTTGATCCAGCCTCAGCCGCCCGGTTCAAGGGAGAGTCGGGAGGCGCTTCTGTGGCGACCTCCTGGCTGCTTATAACAAGCATGATATCCCATAAATCTTCCCATTTACATCCCACTGATGTCCCATTCTGGTTGGTGGTTGACCTACCCCTCTGAAAAATATGAGTCAGTTGGGATCATTATTCCCAATATATGGAAATATAAATGTTGATGATTTTAAAATGGTGATTTTCCATGGCTATGTGAAATAACCTCCATGGCAAACTGTTAGTCATAACCAGAGGGTAACATCGTTCGTCTTTCCGTCGGCGCCTCTAGGCCGGCCTTGTCCATGGCATCCACCAGCTCGGCTTTGCTCATGCCTCGATACAACGAAAGTATCCTTATCATTAATTGTCATCATTACCTCTCATTTTCAAAATTTTCAAATGTCCTTCAAGATATGAAATGATATATCAATATATATTATGTATATTTAATATAGTGATATGGAAGATTATCATGATTTTCCTTCATGAAATGGATGTCTCTTCAAAACCTGAAGAACTTTCCCACCTCGTCCGGGCTCGCGCCGTGCCAGCATCGCCTCTGCCATAGAGCGCTCGCGACCCTCCAGGCGGTTCAACATGAGCCTGAGAACGCCGCTGTGGAGATACGGTGGGTGGAAGAAATCCTACACCACCAAACGGATGGTTGAAAGCCTATAAAAAATGGGATGTTTACCACCGTTTTCAACTGGTGCAGGATTTCGCTGGCCCATCCACAGTACCTCAAAAATGGATATAAAATGATATAAATTGGAATTTCAATCCAAAAAAAACCGTGGATTGCGTGAGAAAATACTGCTTCTTTAACGGATGAATCGCAATTGAACCAATAAAATCAATCAGTTGGTCCCAAAAAATGGGATTTAACCACCAAATGCGGATTTCACAATATTGACATGATTTAACCCAGTAATATACCAGATGGCCCCAATTTCATGGCTTTTTTTCCAGAGAAAAGGGTGAGATGGCGTGAAACTCTACGGTACTCTATTTTCAACCACAGCTAGGGAGCGGGGCGGCCCTTGACCAGTCTCCATGCTGTCACCATGCCATGTCTATTCCTGGCCACAAACATCCAACTCGTAGCGTCAAAAATCCACTCGTAGTCCATTAAATCCAATTAAACATCTGTTCATATCATATCCCAATTGGATTATCTGTCAATATATCCCATTAATATCATATCCCATCCCAATTTTATCAGTGCCAAGTCACTGTAGAGCAGATGGATTGGCTTTACCTCCAGCCATGGCCTCAGGTGGCCCCATGCCAGCCAGCCCTCGCTGTTGATTCATGAATTCAACCAAATGTTTGTAAAAACAAGTATTGGTTCATGAGCCATCATGAACCCATGTTTATCCATGTTTGATGTTTTTGTTGGTGTTGCAGTTCCATGGTCCATTCCAACAATTACTTCCTCCAAGTATACTTCAGGCTCCCCATGTGGTTGAGGCGGATATCAGTTGCCAAAGGTTGTAGCAAAGTCCAAGGCTAGCACTGTCAGGAGCGCTGCAGCCATCACGTCCAGTTCCACACCCCTGGCACGTGAGTTGTTCCAGGATGTGAAAAATGATGGAAAAATGAGAGGTGATTTCTGAAACGCGATCTCCAGAGATGAAATATATTTCTATATCTAAAAAAGAAGGGATGGCTACATTGAAGTTGAGTTCTTTGTGCATATGCTCACAGTATTACATAGTATTACTCCCTTTCTTGCCCCATCTTCCACATGTCTCCGGGCTCAAAAATTGTAGTCCAATATGTCCATGTCATGTGCACCGCCACCGTAAAATCATTGCTGGAAAATCGGCCATAGCTCGATGAGGAGTTCCCAGCAATGCTGGATGATCATCCCAACCTGCGTTCGCATTCTTCCAGAGCCTCTCGAGCATCTGCGCCGGCCTGAGGATAGGCATCAGGCATCCCCAAAAATTTGTGCACTAATTAGTCATGGTCCTGGGATGAGGAAATTCAGAAAATTCCCCGGATCCATGATTTTCCTACAATTTCGTGGATGTTGAACCCTTCAGCCCTACCTCCCAACCTTGGTCTTTCCACACAACACATCTGGTCTCACCCCCCAGGTGCGCAACCTCCAACAGGTGTACCGCACATGGCAGGTGGTTGTAGCAAGCGCTCAGCACCAAAGGACGACGCCCCTGGCAGTCCACCACCGTCACCTGAGTGTCCTGCAGGAAGCACCTGGATGTGGAGCTGAGAACGCTTGGCATGTCGAGTGAAATCCACCCTAGTCACCCCTTGTATGGTTTTGTATATACAAAAACCATCAAAAACCTGGATACTCTTGAATCTTCATCCTTTGCAAATTCGCCATTTTTTGGGGCCACCCCAACCCCCCAACATCCCCAACATCCGCCTCAGATCCTCCAAGCGCCCCTCCGCCGCCGCATCGCACAGCGCTGGCCCCGGACGCCAGGCGCCGGACTCGGCGCCGGACTCGGCGCCGTCGGCGAAGCGCTGGGGCCGCGCCAGAGGGCCGAGCTGTGGATGTTCCAGCAGCAACCAGCCCTGCAACATGGTCCTGGATGGGTGGATTGGACATCAGCAAAAAAGCGAAGAAATTGGTGATGGGTTGAGTTTGATCTTTGGATTTCAGCTATTTTGGTTGGAGAGGATGGGGGTTCCGTTTTTTCGAAACGTTGTTGGGGGGGGTGATGTTGATTTAAAAAAATGGGAGGGTGTTTTTAAAAAGGGGGTAGATGAGGACTCTGGATTTTTTCAATCAATAGATCTCAGTTGGTGTTGAAATCATCCATCAAACATCAACATCGATCTACTCTGGTTGGTGGTAAACCTTCCCCTCTGAAAAATATTAGTCAGTTGGGATTATTATTCCCAATATATGGAAAAATAAAAAATGCTCCAAACCACCAACAAGCTATACTATGGAATATTGGTGAATGACAAAGCTCCCAGACATTCCCAGACTCTTTGTGAAGGGAAGATTGAAACCGGACTCCCCAACATTTGAACGGTAAACCTATATGACTATATGGTTTCCTGAAGATCTATCCTAGGACCAACCCAGTGACAACCCATCCCGTGAATTTATCAACTGTGAAATGTCGACGAAAATGGACACATGGGTTTGTCTGAAAAAGGCTAGCCAAAAATCCAATGGTTGCTCATGTTTTCTACCATTAATGTGCAATTCAGGGCAGTATACACGATTTTTTTTGGCAAGCCTATTGGGGTCCTTACTTTTCATGGTTAAAACATGGTTACCCCCAATGAATTGGCTGGTTCGATCCAATTTTGCCAATGTAAGGCAGAAATCACAAACCATCATAATAAGCCATGATAATTTGGTTTAGATATCCCCAACTACAGGGATATTCCCATTAAAAACCACATGTTTCTTGGTGAAAGCTCGAAAAATCACCGCCCGGACGCCTGGGTTCCAAACATTCTCGCCACTGCCGGGTTTCATCCCATCCGAAGAGCTCCAGTGAGGCACCTGAAAATTTCACTGGTGCTGCTTGGTTATAATATGTTATAATATCACCATTTTTAATGGGTAAATCACAATTTTTTAATGGGTAAATCACCATTTTTAATGGGTAAATCACCATTTTTAATGGAAAATCACTGGTTAACCATGGAAAATCACCCTTGTTCCAATGGGGGTATATTACTATAAATATTGCTGGTTGGTGGTTGACCTACCCCTCTGAAAAATGATGGATTTCGTCAGTTGGGATGATGACATTCCCAATATATGGGAAAATAAAAATCATGTTCCAAACCACCAAACAGATTGTATCATACAATACTAATCACATCACATTATTATGTAATGGATTGTAATGGGCTGGTTGTATACCCTCCCAAAATTAACATAGACACTGATCTTCCAACCGCCACTTGACAGCCTCTAAGTTGATTTCGGTGATTATGATACGATTGGCTTAGCATCAACCGATAGGCTCTGACTTGAATGAGCACTGGTTTTAACCAACTTTTAAAATACGAACACTGGCTTCAACTAGTGGTTCACGATGTTTCACACATCGCTTTTATGTGTGATTCTTTCAATGCTACAAAGATCAATTCATCCGGGAGCAACTAAAACTTGGAGTCTTCGGTGGGGTCTGGAGCTGTTGGAAACTGCCCCCCGGCAGCCCAACCACTTGATTGTTCAAAAGGCCTATGGGTCCTGTGGATACACAACTTATTGGTCGTCATTTTGGAACTATACCATCCTAGATCCTGGGTCCTGCCCCAATTTTCTGCAGCAAACCATGGGTCTTCCTGGGTTTCATGGGAGAAAAACAAGACTCTTCAAAGAATCTTGTGGCAATTAGGCTCTATGTGGCATGGACAAAACAACAAAATATTGAGCATCGGTTTACCACAAATTCTTCAGTACTCTTCTACTATATCTTTGCAATGGACTGTTAAAAATGAATATGAACATCCCTCAACACGGGTGCACTACACCCCAGTTTCGAGCAAATTTTGCAGCTCGAGAATACCACAGGGTGACTGGTTCAGTATTTATCAAGTCACCCAAGTTTTGCCATTCCACTTCTGGCAAGTACATCATCTACATCCATATAGCCCATTGTCTTAAGTAAACCCAATGCCATAAACATTCACATCATTCAAATCAACCTCCACCTGGGGAACAAAACCGTCATCCAACCCATGACACTTTCATCCAACCCACTGCGCCCCCCTTTCTCCGCATCGAAGCGCCAAAAATGTTTTTCGGTCGCCTTCGGCGACGATTTCTTCGATTTCTTCAGGGAATCCACGGGGGGAAATGGCTGCGCCTTGCGCCACCGGAGACCTCGAGTTATGATCCCAGAAATCAATGGGCCAACAGTTTTTTTCAGCAAACTGCTAGGATTTAGATGGATTTAGGGGGTACAAATGGTGAAACAAAATTCCATGAAATTCCCCATGGGAATTCCAGGAAGTATCTGTTTGTGAGAATCTTCGCATTGGCCATTGGTGGTTCGGCACCCAGTCACCCCAGGGTCCCTGGAAATTATCCCAGAGTTGCACTGATGGTGACTCGAAAGTTGGCAAATGTTCAACAATGGTAAAGTAGAAACTCAATGTTTTCTGGTTGGTGGTTGAGCCTACCCCTCTGAAAAAGTATGATTTCGTCAGTTGGGATGATGACATTCCCAACTGAATGGAAAAATAACATTCATGTTCCAAAGCACCAAGCAGTTTTTTTTGCAGTCGAACTTCATTCATATCATCGCAAGCTTTTTAGGTCACCATCACTGCGACAGCAAGTGGCAAGTCATCTTGGAGCTTCCCTATGGGTTCCCAGTATGGCGCCCTCATCGGCTTCGCAACCGTTGAGTTCGCAATCGTCGAGACTCCCATCCTCCCTGGCTTTCAAGAGACACGTCACATTGCGCGACCTCCGTTCCGCTTTGCTTAGCTTGGCTGCAGCAAAAAAACTCTCCAGTTCGTTTTCGGGAATGCCATCAAGAATGGGCTGCGTCGTGATCAAGTCTGACACCCGGTTGCTGGCAGCTGATCGCATTTTTGGGACCGTTTGGGTTTGGTCCAGCATCAGGATCAGAAGGCATTCATTCATGCTGCGCACTTCGCGGTGAAGGGGGAGTCCATGATTGCCCGCGCAAAAAGGACGTTCCATTTCCTACCAAAATTTTCCATGCAAAATATGTAAAACCGTGACATCATGTGACATCCCAAGAAGATGATGGGAATCCATGGGAATCCATGATGATGTCCATTGATTTCGAAAAGTGAAACGCCAAGTGTCCACCGCACCGTAGTTGACGCACCAGAGGCTAAACACATTCAACAGAGTCACCAATGAGGCACTCTCCCACATCTCAAAGACATAAGCTGAACCGACACAAATGCCAGCAGTATACCTCAGAAAAATCCCCATCCCCATCCCACGAGACCAATGACATCCAATGACTCACAGTTTTCTGCAGCGGCTGTAGTTCGATGCTTTCCTGATTATAACTGTTAGATGTTCCATATCAAACTGTGAAAAATTGATAAAATTTGGGGTACCCAAACTTTTTTATCAACGACCTATATTTAGATATATTTAGTGTATCATCTTAAAACTTTAGCCAAAACTTTAGCCATCGATTGCCATGGTGTGTTTTTTGGTATCCGCCATGTGAACCGGTCGACATCGATGATGACGATGAAATCCAAGGGACACGATCAACATCACGGTCAGCAACTGAGCACAGTGGAAGGGGTATGGCAAGTCGTTAATCTTTCCTGGTTGGCGGTTGACCAACCTACCCCTCTGAAAAATATGATGGACTGACTTCGTCAGTTGGGATGATGACATTCCATTCCATTCTCAATCAATATGGAAAGTCATAAAAATCATGTTCCAAAGCAACAATCAGTTTCTGGCATTTTGGATGTTCACGATGCCTCGCGACAATTCCTGGCGCTGAAATGGGGTGTGCCAAGGCACACCTGGAAACAAGACGAACGAGTGTGAAAACCTCCAAAGGATTTAAGCCATTCTTCTAAACAACCAAGCTTTAAGAGATACTCCTCCGCCTTCTTGGTATGTTGTTTTTCAATGTTTTTCATGTATTCCAACCCGCAGAGAAAACATCACCCCGAAAAGGGGGTTCTCATCCCATTTTCCAGCAACATTTCTTTGAGAATAGGGTATCCCTAAATCCAATATCATCAGCATTTTCCTCAGCCAAATGGCCATTATGCCATTGTATATGTGTTTGTTTCCCCCATTTTCAGACCTATACCGGGTATATTGGGTATACCGCTACAACATCTTAAAGTTGACCCAGTTGATTTAACTGATCCGTCATGAAAGGTGCGCGAGAGAATAGGCGCCGGGATGGTCAAAGTTTGATCATAGTGGCCCTGCACAATGGCTCGTTGAATCCATTGCATCAGGATCTCACAGCGAGTGTGGTTACTGTTGTGGAAATCCGTCAGGAGAAAATCCATGGACGCCGGATTCAAACCTCACGTCCGGTTTGAAACGGAGATAGAGGGAGAAAAAAAAAACAGGGATGAATTGAGTGGCCACATGGTCAGATATGCAGGCTGTTCCGAAATCAACAGGAGTTTCCGCAGTTAAAATATCATCCATCTATAATATGGATTCCATATTCTCTAGTAATCAAACATGGATCAAACATGGCGTGTTGGCAAAATCCCCCCATTTAGAATCTGTTCCCATGAACAAAACCTCTATGGCGGGTTCCTGGAATTTCTCAACCGGAAAGTCATACGAGGAGCTCTTCATATCGATGACCTCAAAGTCATCTTGGTCCGAGACTGAAGTGATCGCGGAACAGAAGAGAAGACTCATCAAGCGGATCAGTAGTCCCTGACTAAAAACGTGCCGGAGCAGAAAAATAGGCTCAAAATGTCTGGCAAAAGTTGGTGATTTTGCAAGAACATGCAAGAACCATATATACAGGACCAAATCCACAGAGCTAAGTCGCTAAGTCTAAGTCGGATCGGCAGAGGTTTTTTCCAGCCTAACCATGGTAGGTGTGCCATACAGATTGGGAATGCAACCAATTTTAGAAGAAGGATAGCCAACCAGATTGGCAATGGATGGCTGGGATGTGACTGATCGACCAGCCAAGAAATGTACCTGGTCATGCCTGCCAGGCCTGTGGTGCGAGTGTTGATTTCTGGTTGGCATGAACTACAGTCAGAGGTAACCTATAACAAGACTAGGGAAAAAAAAAACATGCAAATGACCAACCATAGATGCAACTTCTTGAAGAATCGGCCATGAATTGGCTCCATTAAAGATGGTCCCCCTTTTCCTTGGGATAATCCTCAAAAAGATTTAAGTAACATCCTCCTTAAAAATAGTGATGATATTTTTTTTCATCATGGTTCTAAGTTCTATTTCTGTGGGGGTTACTATGGGTTACTGTAAACATCTATAAACCATCTCAGACCTTCCAATTTCCAGGTGTCAACGGTGTCAACTGAGTCTGTTTCAAGCCCTGTCCTGGAATTGCACCACCTTCTCCTTGTGCTCCGGTTGAGGATTGCAAAAGGCGAAGCAGCTACTGATGGCGTTGAACCATTCACCCCTGGTCTGCTGTAGCAAGGTGGCACCCTCCCAATATCTGGACCATCCCTGGTTGTTTCTGAAGGCCACCATAAAGGCCAGCAGGGAGATAAAGAATCCATAGGCTCCCAGCAGTGTGCCGGCATCGATCCGCTCGATCCCGACTCCCGCCTCGGCGCGCAGGTAGCACAAGCCTCCAGAGACGGCGGCCCAAGGGAGAGCCCAAACCAAGCCTTTGGGCAGGGTGGAGCCTTTCACTTGCCAGAGGAAGCAGATGCCCCAACTTCCATGTTCATAGTGAATCATGGTGCCAAGGGACAACAGTGCCCCAACTGAGCAACAAATGGCGGCAGACCTTTTTCTGAACAAAAGCTTCAAGGTGTGTTGGCCGCTGCCATCAGTCATGCCGCGCTTAAAAATTTTAAACCAAACTGCCGAAGTTCCCCCAAAACGGTCTGCTATTTTTCTTCTGGATTTGGCAGCATCGTACCCCAAACGACCGTTTCCCCCTCAAAAATGAACCAATAACGTTTGCCATTGTTCAATGATTTTCCCATGTTTCCATTATTGTCCCATTTTCCCTTATTTTATCATGTTCCATTGTTTTCCCATTTTCCAACGTGGCAGTGTGTCAAAACCAATAGTAGCCCTTCTGTTCACATCAAAATTTAGCTGGGTTAAAATGGATGTTCATCCCCCTAAAAATGGTATTTTCATAGGTATTGATCCATACCCATATGTATCCATATGTAGTTTCATCCCCTACTTCCACCATTGTTTCTGGGAATGTGGAATATATTACCCTCTGGTAATGTGTTACAAATAGCTATTGAACATGGCCATAGAAATAGTTGATTTCCCAATGATGCCATGGTTGTCCCATTTTGCGGAACACATTCACCTCGTCTCAGCGACGTGATGGCCGGAGCTCCTAGCGAGGGCCCCTGCCGCAGCGCCACACGCTCCGCCACGATCTGACAGGCAAAAGGCCATGGAAAGCTCAAACGCCATGGAAAAATTGAATAGCAATCAGCATATGGATATAACAACAATATGAATGAGATAGAAATGGTTATATATTATGGTGAAATATGGTGAAATATGGTGAAATATGGGGAAATATGGTGAAATATGGTGAAATATGGTGAAATATGGTGAAATATGATGAAATATGGTGAAATATCGTGAAATATCGTGAAATATCGTGAAATATCGTGAAATATCAGCATATGAATAACAATATGAATGGGATATGTCATGATATTTCAGCAAAATATCAAGGTATGAACATGATATAACCATTGTAACAATGACTGAACATGGAGGGAAATACCAACCATACTTTGGCGAAACCAATGCCAATGCTGCCAATGCCAACAACGACCATGTGGGTTGATATCTACCACCCATGGTGATACATTGTAATATTGGTTGATAAATGAGGATAATGTGGCAAACCACATATGGATAATGTGGTTGTTATAATAAGTATATTTATGGTTTACCCAAATATTGGCATTTGTGTTTACCAAATTTTGGATGATATAGGTTTATGTTGGGGATCTAACATGATCTAACCGTATACAACTGGGTCCACTAAAATGAGGATCTGTCGCCAAGACGAGGGAACTTCAGTCGACTGAACAAACAAAAAATGGGGATCAGCTCAGCACCTTTCAGCACCACTCCTAGGGGTTGACCATCACCTTCTTGGGGAACCACAAAAAAATGGGACGCTTGGTGCCAAAAGATGACTAGTAAGTCTATGAATGCTTAAACGCAATTGTGCAACAAGTGGGTGAAACCAGCGAATTGTGTACGAATGTACCATCCTAGTGTACTGAATTGAGTTGATCTTTTTCGGTTGCCCGTGTAGAGTGACAAAATGCCAGCACTTGGCCATGTAGAGGTCCCCAGTTGTGGCCTTTCGTCCTTTTTTTTCATCAGCACCCCAAATCACCAGTTGACATCAATGAAACCAATTTCCGGTTGTAACATCCCCAACGTGGGATTCCTGAGTCTATTCATCTATCATTGTCTATCATTGTCCATCACAATCCACCACCATTTGTTCAAAACATCCCCAGCCGAAAAAGTTGGCCACGCTGGAACCCAATCCCTCCACTTCCAATCCCTCGATCTCTGTCGCTGCAGCGCTGCCTGATACCACGAGCCGGTGGAGCCATTGACCTAAGATCGAGCAGAGTCGCCGCGTGCCCTGGAGTCGTACCGTGGCCTCATCTTTTTCGGAAAAGATGTCTGTGAAATTGCCGCAAAAACCACCATCGTTTGGCCATGTTTGGCCCATCCTATTGCCATATAACAAAAAAAAAAAAACATCATGAAAGACTCGGGTTTTTCAAGAAACATCGGTTGATTTCATGGCCATCAACTGGTAAAAATATGTGAAAATCGCCCATGAATCCTCCATTTTTCAGGTACCAAACGCCACTTGGAGCTTCGAAGCTAGGAACCCCACGGAACTTTGCTCCGCTGCGGGCCGGAACTTGTCTGGAACCTACAGCAAGTGTCGGCAGCATAGTAAAAGGGCAAGCTGCAGAGCTACCAGACCTGACAAAATATAGGATAACTTCATATAACTTCAGTTCATTTTCATTAATTGTGTGTAGATTCCATAGTAGGACATAGCAAAGTGTTTGATTATCAAATGATCTTCTGTCTATTTAGCACGAAAAACAACACATCAACATCAACCCCAGCCTTCAGAGAGCCCAAACGACAGTCTTTCGCATCCTGCGGAGCTTGGAATCCCTTGGCAGGTCATCCCCAACAATGGGTCTGCGACTCTGCAACAGCTTTAGGATTTGGATATAACATGATATACCCTCTGGAAATTTAACATAGCTATTGAAAATGGCCCATGTATAGCTGATTTTCCCATTAAACATGGTGATTTTCCATAGTTATGTTAGTTTGCCAGAGGGTAACTAGACTAGACCCACCACCTCTGCCACCAGGATGACAGCACCCAACCATCGAATCCCGAAAGCTCCTCCTTCTCCTCCGAAACGTAGCCAGATGCGTCGGGCACAACTTTCAGCACCTCCACACCGTCCACCCTCACGGGGAGATATCCTGAGACTGGGAAATCTGGGCGATGGAAAGTCATCATTGGCAGCTGCCAGGTATGTGCCACATGGATGACCATCATATGGTGGAGGACGGTGGCACAAAATTTACAGAGACCCCACAAGAGTTGGTCAACAGTTTCCAATAAATGAATATAAATATATATATTATAAATGCTGTGTATTTCTCTGTGAATATTATACTAATTATAAAGGATTATATAATATTATATATACTGTATAATATCTTATAATCATAATCATATCTCCATGTATTGATCAATATTGATTAATAGCATACGATTTCCTCACAGGGCATTTTCTTGCTGGTTCCATTGCTGGTTTCATCGCCAGTCTTGTTGCACCAGGCATCTTCCAGGCTTCACTTTCAGCCATTCCCCCGTTTCGTCGAGAGTGCCCCAAATGCTTTTGCCCCACGGCACAGGCTTCAAGGACTGCAGAGATGTCACAGGGCAGGATCTCAACTTCTGCGATTCTCTCTGGTAAACGAACACTTTGCGATGGAAAATTGCCATAGAAAGTTCGTTGACTTACATTTTGACCGTGGCTATGTTAGTTTACCAAAAGGGAATCAATGGATTGGTCTGAAGGGAACATGTTGGGGAGAAACCATGATTTTCTTCCCAGCAATGTTAGAGTTTTCCTGTGAATGTTCCCTTCATCCAGTTATGGGGCTGAAAAGATCCTAGGGAAACAGAGATTGGGCATATCATCACTTTTGAAAAAGGCCTTTTGTTTGAGATATACCATCTGGTTATGACTAATGTAAATATGGGAAATCACCAGTTTTAATAGGTAAATCCTCATAAATCCTCTATAAATGGGCCTTTTTCCATAGCTACGTCAAATAACCAAAGGGTACAAAAAAAAATGACCTGCCAGATCTCTGATAAGAAGCATCACCCAGCCCCCATGCCTGATTCTTTTCGCCATCCGGGGAAGCTCGGTAGCGCAAGCCGGAACTATGAGACATCAGTCGGCCTCAAAGGCAGGCAAACGGCACCAGAAAAGGGGGTCTCTCACCACCAACCTATCCTGGAAATATACCATCTGGTTATTTAACATAGACATGGAAAATCACGATTTTTAATAGGTGAACCATCTATTTCTATGGGCCATCTATACCATGGCTATGTTCGTCATAACCAGAGGGTAAGTCCCTTAGGGCACATCTTGGCATTTTTTGGAAAAACATTGGAGGGTGAAATCATCGGGGATGCCTTTCGAATTCGAGACCCTTGATGGATCCCCAAAATCAGCCGATTTCAACCATCTTCCCACTGAAACCAGACCAGAGCCCAACTTTTCCCAGAACTGAAAACAATCAAACAGGGGTTTCCTGGAATGGGGGTACCCCCATTCCTGGATGCTTTATAAGGGAAAATCATATTAAAATTGATAATCTGGGGGTACCCCCCATTTTAGGAAACCCCCATTTTCATCAGCAGGAGTCTGTTGTCCAGCAAGAAGTTCTGGAGCTCTTGCCGGACCACCGTGTCAATAGGAATGCCAGCCTTGAAGATTTTTCACACCACTGAGGATGACAAGAAAACCAAAGGATTTCCACGGTCGTTGCTCTGGAAAAATAGAAAATTGAATGGCTGGAAAACATGTTCACTTACCGCAGAAAATATGAAAGTGCCCTGGCAGTTTTACCGGACATATGCCGACATAGTGAACTTGTCTGGTTCCTAAGTTCGATTTAAATTCCAGATTTTCCTGAGTCCATTTCAACTTCCTTTTTCCAGCATAGTAACTGTGGCTGTATGAACCATTAGGTTCGACCCATGAAAAGTCGTTCAAAGTTCAACAAGTCATCCCAAGTCAAGTAGAGGACCTGGCAGTTACAAATGTATCAAACCATTCAGGAAAAAAACAACAACTCATTGAAGAATCTCGCATCTGTAGTTCATTTACCATTGAACATGGGTGGCTCAAGCTAGCCATGTTTGATTCCTGGACGGTACGGCCTGGAAAGTCCGGTATTCTCCATATATGTGTTGGTTACGCCGGTTGCGCCCCAATGTTCATTCCTTAAATCATCTTAAATCCATTTGAAACCCTGGTTTTCTGTTGTTTAAACCTAGACTGTGTCGCTTGAACCATCGATTTTCAGCTCAAACCCCCGTTTCTCATGCTTCAAATTCCAGTTTCACCAGGCTTTACCACCGCTTGTGCAGCTAAAAGAACACATTTTTCCAAGTTCCATCATGCTTTACATTGGAAAATAAGGCTATCCTCTGGTAAACTAACATAGCTATTGAAAATGGCCATTGAAATAGTGAGTTTTCCCATTAAACATGGTGATTTTCCATTGTAAAATGTTAGTTTACCAGAGGGTATCTCCATGTTTTTTACTATTGATCGCCATACTTTTCCCATTGACCCATATCGCCCAGCTGCGATGCTCATCGTCTTCGCCTCCCCCTCCGTCGCACGCGCACGCGTCTTCGCCCAGTCCGAAAAGCGCGGCATGGCGTCACAGGCAGCGCCGGGAGGGGAGATCAGCAAAAAACTATCCCAAACATATGGAAAAACATAGTTTTTAATAGGTAAACCATCCATAGATCACCATTTTTAATAGGTAAACTATCGTGTACCATCTGGTTATGACTAACAGTTAGCCATGGTATAGATCCACCATGCTATTAATAGGTAAACCATCTATAAATGGACCATCTATACCATGGCTATGTTAAATAACCAGAGGGTATATCTTACAGGTCATCTGTAATAACTACGTAATAATATATATATATATACATTAGATGTGAGGTGTAAAGCATAGATGTTAAACACACTCGTTCACACCAGGTTCACGCCCGCATATCCTTTTTCCTATTTCCTGTCGCTTCGTCTGGTCTCAACCT
>Ga0126342_10008956_pt1 | contig 17929 bp, 17 predicted proteins | sample Cyp1metagenome_FD_92528 | JGI IMG/M metagenome (GOLD analysis project Ga0126342, IMG submission 92528) | Coral microbial communities from Lord Howe Island, Old Settlement Bay, Australia - Cyphastrea 1 metagenome | ecosystem: Host-associated > Invertebrates > Cnidaria > Coral ... | reverse complement strand
TTTTTTTTTCGATTTTCTTTTGTCAAAATATGTTGAAAAATGAGATTTCTATCCATAAATTCAATCCACAATGAGGTTTAAAAGTGGGTCATTCTCAAGGTATTGGAATGAAATTTTGAAAGTTTTTTTTTCGATTTTCTTTTGTCAAAATATGTTGAAAAATGAAATTTCTATCCAAAACCTTAAAAATATTCAGAACATTTCACGCTTGACTTCAACTTGGGTATCCAATTCTTTAAAGGGGCACCCCTTGGTGTGCAACTTGGGTCTCCAATTTTTTAAAGGGACATACCTGGCTACTGTGTTGCAATCTTGGTTCATTGCGGTTAGATTCTTTAAGGCTGAAATTTGCCCTGGTTCGCATTCTTTAAGAGGCTACCAGTGGTCCCTTAAAGATTCAGGGGTCAGGGTCGGAGGCCGAATTGCAAGGGGGATGCATGACCTATTTGTTTGTATGTGTTAATTGTTCTTATTGAAATGGTGATTTTCCAGTTTGCGAACTGTCGATTTTTTTCGGCGAAATCTTCCACATCACTTCAATCTTATCCGTCGATTTGGGATAAACATTGGTCATGTTGTTTCGCCGATTTTTGGTTGACTTATCCTGGATATCCTCATATGGAGGTTTCCAAAGTCATGGGGGGCACCCCTAGTTCTCATGCGTTTTATCATTTTCTTTTCGGATCTATGAAATAAACCATCCAGCTATTGGGTACTTCCCATGGAAACTTCCCATATTTTGGGTTACTAAACAGTTTGAGATAGTTTCCAAAGTCATGGGGGTATCCCCTAGTTCTCATCCATTTTCATATGGGGATGTATCAAAACCAATCTTGCTATATTTGGGGGAATGAACATCCATTTACCAGTTATTTGTGGTTCACTAGGGTACCAAGGTTTTGACTCATACCCATATTATAAACCATCCAGTTTGGGATACCCACATTTATGGAAACCTCCATGTCTAATCCGATCATCCATGGACTTTCGACCCCAGATCGCGGAGACACGGTCACGGTCGAGAGTTACACCCAGGCGCCGATTTCGTGGCACTTTGGGGAGCCATCAATCTAGGGATTCATCACTATGATCCCAGAAGAGTGGTTAATTATGGTTCAATCGTGGCTTAATAATGGTTAATAAATGTTCAATAATGGTTTAAGTTTTAAGAATGGTTTAATAACGGTTCATTAATAATGATAGAAACAAACTAGAATAGTGGTTAATAATGGTTAATAGTGGTTGAAAGTGGTGAATTAACCATGATTGATCACTATTGGAAGGGTTAATCACTATTTACCACTATTAGAAGGGCTTTAGATCATGGTTGACAGAGGTTTTGCCGATCGCTCATTTGGATTCGCTTCATTTGCTGGAAGTAGATGGAAAAAGCCGTCTCAAACCGCTACAAGGCATCCAAGGCATCTTTGTTGGTGGCGCGGTAGACCTGAAAACACACATTTTTTTGGACGCACTTCCCATACAGTGCGTTTTTGTGCATTTTTACCACGTACGTCAGTGTTTCGCGGAGTTGGGGTGGGGTAGGATAATAACGTCCATGTACGCTTGCGGAACTACGTGATGCTACGTTGATGTAACGTTCTTGCACGCTGGCACCGCTACACAGTGCTACGTTGATGTAACGTCCATGCACAGGGGGGGCTAGGTTAGGTCTTCCACACACACACATATATATATGTACACACTATGTATATATATATATATATTTATTTATTTATCTATCTATCTATATCCCTGCTTTTAAGGTTCCGGTTTTTCTCTGTATGTTTTTATGTTTGATGAAGAATGAGTTTGTTGGTGCTTCTTGGCTCACTGAACAAATAAGTTGGTTTATTTGTTGTTAATATATGCGTCCACTGAAATAGATTTTTCTGGATCATGGATGTCGATGTTGTTGACAAGAGTTTTTTTTGTGGGAAAGACACAAACAAACATGCTTTCAGTCATATCTTCTGGCAGCTGCATCATGACGCAAGTGGTGCCATGCCTGTGCTTGATTTTGCTGTTGCGAGCAGCTGGGGTGAAGCTCCCTCCTCTTGTTGCTGCTTGGCAATCAGTGCCTGAGATAGAGATTGATGAAATCTTGACAAAGACAACGCCTGGCTGCCATGAGAAGTGAAAAACCAGACGGCGTCTGTCGGCGTGCAAAAAACAGGACGACCGAGCGTTGTTGGTTCACTGAATCCCCATGTTCAGTCATTAAATCTCATGAAATCCCCATTGTTCATTATGAAATTCCATTGAATCGCCCATCTTCAGACATGAAATCCCGTGAAATCCATGACCAATGTATTTCATCTGTGAAATCCCATGGAAATCTCCAATGTTTTGCCATTGAACATTCGTTTGTTTTTTCCATACTCTCTGGTAAACTAACATAGCTATTGAAAATGGCCATTGATAGTGGATTCACCCATTAAAAATGGTGATTTTCCATAGTTATGTTAGTTTACCAGGGGGAATATGGAAAAAACACCATTTTTAATGGGAAAATCAACTATAAATCACCATTTTTAATAGCTATGTTAGTTTACCAGAGGGTATTCCCCCTTTCCAATGTTTCATCCTTCAGGCGCTCCAGCCTTCCAGCAGCGTGCAGCAGGGGGGCACCTGGAGTTACGTCAGGGGACCCAGGTGAAACGGAGCCCGGAGGGCTGAGAACAGCCATGGTGAAACGATGGTTAAAGGATGGTGAAATGATGATATATATATATATATGGTTAATAATGGGATTAATAATGGGATTAATGATGGGATTAATAATGGGATTAATAATGGGATTACTGGTTGGTGGTTTGCAACATTGCTTTTATGAATTTCCATATATTGGGAATGTCATCATCCCAACTGACGAACTCCATCATTTTTCAGAGGGTTAGGTCAACCACCAACCAGCTAATTAATGGTGATGAGTTAAGTGATTCATGATAATTCATAGTGAAATCTAGCTTCGAGGTCTAGGTTCATGATGAAAAAAAAGCTGGTGAAATGATGAATCCACCTGGGCAGTGTTCAAAAGCCTGGTTGGTTGATGATGACCCGGCCTGGTAAACATACCCAAAACTATGAAAAATCACCGTTTTTCATGGGAAAATTCACTATTTCTATGGTGATTTTCCATAGCAAACTGTTAAATTACCAGAGGTTAGTTGGAGGATTATACTACCCTTCATATATTGGGGATTATGATAATCCAATACGGTAGTCCCCTTCTTAACCAACCAGGATTAAATGGAAGGATAGAGGGATGGCTTATTTCACATTGCTCACCTGAGGATTGTTCCAGCTTCACTGCAGGAACCTATGCCCGGGGCCCAGGAAGGGTCGCCCCGAATGTTTGGTAAGTTGTCTTTTATTATATAAAGTCCAAATAGCATTTATGGTGGATTCCATGATATTATATATATACATGTATGTATACATATATATATACACTTATATTTATAAATTTATTTATTTATGCATGTATATATATATACAATTTTATTTATTTATATATATATGCATCTATATTTATATAGTTATTTATTCACGCATGTATATAAAATTTAATATTATATGCATCTATAGTTGCATTAGATGGGGTTATAAACCAAAACATCACTGTGGGGGCCTTTGCCTCAGTTTTTGTTGTTCCAGTTTGATACCCCCCAAATGGTAGAAATCGGTAAATTAGAGGTGGTTTGTTGCTGGTTTTCCCACACTAAAAAGCAATACTATGGTGCATATGTGTGGTTTTTCGAAAGCATTTGCAGAAACACATGCTTGAAAACAGTAGAATCGAAACCACCAACTATGAAACGGCTGAATTAATTGAAAAAAGGATGCGCCAAAAATGTCAGCAAAGTCTTCAGTACCATGTTTATATTCTCAAGATTAGCGGGAACCTTTGCAGGATTTGCCCCTAGACTTGATGGGAATGACTTCGGAATAACCCACTCCTGTACAGCAACCCCCCAAAAAGATGTGGAAAAGTCACGAAAACTTGGAATGAGAAAAAAAAGAACATCATCCTTTTGCCATTTTTAAATGGATTGGTTTAGAAATTTTACAGGAAAGCCCCCACGATCTTCATGGGAAAATCGATGGACGGAACTCGTTCTCGGCATCTTTTTGGGTACTACGAGGTGAGTGGCTCACCTTGCAGGAATTGTGTGGTTTTCCAGGAAACATGGGAATCTGATGCGGTTGAATCTGAATTAAGGGTTTTTTTCAAATAAATTGGATAAAAAACCATATTAAAAAAAAACAATAATCCATATCTATATCCCTATTAGATCCCTATTAAATCCCGCTGTTCTGTTGTTTGCTGTCGAAAAGCGAGCTCGCGCCTTCCCTAAGGAGGGCAGTGTCACAGTGACCTGTGGTGCTCTGGGGGCCTATAGCCGGGAGACCCGCTGCAGTGTGAAGTGATGAATGATACAATGCGGGGCCCCTTAGATAGTATAACTGTAGTTAACATCTAACTATCTAAGATAGTGGTGATACAAGTTGTTGTTATAGCTATCGTGTTATCACTATTGTCAAGTCATGAATGATATGTTTATGGGATATGATATAGTGATTAGTGTACCTAGTGATGTAAATATAGTGATAATGGGATATTATGAAGTATTACGGAATACTATGACAATGGGTTATGAAGGGCAATAATGAATTATTTAATGTACCAAGTGATGTTATGAAACAATTGGTTGTAGGATGTAGTGATTAGGGGATATGACTCAAAGTTTAATTGTGATATACTGTAATTGCAACTTAGTGATGATATAGTTAAGTGTTAATTATAATTATTGAAAACAACGACAAAGTTAGTGAGACAATGAGTTGGCAGTAACAGTAAAAATTAGTTGTTGCTATGTAATAGTTACCAACTTTTGCAGTTGAACACTGCTAATGTTATATCAACGATTTCGTGTGGAAATAATAGGTATATAATTGGGTTACAACGCAATGATCAATATACTGTAATCATGGTGGTATTGCAGCAATATACTTCTGGGGGCAGTTTCAATAACACTGGCCTGGGTTGTTTATTTCATGGTGACTCAATTACTAAGTATGTAGATTTAATCTTGGGTTTAACCCATTAAATGAAAGTATTGAATGGTCGCCTGGCTGTTGCTTGGCAATTCCAGGTGTTTAACCATCATCCATATGGATATTTAGCACCAAAAATGTGGATATAGTTGATAAATCACGGTTGGTCACTTATCATTGTTTGTATGATGCCATGTAGTTTGACAGGTATTGTGAGACTACATATAGTCAAGAGGACAACCCAGGCGCAAACCAACATAATTGGACGGGACCACAATGGTATTGCTCATTTACAATAGTGGTTTTGAGCTGCATTGCAACAAGGAGGTTTGGACACGTTTAAACACCGAACATGGCGTTAGCACCGGGGCTGTTGATCATCGGGAGGTACCATTGTAGTGGCAGATGAAATTATTATTTGGGCATGATTCACCTGCTGCATCGACTAGTGTTTGTAAATCCGGTGTTGATCATTTGGTACACCTGAGTTTGAGTCACATTTGCTGGTAACTGTAGCCCACCTGAAACCCAACTGCGGGTTGCATCCTAAAAATGAGTCGGTAATGGGCTCAGGATGAGGGGAGATTAAGCTAACCTTCAAGGTGATGCCCTCCGAGTTGGCTAAGTCGGTGGAATGTTCAGCAGCTTAACGGTGGCGTTTATGCTATATAGGTAGATGGGGAGTCACCACCCCGTTGGTTTAATGGGATATAAGGGGGCTACTCTCTGGTAAACTCAGATAGCTATGGAACATCACTGTTTTAATACGTAAAGCACCGAACTAAATGGTCCATGTTCCATAGCTATGTTAGGCTACTGGAGGGTAGAAAGGTTGTTTATATCAGGATGTTTGTCAGATTATACGTTTCTATCTTTTGAGCGGTGTTATATACACAAACGATGTCCTGTTCCCTTGGTTGGCTGAGGGGCTCACGCTCCTTATCAACCCGTAGGTTCAATGATTATAAATGATATACCAGATGGGCATCTTCAATTATCCTTGGGTTTTCCGCAAAGGGCGTCGTTGACAATAACACCAATCATTGGGATATTGCCAACATCCAGGTCAATATTTTTATTGGGGAACACCCAAACATGATACCACTCTTCCTGACATTCACCTGTCGTTGATCCTCGAAGCTACCAAGAATGATGGTTATGTCAATATGTCCTTTTTCTTGTTGACTACACCCTCTTGTTGTTGCGTCTGTCTCATCGTGTTTGGCTCCTATCGTTTTGCTTCTCTCATCTGGTTGGTGGTTTGGAACATGTTTCATTTTTCCCAATAGTTGGGATGATGATCCAATCTGGCGAACTCATATTTTTCAGAGGGGTACAATCTGGTAATTTAACATAGCTATTGAAAATGGCAATTTATAGTGAGTTTTCCTATAAAAAATGGCGATTTCCATAGTTATGTTAGTTTACCAGAGGGTAGGTCAACCACCAACCAGTCATGTTTGTGGGTGATTGCATCGGCTGAATCCCAGGCGTCGATAACAGCTGCACAGCCAAGAACTGCTTGGCAGGCATGTCTGAGATGCGGTGAAACCTTAGACTGATGAAGTTGGTTTATCAACTAGGTTAACTCTGGTTTATGGTAGATGTGTGTATTATATATATACATATAAATATATATATACATATATATACATATATATATACATATATATATATATATACATATATATATGTGTGTGTGTGTGTTTGTGTGGTGGATGTATGTATATATATATATATACACATATAGTATGTACTGTTAATGTGGTTGATCAACCAACAAACATCACTGGGGGGCACATCCCTGTGCTAACTAATCTCCTGCAGTAAATGGAGATGGTTTTTTTTCTGACTAGAAAAAGCACTACTTTTTGAAGGCCAAATAAGAATGGCAATGAAACACATCCGGAAAAGGGAAAAGCGGAAGACTTCTGTGAATGTTGAGCTTGGAAATTGTCTTTCCAATATTTCGTTGAGTCAAACTTGGATACATGTTTCGTGAAAATCCATGAGCATCCCATACGTTGTTTGTTGATTCTTAAAAAATGTGTCCTGTTTGTCCTGTTGAAGATCCCATTCTTGGCTGCTTACTAGGTCAATCTTAGATTGGTAGCCTTTAGTCTTTTGGTATCAATGGGATTATCTACGTTCACCAGCTAAGAATCTGTCATTTTTTGCAGGGTAACCACCATTTTTAATAGGTAAATCAACTATAAATAGGTAAATTTCTGGCTGATTGGCCATGCTTAAAACTGTCCCAGTAACCTTCCCTGCCTGGCTTCCGGAGGCAGCAGCTTCAGCGCTTCCAAGTCGGGCTTCAGCGGTCAGAGCACTTTGCTTCTGGGCGCAGTGGACAGCTTGTGGTGAGACTGATGGGAATACAATGGTAATATATATATATATATACTGATCATGAAAACATTACTGGTTGGTGGTTTTTCTATATGGTAAAATGTGGGTTAATAGTGGTTAATAGTGGTTATATATATATACATATACTGGTTGGTGGTTTGGAACATGGCTGTTATTTTTCCATTCAGTTGGGAATTTCATCATCCCAACTGACGAAGTCATATTTTTCAGAGGGGTAGGTCAACCACCAACCAGTATATATATATACATATATATATATAGAGATTTTAACCATCAACCATAGGGATTTTTCATGGGATTTCAGAAATATTCCTGGACTTGCTGAAGATGATAAACGTTATTGTCTCAATGGGATATCCACTACGACTGGGGAATCAATCAAGGGAATAGGTTTTTTTTTGTGTTCGTGTTTGGGGGTCCTTTAAGCAGATCCAATTGTAGATGCTAATCCGGTGAGGAATTTTACAGGGAGGATTTATGATGATCTGGTGCGTGATTCAACCAGCATTCACAAGGGGATGGAAGTCCTGGTTCGAAGTTCACAAAAAACGAAACTACCCTCTGGTAAACTCACATAGCTATGGAAAATCATCATTTTTCATGGGAAAATCCACTACAAATGGCCATTTTCAATAGCTATTTTGACATAACCAGAGGGTATCAGCATCAACATCCTGATTCTGTTCATGTTTGGGATCCCCATTGCTCCAACCTACTGTCAGCGATGGAAAAATTGCTGGTTTTTGCCTCGCCCTCTTGTGGAGCAAGCACCTTTTGGTAACATGGCAATGGAGAATCACCTATGGATGTTGTTTAGGATAATATTGTAGAATTATTATAGAACAATTTAACTTACGTAATAACACTCTCTAGGAATTCACACGGTTCTTTTTCAGAGGTCAGGAAAGCATCGGCGTTTACAAATCCACACGCAAACAATCGAAGCCTGCGATGGTGAGATGAATGTCACTGTGACATTTTCATTGATGGAAGGTGGTTTGATCCGTGTGCTGTGGGCACTCGCAAGGCAACGCCCCACTGTGACAGGACAATGGCCTCATTACAGGTAACCGGTTGAGGGAACAAGACGGTCGCCTGTTTCACAAAAGTGGTGAAAACCCACTCACCAGTTATCGATCCTCCTTTCAGCTGCTAAGTTTGGGGTTATTTAACATCACTTCCAAGAGGTTGATGTCCATTTGATATAGTATATAGATCGCCCCCTTAAGATTAGACACCCTCACTCTATGGTCCCAAATATGAGTTTTTTATCCCCTACATCCACCATGAAAAGGGTAAGAGATTATAATGGATTATATCATGGTTCCCATGGATAATACTGATGTATATACATATGTAAGCATTATATCCCGATTGCAACCTGTATATCCCTGGTATACCCAGACTGTATGTGTGAAACTAAACCCAAACTCTTCGTTGTTGTTGGTTAAACCCATCATTTTTTGTTGGTTAATATCCAATTCATCCGTTAAATTTGCAAACGAAAAAAAAAACAATAAATCCTATTAGAATCCAATAAACATGATTTATGAATCCAATTGGAGTCAAACATTCAACATCCCAATTTTTATGAACTCCAATAAATCCAAACAATCGGATGGATAGCCACCCCACCCGGACCTCCCCCGGACCACTAAAACGGTCACGTCAAGTCGACCGCGTAGCTTTGAGGTCGGAGATCGTTTCGCATGGCTCCACGGGAACCGCAAGCTGTGCCAATGTGAACCAGGCGTTGGAAAATCGTCGTTAATCATGGTGGGATTTATAGGGATTATAGTGGTTAATAGTTGTTAATAGATCTTTAAAAATCTCCAATGAATGGGATTTACTGGGATTTATTGGAGTTACCCTCTGGTTATGACTAACATAGCCATGGTATAGATGGCCCATAGAAAATGATGGTTTACCGTTCTTAAAAATGGTGATTTTCCATGGCTATGTTAAATAACCAGATGGTAATGGAGGTTAATAGTGGTTGATAGTTGTTGATAGTGATTGATAGTGGACCTATAATGAGGTTGATTGGGATTTGGTGAGATATCCTCCGGTAATCAAACATGGCAAGGAGAGATCCTCATAAATTGGCATGTCAGTGGGAAAACCATCTCTTTATGGATCATTGTCCATTTTTCCATGTTTGGTCACCGGAAGTGATCAAATTTTCCACGTATAGTTTCAGACACAGCCATGTGTCACAAAATGAGGGATACCAAACTGTAGGATTGGTGTACCGTAAATTTTCAGGCAACGAACCAGAGCATTTTTGAAGGGATGGCCATCGTGTCCCGCTCGAATCCCTCACTTCAACCTCCTGGATCTTGTTTCATGTGGTAAACCCAAGAATAAACCAGCCCAAAAAGTACAATAAATAGGTGCTGTAAGCCATCCCTAAAAGGTAGCATCAATGACCCAGCTAGATCCAGGTAACCAGGTAGCATAGTTCCTTTTGATTCCCTATATATTTTAAATCTAATATGGGTTCCTCTATTTTTTCTGACAAGCTCGCATTTTCAGAGATGTTGTTGCATACAAACATGACCAGAACTCCAGTTGAGGTGGTGCCCCAGTTCGTGAACGCTAAGTTGGTGCAAATAACTCCAATTTCACTATGGTTTATGGTAGATATATCTGTACTATTCCTATGGTTTTTGTTAACCAACGTTCACATCACTGGGGGGCACCTTGCATTACTTTTTTGTTTCCACCCCAAATTGCATTCGGATCACACCTTCTTCACAGGACAAAGCATATCATCATTGGTCGGTGGTTTGGAACATGAATTTTATGACTTTCCATTCAGTTGGGAATGTCATCCTCCCAACTGACGAAATCAATTTTTCAGAGGGGTAGGTCAACCACCAACCAGATCATTCACATATTTGCCGATTGTTGGTGAGCATCCCCTCATAAACCTAAAAAAAATCGAAGTTTCCTCGGAGAATCCCCAAATATAATATTCCACATGTTTACCATATGATCGTTCAATATTGTTCATTAAACCCGCTTGATGCTTCATTGTCCACATCTAACGGTTTTCACGTAGCTCTTCTTGGAACATCCCCAACGGTTTCCTCATGTGAAATTTGCGCTCAAATCTTCTAGCTGATCATGTCCTTCATGTAAGTTCATCCAGATATCTGTGTATGGTATAGATATATGATATATATTATCGGGGATTGTTATGTTGTTATGCGTGTTTACAGAAAATTATTTTACTATGCTACGCACTCCTCCTCAAATTTGTTGCAATCCCATCAGCAAGGCCCTAAGAGGTTGGGGCAGCTCAGACACACTGTGGTCTTTGGTAGGGTCAGGGTCAAAAGCATGCCGAAATTGGGATTTATTACGTTACCCAACTACATATACTATGTTGGGAGTTGATATATTAGTAACAAAAAGTATCGGGGTTTTAGGCCAACTATACTACTCTTGTTATTGTACTTTCTGGCTACATTTAACACCTCTTTAACGATAAAGAAAATTCAAAATGTTGCAACGAGTTGGAAAAACAGTAGAGTTTAGGGAGGAAATATCAAATTCGCAGTGAATTAAAGATACAATAGGATTTAAGTTGCAAAATATAGCCAAAATTCGATGACTTTCATCATCCAACATGGGGATTGAACCATCAACCATCGTACATGTCTGCACTGAAAATCATCAACCAAGATGCGGATTGAAGCAGCAGGACATGTGGATTTAAGCACAAAACAAGATGCAGCCCACGAACCCCAATGCTCACACGTATGTTAATGGTACAGATGTCGAAACACATGGAAATGCAGTCATGCAGAACACTTTTCTGAAACAGTTTTTGCAATCCCAAAATTCGCGCGAAAACAAGCACCATACCAAATAACACCTTAGGTGCGCAGAGGCAAAACATACAATCCAACAGAAAAAGCAAGATCCTGCCACCGTCATCCCCCACTTGCACGTTGTAATTACATGGAAATGCTTCTAGTGACCACTGTGGCACTGCTCAAAATGAAAGCAAAGACAACTTTGATAGACTGTCTCCTCACAGTATGTACAGCCTGAAACTACAAGAAGCAATCGAATCACCGTGTGCAGTAACAGCTGTTTTGCATGAAGCCCAGGCACTGCGATGTCAACATGGTTTTCGATTCCCACGCAGTAGTATGGCACACGTTGCACAAACTCCAAAAGCAACATCTCTTGCCGCAGCACACCATGTACATGTCTCAGCTGAACACAGCGCGGGAAGCTCGGCAGCAGCACAGCAGCAATGACACCAAGCAGCGTGGTCAGCGGCAGCAGCATCGCCAAGCAGCAGCCGCAAGCCACCACAAGCCACAGCGCCGCAGCAGCAACATACCGCGTGACGCGCCCTTTCAAGCAGCCAGCGCGCGCCAGCTTTCGCCATTGCAGCGCTCGTGGTCGGCTCGCCATCTTCAAAATACACACACAACACAGTCATGCACAGACACACACACGTCACACACACTCACACGTCCTGCACTCACATGTCGACAAACATCCATATCTTTACTATGCTTCAAACACTGTGGCTCAAGTGCGTACAAGTTCTGCGTACATTGCTTCAAACACTGTGGCTCAAGCGTGTACAAGTTCTGCATATGTTTGTCACCAGCTGGGTGCCCTCAACACAGCCAATTTTTGTCAACTTTGGTGACAATAGAAAGCAGTAAAAGAACACCACCCCTATGAACATCATTGAACACAAACATCTCTACAGCTCACGTGCTTGAAACAATGTCAGTCGACTGCGTGCGAAATTTGTTGCAGCCGAGCCCAGCAATCTTATAAACATCACTGAGTTGCATTACTGTAACTCTGAAAACGTCAGGCTTGAAACGGTTTCACTCGAGTGCCTCAGAGATCTGCGTATGTTCTGTCCCGAACTGTGTATGTTGATCGAACTCTTGAAGCTGAGCACAGCCAAAATCTGGCAACAGAAATCTGGCGAACCAAATTGGGTGAAACATCAAAACTGGCAACACGACAACAACCCGGAAACATCACTGAGCAGCAACATCTGTACACTCCCCAAGTGCTTGCGGCCTCTTTGCCTATTCTGTAACGAACTGTTGGAGATGAGAATGTTCAAATCGTTCAAATTTCACAACAATAGAAACTGGTAAAACCACAGCAACCGTACGAACAGCACTGCAACAAAGTCAAGCCTCCACGACCCAAATCGCACATGTGAGACGTAAAGTGTAAAGTGTGAAGTGGAAAGTGGAGGGTGTACAGTGTGGAGTAAAGTGTGGAGTGTACAGTGTGGAGTGTAAAGTGTGGAGTGCAAAGTGTAGAGTGCGGAGTGTAAAGTGTAGAGTGTAAAGTGTCGAGTATGGAGTGCGGAGTGTAAAGTGTAGGGTGTAAAGTGTAGAATGTGGAGTGTAGAGTGTGGAGTGTGGAGTGGGAAGGGAAGCGTAGAGTGTAAAGTGTAGAGTGTAAAGTGTGGAGTGTAAAGTGTGGAGTGTAAAGTGTGGAGTGTGAAGTGTGAAGTGTAAGGTGGAAAGTGTCAAGTGTGGAGTAAAGTGTGAAGTGCACAGTGTGGAGTGTAAAGTGTGGAGATGTAAAGTGTCGAGTGTGAAGTGTAAAGGGTGGAGTGTGGAGCGTTATCAAAGAGGTTGGAATGTCACAAAGCGCCGCGCCTGCCACGCAAAACGACATGACAACCTGCTTGGAAACATTCGAAAAGGAGAGGTTTTGCACTTCCCCCATAGACACGGCGAGGCCACAGCTCAAGACGAGACACGTGGGAGCATCAAACCGAGCAGCGAGACTCCTCCAATTTTGACACTTTGTAGCTTCAAAATCGCTGTTTTCCTACGAGTCTTCCTTAGAACCTGAAAATTTGCTACCTCGAAAGCGATGTTTCGTGCGAGGCTTCCGTCAATTTTCATCACATCTCATAAAATGCCATTTGCACCTTGTCGCCACTTGACGCAGCCCTGCCAATGCGATTCGCAAGAAATACGCGAGACTGCGCCTGCCACGCAAAATGAAATGGACACGTCCAAAGTGCTGCGCCTGCCACGAAAATTGCAACTCATCTTGTGAAAACGACACCAAAGTATTGCGCCTGGCACACAAAACGACTTTCGACACGTTACCAACACGTCTGAATGTCACGAAGTGCCACGCGTGCCACGCGAAACGAAGCAACGCCACATGTGAAACCTCCAAAAGTGACCCCTTTTGCAGAACTTATTATGGGCACGGCCATACGGGGATCGCGCGGACGGTTGCGCAGGGTTGCGAACGGTTGCGGACGGTTGGGCAACCGCGAGCGAACACGCCCTCAACCCCCAGAGACCTGGGAGACTTCAATGCAGGCCATTGTCCACAGGTGGGCCTATCCGATGCTCGTTCACTGGTTTTCCGATGAGGGAGGACAACAGATTCCCAAGGAACTGGCAGCGAGCGGAAGGGGCTTGCAGCTCCATGGGCTCTGGGACTCCGCTGTGCATGATCCTGCGCCTTCTCCGGCTTTTATTGACGTGTCCTCATTGCCCATTGAATTTGGTGCCAATGAAGATGCCATGAAACGTGAGTATGGGAGGCATGGCAAGCCTTCGGGAAAAATTGGATTTTTAATCATCAAATGGACTGTTGGGTCCGTTATTTTATTGTCGTAAATAAAGACAGATACCAGTAAGAAAGAAACATCAAGTTTTCGAATACGAAAGTTTATACATGTTTATACTATATCTGAGATCGTTTATTGTTCTGCTATTGGTTCATGAACAGCCCGCCTCAAGCCCCAGCAGGTGGTGCCCTAGTTAGGCAAGTTGGTAGATATGGGGATCACAGGATGATGCCTCCCCAGGTATGTTTGTTGGCTTATAAACCATAGGAATAGTATAGACATATCTACCATAAACCATAGTGAAATGGGAGTCATAAACCAACTTAGCGTTCACGAACTGGGGCACCACCTTGCATAAACCAACTGATATCAGTAGATATGGGATTAGAAGTCCCATGTATAGTAGGTACATGATGTATCTATACTTGATGGGGATTTATTTGACATGTACACTACTATAACCTGGTTTTCGTAAGAACTTTTCTTACGGCACTGGATGGAGCCTTGCGGAGCCTTAGGCAATGTGCAGCTCTCTTGTAGCTATGGAGTGCTCTCTATCGATGCGTTTGGGATCCCAGCGGCCCATGTCTGGTGGTGGACCACAGTCCAGTTATAACCTGGGTGAACCAGCCCCCATTTCTCGGAGTTCTGGGGCGAGCAGCAAGTTGGATGTGAGGAAATTGAAACAACAATTGTGGTGAAATAATCAGGATATTACGGAGAATTCCCAGGAAATCTAGATGGGCAATTAGGCATGCATCCTTTTTTTCATATTTTGCCAGACATGGAATTGCTTATTACCCTCACAAGTCAAGCCTGTTTGGGTTAGTATCCAAGATTGGCCTTGTAAAAGCACTGTTTTTGAGGGGATTGTCATGAGTCCAATTTTGAATGCTACTCACCGTTTTGATCATTTGGGGTGTCTTTAATCCACAGTGAACACTAAACCTGACACTGGTATGATGGATTGAAAACTAGAGGTCCACAGGGGGGCAACTGCTGATCGTATTCCTACTGTTTGATTATGTTGTCGTCACTTTCTTAGCTGGCCCAATGTCCAGGTATGCTACTGTTGCTACTGCCCGAGTTTGCGTTTTCTAGAGACAGAAAAACCTGTTTGGCTGAGATTCCCATTTGTTGTACAAGGAAAGACCCCCAGTAATATCTTAGTTTACAAAGCCATGAACTATAGTGAATGGGAATTCCAGGATCCTAAAATGGAGGTACGTTAGTACCATATAAGGCCATATTTATATGGTGGGTACCTCCAATTTAGGTTCCTGAAATGACCATTGATATAGTAATAGTACAACCCATGAAATGTTTCTTCGATCCCACGGATTTCAACCCAACAGGTAGCCATGTTTGCCATGTTGGATTGCTAGAAAATGCAATGTTTCTGGCCTTGTTCCCCCAGGGTGCTAGAAAAAAAACTCGTTCTTGGCAATCCAAAGTTGTTCGTCTAATATCATGTTTTGTTTGATATCCCATCTGTGTATACTAATGTAGCATGTTGTAATCAAGCAAAACTTTGCTCTGGTTGCATGATTTGTAGGAACTCTTGGGTCCGGTAGAATCTTCGCACTTGTCGGAGCGATATGAGCGTCCAGCCGAACGTTCTGAGAATGGTTCAAAACATAGCCGAGGATGCGAATCTCAACCGAGAAGCTATTTTGATTCAATCATTCGGCCCCATTTGGTTCCAAATATACATATATATGTATATGTGTATATATATATATCATATATATACATATACATACATACGTCTTCGTGCCAATGGTGGCGGCAGGTGCAACCCATTCAGTACTTCTCAGAAGTGATGGGAAAGCTGTGACCTTCGGAAAATTTGGACGGGACATTCCACCCTTGAAGGACGGACTGACATATACCCAGGTGTCTGCAGGCGGATCTTGCACCGCACTTCTTCGAAGTGATGGCGTTGCTGTGGCTCTGCGATTCGGGGATGTTCAGGGCGACATTCCCTCTTTGGATGCCGGAGTGAAATATACTCAGGTTTCTGCAAACGCCGGTCATACAGTACTTCTCAGAAGTGATGGCATTGCTGTAGCTTGCGGAGGGAATGATTCTGGTCAGTGCAACATTCCACTTTTGGATGACAATATTACATATACCCAAGTGTCGGCAGGTAGGCGTCACACAGTGCTTCTCAGAAGTGATGGCAGTGCTGTGGCTTGCGGAGGGAATGATTATGGTCAATGCAACATTCCACTTTTGGATGACAATATTACATATACCCAAGTGTCGGCAGGTAGGCGTCACACAGTGCTTCTCAGAAGTGATGGCAGTGCTGTGGCTTGCGGACTGAATGAGTCTGGCCAGTGCAATATGCCACCTCTCGAAGACGGATTGGCATATATCCAAGTTTCTGCGGGCGGTTCTCACTCAGTACTTGTCAGAAGCGATGGCGATGCTGTGGCTTGCGGAAACAATTGGCATGGGCAATGCAGCATACCTCCTTTGAATGACGGACATAAATATACCCAAGTTTCTGCCGGTGGATTTCACACAGTCATGCTCAGAAGCGATGGCATTGCTGTGACCTGTGAGGGCGTGAATTCGAAATTCTGACTCCCAAAGCAGGGACTTGCTACGTTTCAGATGTGCGTCCAGACAAGTGTAGAGACCGCGTGTTGCAACTAGATTGTGTTCGTCAAGATGACGCCATGGTGCTGACTTGCTCTGGTTTCAATGGGGAAGAAGTGATATGTTTGAATCTATTTCCATCCGACCTTGCCTGATTGCGCGTGAATTGACAGTTCCCCTCCAGAGTCTTCGGTTGGTCTTGCCTGACGGACAGCTGTTGTCCTCGGTCTGCCGTGCAAAGCCACGGGCCAGCCTTGCGGATGTCTTTGAAACTTGCAAGCGTCGGCGTCTCACCTAGGCTCGAAGCATACAGAATTTGATTGGAAAAAATGGGTTGGTTACTATCCCATTCATATCCTAGTTTTTCCAATGATTTTTTACTATTGGGGATGGTTCATGGCATTGGGTTTACCACATTAATGTCAACCCTGGATTGATAAAGCATAATAGACCCCATGGCCTGTTTATTTGGGGGGTAGGGTACCAATTAAGTACCGTATTATCACTATTTGGATGGTACCCCCGTTAGTAAACCATGGTTTATTCTCATCCGGGGTTGACATTCAATTATCATATTTTATCATCTTGATTGGCAAGATCTTCTCAGGTGCCAGGTTCTTAGGATGTTGGATTAGACTGAACCATGTGGTGAAGAGAAGGATTTCCAGATCTTCCAACAAAGGGTAGCTGGGTGTCTTGGATAATGGTTAGTATGCCCCCAGCTTATGCAACTTTGATGCCGAACATGATGATTCATCATGGGATTTTTGGGGTACCCTATTATCAGAAACAAGCATGTTGTAATCAAACAAAACCTTGCTCTGGTTGCATGATTTGTAGGAACTCTTGGGTCCGGTAGAATCTTCGCACTTGTCGGAGTGATATGAGAATGGTTCAAAACATAGCCTAGGATGCGAATCTCAACCGAGAAGCCATTTTGATTCAATCATTCGGCCCCATTTGTTCTTTTACATCCACGTATCCGGCTTTCATTGCAGCTTCACATTGTCGAACCTCTGCGCTTGGCAAAGGTCCGCATGCTATGCCGTTTGCACAGATTCGACACAGGTGATGCACGAGGGGCGCCATGAAAGCTTAGGCTTCGGCTTATTGTATCAAGAATGGTTCATTACTATGATAAGAGTGGTTTTGTTTGGTTACAACTTATCGAAGGAAGTTTAGAAGTCAAACTTCCGACAATATGGACAGATGAAAAGCAGAGCAGGGAAGAGGCAGAGAGAAGAGAAAGATTAGAAGAAAGAAGAGGAGAAGAGAAAGAGTAAGAAG
>Ga0126342_10008955_pt1 | contig 17930 bp, 20 predicted proteins | sample Cyp1metagenome_FD_92528 | JGI IMG/M metagenome (GOLD analysis project Ga0126342, IMG submission 92528) | Coral microbial communities from Lord Howe Island, Old Settlement Bay, Australia - Cyphastrea 1 metagenome | ecosystem: Host-associated > Invertebrates > Cnidaria > Coral ... | reverse complement strand
TCAGGAAACCATCAGGAAACCATCAGGAAACCATCAGGAAACCATCAGGAAACCATCAGGAAACCATCAGGAAACCATCAGGAATCTGTAAAGGTATACTGATATCCAATCTGTTGGTATATACGTTGGTATACCTGATGTCATCATATGTCATCATATGTCATCATATGTCATCAGATTCATCAACCATCATCAACCTGGACTGATATCCGGGCTCTCTATTTTTACAAACCACAGAATCTGCAGACTTTGTCGCCGTCCTCAGCCGTGGTACTGCTACAGTTCACGCAGGCTGGAGGCAATGCACTGGGCACCATGGTGGCCTCTTCCTCAGCCAACGACACGTTTAGACAACTGTTCAAAAAAACAAAGATGGTTGACATATTTGAAGACATGATATTAGTGTACTTATAAAATCTTATAAATATATATCAAGATATCATGTATATATATATGTATATATATATATCTAATATATAGATACGACATATGATTTTTCTGTCGTGATATGACAGATGTTTATTCAACACCTCAGCTTCCCGTCCACTTCTCCGCCCGTGGACCCCCCGACTGGGTCGCCGAACGAAGTCACTGGAGGAGACGTTGCACTTCAGTGGAAGCAGACCCGGCGGCAGCAGGGCTACACCAAAGGCCACCAGGGAACCGTCCAAGTCTTTCACCCTGCGGACTGAAATCCGGCGGAAAAACATCACTGGTTGGTGGTTTTAATGATGGAGTTCGTCAGTTGGGAAGGATGACATCAATGACATCCCATATATTATGGAGAAATAAGCCATGTTCCAAACCACCAACCAGATAATGAGTCCAATCCCTTTAAGTTTTTTTTCAGTGAAATTGCGGGTATGAGCTTTAAAGGTAGTGGATGGCGGGCTGGGTACACATGAATACAACAGCAAAATACGTCAAAATAGAGCTAAATGCATACTTCAGGTGCGCCGAGTCACCATGACTGCTGCAATCCTGGACACAGAGGCACATCGCCTGGCACCGAAAAACATTTGACCACACATTTCTCATGCGCAGTCCGAATGGAAAGCTCATGGATGCACATATTTTCAATTTTCCCAGTAAAACCTCCATTTACAATGGATTTTCCATAGCTATGTTAAATAACCAGATGCTATTTCCAAAACTTTCTCAACAGGTTACCACGTCCCAAACTGCGGTGGAGTGGAGTTTGCGATGCTGGTTTCATGGGACGTACGGGACATGCGAGCGACTAGGCCTTGAATGCCAAGCTTATCGCGTGCGATCTCCTCAGTGGCTGAAGTCAAAGTCGCCCTCCACGTCGCTTTTTTCACATCGAAGAAATGAAACCCTCTGCATCTGGCGATTTTTTCGGGTTTTCAGAGGTCAGCACTAGACAATCTTCGAACATCAACTGTGCCACAGGTGAAAGAATCGAAAGTCGTAGCGTCAACGAAAGTCGTCCAGTGAAATGAGATACCCTTTGGTAAACGTTTACACAACTATGGAAAAATCACCATGCTATTAATGGGTAAATCAACTATTTAAATATGGCCATTTTCAATAGCGAACTGTAACAGCCATTACCAGAGGGTAAATCCATGTATATAAATCCCATTAAATCCCATTAAATCCCAGTAAATCCCATAGAAAATCATGGTGAAATCCACCATGTTTCAATAGCGCTATATCAGTTTCAATAAGTTTCACAAGTTCCGTGCCGTGCTGTCCGGTCTCTGAAAGCATGGGATCCGCTTGGCAACTGCCTTCAGCCAGGAACCTTGGCGCCATGCCCTGGAACTCAGTGTTTTGTGCTGAAACTTAGACAGTAAACATCGGAGAAAAGGGGGAACATATATTGAATATATCGTAAAATATAATGTAACATATAAAATATCATTTGACATATCATATGAAATATCATATGAAATATGATGAAATATGATGAACTATGATGAACTATGATGAAATATGATGAAATATGATGAAATATGGATGTTTTTTTTCCAAAGTGTTGAGCAAATGGTTGATCTGATTTGAAATCTCTTGGAAATCAACATCCACCGCCGATCTGCTGTAAGGCTTCAGTCAAGATGCCCAGACCAGGGCTCTAAAAGGATCCGCGCGTTCAGGTAGTCTTGGCGATCCCTGCATCAATATTTCATACAGAAATTCACATCTCATGCGCATTTCATGCACAGAAAAAGCAGCTCCTCTACCACTAGATTCACTGGATTTCACTAGTTTCACTGGGATTTGTCTCAAACTTTCAACCAGTTCCCACCTGTCAGCTGGAGTGATCAAGGAGCTTTGGGTCACAGTGCGGCGGAAGAAGTCGGTTTCCGCCTCGGTCAGGATGGCTTGGGCATGCTGGTGCTGTATGACAGTAGTACAACATTGAAATATATGGGGAGATTAATGTGGGACATATTAATGGAAATAATGTTTACATCTCCTTAGCAATGGGGTGTCTACATGCTAAGACAAACTTTGCACAGGACTTGACATCTGTTCAGCGCACAACAACGACCACTTCAGACATGTTGCGAAGCGAAGCCCAGAAACTTCCTTGGATGCAGCTAAGCAGCTAAGCTGCGTTTTGCTGGTGAACAAGAAACAGGAACTGACAAACACCAACTTCAAAACATGGAAGTTTTTTCTGAAGTTTACCAATTCTGTACCATATTTGGGTGGAAATCAGCCCCAGTCATGGTAGGTGGCATTGAACTCCATGTTACAGTCAAGGGATGCTCATGAAGCGAGCTCAAGCGTCCAACACGGGATTCCAATCTCGAGATGTCGGGTTGTAGGCAATGGCCACTGATCGCATGCCGCAGTCCTGGCACGTTCTGTCAACATCCCTGAGACTCAGCTCAGATTTTTCCAAGGCCTTCCAAGGCCATTTCGGCCTAACGACATGAAATTGTTGGGCACCATGTGGCTTGTGGCTTAAAGACTACCCTCTGGTAAGTTGTTACAGTTCGCGAACTTGAACATGGCCCAGTCGATTTATGTCGTGAGTTTTCCCATTAATTACAAATGGTGGATCTTTCCATATTAGGTGATGTTTGCCAGAGGGTAATCCAAATACCCTCTGGTAAACTAACATAACTATGGAAAATTACATTTTTTCATGGGAAAATCCACTATAAATGGTGATTTTCCATTGCTATGTTAGTCATTACCAGAGGGTAACTATAGTTTTCCATATTTATATCAAACTTGCCACCAGTTTGGAGCTCCGAACCTCCCAAGGCACCAGTACCCCGCCTCGGCACGGAAGCCGCCGAAGAAGACGTTCGTGATCTTCTGGGAGGACATCCTGGGACCCAGATGCGATGTCCTATGGAAAATTAGGGCTTGTAAAAATATTCCTCTTCTGGGTTAAAGATGGTTAAAGTATAAAATCAACCAAAATGGCTATAATCAATTATAGTATAAACATGATTAAACATGATTAAACATGTACAAAATAAATGAACATCAACCGGTTTTAGTGTAACTCCCTTAATTAACCAGTCATTTTCGAACCATCCACTGGCCTGGATGCACGGTTTCCGTAGCGTTGCTCCCATGGCAGTGCACAACTCCTCTCTGGTAGGTTCGCCTTGCCGCGGCTAGTCATAAGTGCGGAAGGACTGGGGAAACTACGCAGGCTGGTAGTTTCTATATCATGCATGGTGAATCACAAGGACGTGCTGAGTGAATCACAAGGCGTCACTGGGGAAGGACTGAGGATGGATGCATTATTGTCATATGGATATATATATATATATATGCATATATATATATGGATATATGGTATATATGAATATCAATATAAATAAATAAATCAACAAATGAATAAATAAATCAATGAATAAATAAATAAATGAATACATAAATAAATGAATGAATACATAAATAAATGAATGAATGAAAAAGTAAATAAATGAATACATAAATAAATAAATATATAAATAAATAAATAAATATATATATACAACATATATTCAATGATGGTATAGCCGAATCGACACAGTGCATGTCAACAGATCGGTCATATCACCAAGTGGCCAAAGGACAGCTGCGGAGAACTGGACCGTCCTGGACGGCCGAATCGGTTATTATCGTTTCCTATTCCTTGTCGACACAAAAACCAGAAAAACTTGATATAATTTGATATATTATATAATTCCCAACATAACATGAACGGTCTTCGCAATTAAAACTCTTTACAAGGACCTTTAGATCGATTACCATATATATATACATCTCTTGATATTGAGATTAACTATGATTAATTTAGACTTGACAAGGTCAGATTCTGTTCACCACGCCACCGGTCCCCAGTGGTCCCCAGTCAGGTTTCCTCACAAGTCTTCCCACGATTCGTGATGATGGGCAGCAGGATACCAATCTGAAAGCTGGATGTTGTTAACATATGTATAACATGGATGTATAACATGGATGTATAACATGGATGTATAACATGGATGTATAACATATGTAAACATTGAAACACAGTCGAATGATGTTACAACTGTTACATGATGTTGCAAAATCTTGCAAAATCTTGCAAATTCTGCACATAAAGAATCCATGAGAATCCAAATTCTGCCAAGGAATCTGATGATGTCAACTTCTGCTTTTTCTGATTTTTGACCCTGACCCAAACTGCTAAGACCTTTGAGACTCTGACACGGCGGAACTCTGGACCCGGCAGAGAATGGCAAGCTGTGGGCTGGACCTCGAAGGTCTTGAGATGTCTTGAGGTCTGTCAAAAATTCACAAAAACTCCCTCTGGATCTTGCAGAAGTTGCAGAAGTTGCAGAACCGGTAAAAAGTGAGGCTAATAGCGGCTAATTCAAATGATCCAGTCCTGTGTAGGAAAGCTTGCAGGAAAAACCGTTTCATGTTGCAAGATCAGCCAGCTCTGAGCTGCAAACGTCTGACGGGCCCACTGCCAAGCACTGCAACGAAGCATCGCAGGTAGACACTGCTGTAGAGCCGTAGACCTGTTGCCATCAGCTCTGGCGAACATCGTTTTCCCTTCAGCTGCTCCCAGGGTTTGAAAGTGTTGGCAGTTAAAAGTCTTTGAATTTGATTCAAACATGCTTCAACTTGTCAGATGATAACAGAATATTTTGTTCAACAAACTCATGCAACAACAAAATACAACAAGCACTTCCAAACATCTTGTGGCATTCGAAACCCGACTTTTGCACTGACTTTTCCATACTTTTCCGGTGGAAGTCTGGTTCCTATGGTTCCTATATGGTTCCTATCCTAGGGTCGCCCGTCACCTGGCTGTCGCGGAACTCGAAGGAATGTAACATATCGCCAATTTGACGATGGAAGTTTCCAGTGATGCCAATGTGGTTGTCGAAGAGAGTCCTCAGACGAAAGAACGTGTGTGAATCATGTGTCGAAAACCTGTCGTTACTGTCACACGGAAAAACTTATCCAAAAAGTGTCAAACAAAAAGCCAAGAGACACGTCGGAGACGATCATATTGCTCGGTGTATCCTAAGTGAGTGCTGTCAGTTTCGCTTGTTCTCGAGGCTGACAGCGTCAAATTCCTCCAAGATTCCACGAAGAGAATGCCAACATGAGCGTTCTTCCAGGCCTACGGCGAAACAGGCGGAAAGGCCACGGCCAGTCATAGTAACGCCATCCCGCTCCGAGGTACAGATGGTACAGGCCTTCATGAGCCGCAAGTGGACACAATCCAAATGGCCGGGACAGGCTTGTGGCCCACCACCCTCCGTGCTACAGGATCTCAGCACGAAGAAGCCAACTACGCAGCCTTAGATCCGGGCATCCCGAAGTTTTTCGATATCAAGAAAGGCATCGAAGTTTTTCGAACTGATGCTGAGAATATCTGAGAATGGTGACTTTTCCCATGACTTGGCAGGACACGGACATGGTTTGCTTTCTTAGGAGCTATGCACTTCATTGATCTGCTGGCTGGAGGTGTCCTGGCATCGTCTGCCCAGCTTTTTTTATCATTTCTTCTTACACAAACTATTTCTTACATAGTTCTTACATAGTCATGGACAAAAAACACCAGCCATTTTCGGTCAATTCGTAGGCGTTACAAATCATCCAGGACTGGCGAACTGGCTTCAATTTCTTCAACCCCTCAGATCCAGTAGATCCAGTGGTTCATCATTGCCAAAGCTTCATTGGATTGTTGGTTGTATCCCCCATTCTATCATATTCTATCCAAGTGGATTCTTGGTGATATCATATAGTATAGTAACCATTCACTTATTCAAGTGGATTCAACAAAAACTTAATTCTGATACCATCACACATCCATTATTGTATCATATTGTATCAGATTGTATCCATGTGGATTCTTCGTTGTATCATGGAAAATTAATATATATATATATAACATTATATAACTTACACCCCGTTTCTGGACACGTGTCTCGTCATGTCTCGTCCCAAGGACGGTGTCCTGTTCCACTGCTTCACAGGTCTCAGGCCGCATCAACACGCCGATGTCGGGGCAGCCCGCCACCACGTTTCCGGAGAAGACCACGGGACGTGCCTGTCCCAGTCTGGGTCAAAACCCTGGTACCCCTGGTGAACCCCAAGTCATAGCTGGGATTTATGGATGTTCATCCCACTAAAAATGTATCTATAGGTATTGACCCATACCCAAGTCAAGAGAGAAACTGTGTTTCAGATCTGCCGATTTCCTGGCCGATTTTCGGCATTCTGATTGGTCATGGATGTCATGGCACACTTGGAACACTGCAGATTTGCAAAAAAATGCACTTTGACACTGGCTGACACTGGCTCTCTCTTCAGAAAATGCATGAAAATGCCAGTTCCATCTGGTATCGAATCTGGCCTGTAGCTGAAAGACAGCAAGCGGTTCCTGAAATCTTTGTTGGTCCCGAAAGAGTCATTCAGTACAGCTGGAAAGCCAGCTGTACAACTCACAACAACTGAACTCTGTGTGTGTGTGTCATCCAAAGTGATTGCTTCTGCTCAAAGACCCTTTTCTTCCCCGATGGCACAACAATTCACTATACATTCATAATCATTAATATATCATTAATATAAATTAGAGTTTCCTGGTTGCCTATGGTTGCCTATGGTGGGCCTCAACTGGCTTTGCCGCCAATGCCCAGACCATTTCCGCTCTGACCGTCATTTGCTTCCCAAATCATCAACGATCTTTTCTTCCGAATCTTCCAAGCTTCATATGTTGGGTTGACCACTGGATCCAATGGTGGCGGTAACGGCCGTGTATCCATGGCCTCAAGCGTTCAGATGTCGGAGGTAGGTCACGCTTTGACAAGGCGTTTCTCTGCGCGCTTTCATACACAAGCCGCTGTGGCGTTTCTGTGCCAAGTGGCCAAGTTGTCAACAATGAAGAATGCACCCATATCTGTACCAGCTTGGAGTGCACGGCCCCTGACAATAAGAGGAGCTTGTACAAAACGTGTGGAAAAAAATATGAAAAAAATGATCTCAGATGGTAGAAGCACTGGAATTCACGCATAAGCTGCTTGCAGAATTGGCAGGCTCAAGACCGACCCACAAACACCCCAAAACACCGTGAATCACTTTCACATCAATTTTCACTTTCAAACAAAGCATGGCATTCACTTTGCTTACAGCCATGATTCATGCCATTCATGCCATGATTCATGCCATGATGCCATGACATGTCCCCATTCCCAGTGGTTCTTCTCTCTCCGCGTCGACTCCACCGACTTCCATGACCCGTCCCCAACTCGACTCGTCCTGGTCTCGCAGAAGACGCAGTTGATCAAATCCAATCCCCAGGAGCCAAGGACCTCCACGGCTCCGAGCCAACCTGCCGAACGGCGGCAGCGGCGGCAGCGGCAACAGTGGCGCAACGATGCGCAACGGCAGTGTGAAATGCTGTGAAATGAGAGAAAGAATACGAAAGAATGAGATAAAGCTTGACATAAAGCTTGACATCACTTTGAGTTCAACTATGTTCAACTATGTTCAACTGCTCACATTCGCCAAACTTTGATCAGCAAGAATGTGAAGGTATCTTTGAAACTTTGTGTCACTGGGAAGAAAACGCAAGCTGAGACTGGGACTATTTGAGAAGACCAGAGACTCAAAGTAGGGTCTTGGCAGGTATCCTTGGCTTATTTGGCTCTTGATTTCAGATTCACTCAACACCACAAGCTGACAGGGAAAACATGACTGACTCCGAAACGGAAAGGCACTGAGTTGTTTGTTTTTTGGAGTTTTTTTTTTTTTTTTTCGATACCAGCTTCAAGTTTGAACATCTTTCGAATGTTGAAATATCCAAAATCATCGACTATCAGATATCATCAGGAAGATCCACAGCATTCCACAGCTCTCTCCGAGCTTCGCGTGTAGCTGGTGGGCTGCACCACTTGCAGCGCGGGGAACCGCGCCAAGCGCCCTGTGGGCCCTCGTCCATCCTGCCCGGCGTGAGCCAAGCGCACCCAAGACATCGACCTCACGGGGCAGCGGCCGATGTGAAATCAGGCACCAATCATTGTGAATTGGGGATGGGTCAAAACCCTGGTACCCCTGGTGAACCCCAAGTCATAGCTGGTAAATGGATGTTCATCCCACTAAAATGTATCTATAGGTATTGACCCATACCCAATTGTTGAACGTTAATGTTGAACGTTAATGTTGAAGGTTAATGTTATATAATCTTATATTAGTCATCTGATATTTTATTGATGTTCATTGGCATTTCATTGGCATTTCATTGGCATCGCAACTGGTAGTTTCGCAACGGCAAGTGGCACAAAGGATGAGCCACTGATGACCATGTGATGGCCAAACCAATCTCCACCATGTCCAGGATCAGGTACTCCGCGTTCTGGGTCTGGGAAACGAACCTGACAGGGAAACAAATATCACGAATGAGGAATCTATTTTATATATATATATATATAATATATATATATATATATAATATGTATATAAGTATATATATATATAGTATTAAATGGGATTTTAAGGATTCTGACAGTTCTGACAAGAACAAAGATATTGAACCAATCAGGTTCCACCTGAAATGCGTTTGGAACTTCCGCTTCTGTTCAAGGTGAAGGGTGTTTCTTGCCTCTTCCGTCGTGATGGTGATGCTGCGGCTCAGCAGAACAATACGCGTGCCCACGGACAAGGAGTTTGTGGAGTCGACAAAAGCCTCTCCAGAGGATGAAGAAAAATGTTATCAGATTCTCACGACAATGCGAGAAAGGAGAAAAAAACTCCAACCAAGCCTTTTACCCAGTTCCAGATCCGACTCGCAAACACACATAATCCACAGTTTTTTTTGCAGTACAAAAGCAAACAAAAGCCGACTGGCATGTCTTACATGTAGATACATGTAGAATATACCACACTTTTTTAAAGTGTCCTTTCGACATTTCCATCAAAAATCATAAAAATCATTAAAGAAAAAAACATCCAAACAAGACCTAAGCTATTCATCCTATCCTATCATCTAACCCCTATTAAACCCCACCCACCACTTGTCCTCACATGTCACCTGCCCAGCAAAGTGAGGCAGCTCCAGTGGCCGATCCAACAGGATCTCTGTGACCGGAGCGTAGAAGACGATGTCTTGGATGAAGCGCCGTTCGCTGCCCGTGGCCTTGGCCGGGTGATTTTAAGGGAGATTAAGAAATTGTGTTTAACCGTGATTCATCAATTTGTATTATATTATATATTATATATATTATATATTATATATTATATATTATATATTATATATTATATATTTATCTATTATATATTATATATTATATATTATATATTGTATATGATATATTGTATATTATATATTATATATTAAATATTATATATTATATATATATGTTTACATATATTTGAATATTTGGGTATACAATGGCATGTAGGGCGCTCTCCATCAGGATATCGAAAGAAAAAAAATAAGATAATAACTTGAAGCCATTGCCGTAGTTATCGCAATCATTCAGAAGTGACTGAAGGCTTCTGAAACGAAGAAGAATGATGATTCACAGAATGATAATCTGATTGGTGGTTTCAACCCCTCCGAAACATATGAAAGTCAGTTGGGATTATGACATTCCCAATATATGGAAAGTGATAAAATTCCATGGTTCCAAACATTTCCAGTCACCACCAAGCAGTAATGATTCAGTGATTCATTCTGACAAAGTGGCATTCGTCATGTTGGGATATTCCTGTGTGGTGATGGCAATTTCACCTCCCACAGGCCAGTCTCCCACATCTCCAGAGACCTCAGGAGTCATGTGCAAATGTGCAACTCATGTGCCATGGAAAGATCCACCATGCTATTTTTATAGGTAAACCATGGCTTAACCATGGCGAACTGTTAGTCATAACCAGAGGGTATATCATATAATATATCATTTGCTCCGTTATTTTTCATGATTATCATGATTCAAATAAACATAACGGGGCAAGTCATCTCATGTGTGAGAATTCAGAACCCACGACACTAACGACACGCAAGCACGCAATGCACATAATGCAATGCACTGTGCTGCGCTGCGCTGCAGACTTTTCACCGAGCTCACCTGGGTTGTCCCAAAATCCAAAGGCCGCGCAGAGGTTTTTTTCTGCGTCATGCGACACTGCAATCGCCGCAGTCCTATAAAGACGAGACTCCAAGGAGACTCCAGGGAGACTCCAATGTGATTTTCCGATGGGATTTCACTGTGATTTCTGGCACCTCTTCTTCTCTTTTCTCATTTTCTCATATTTTTTCCTATCTTTAGATGGGTCTCAACTGGATGCCAAGAGTATTGGCACCAATCTCTGAGAGTCCACAAACCTCGCAAAGCTTACCCTTGAAGGAAGGCAAATACGAAGAGCTGCAGTAGGGGCAATAGATGGGTGTCTCTTGTGCAGAAATCTGTTGCAAAGAGCCACTGCAAATTTTGATGTCCTCCACTGCTGCCTTGAAATCAAATCTGATCTTGTGCTTATCTGTGCCTTTCTGCTCACAGACCTGCAGCACTTGTCTAGCTTTCTGCACATCATCTTTGGTCTTTTCGGGTGGTCCGAAATTGCCCTGGGCCATCCTTTTGGCAAAAGATGCGGCCGTCACAAAGTTCTCAGCCTTGAAGCAAGCACCCATGGCACCTCTCAGAGCTAAGAACTGATGGTAGGGCTGCAATTTGCAACACGTCAAATAACTGTTGAGCTCAATGATCTGTGCCACCTTTTCAGGCGTGTCAGGCGTGAGCTTCTTGCTAGCCACCTGCAACAGCTCAAACGCTCAAACGCTTAACAAACGTGCCAATAATCCAATAGCAGTGCCTTTCAACGAGTACTGTCATAATCACAGTCATTGATGTCATTGAGTGAAGGTTATTACTATCTGCAATTTCTGTCAACCCTCATTTCCACAGAACAAGATTATTCTACACGGAGCTTGCTTTAGACACCAGCCTTTTTTTTTGCATTTCAAAGACACCTATAGCCTATATAGCCTTTGTTTAGCAAAACACAAAACAGTCAACTTAGTCAACTTCAGCCAGCTATCTGATGGTTCTTTTTTGCTTCTGTCACCCCAGCTATCCCCAGCTATCCCCAGCTACACCTGAAGTCGTGTGAAATTCACATACTCCCTGCAGGTGTCGATCATCTCGGTGAGTTGTCGTTCCTCATTGGCATCGTTGGCCACGGAGATGGGGATCGCCTGTAGGACGCTGCGGAAGGCGTTCAAGGCGTCGTTGAACTTGCCGGTGGTCACCATCCTCAGAGCTTCTCTGGCACGATCCAAGATCACCTGACAATCGCGACATCGGAATTTTTCACAACTGACAGGGTCATCCAACATATACATACCATTTTTAGGGCGATGAACATCCATTTACCAGCTATTTTGATGTTCACCAGGGGTACAAGGTTTTGACACACTGCCATATCAAAACATCGTCATCCAAAATGAGACTAGTAACTGACTAGTATCATTATTCAACATCATCACTCCCCTGCAATTTTTTCAGGATTCTTGGAACATGTTTTTTCGTGCTTTTTTTCGGTGAAAATCCCTTTGAAACGGGAGCACTGCTTCCCATCCCCCACAGTGACAGGTCACCTGCGGAGTGAAGAGAATCTTCGGAGCCAAGTCCCGCGCTTTGGCGCTTCCCTCACTGAGCAGCGGCCAGTGAAGCGAAGGCATCTGCGGCAAGGCCGGTAGAGCGCTACAGGTGGCCCAATAGGCCTCTTTGAAGATGGCCTCCAAGGGTTCTGCATTGATCAATCCTAGACGTCGCTTCAACAAGTTCAAGGCTTCTTCGAAATCTCCAGCAGCCACCAAATCACAGGGCAAACGTCGCTTTTTCAGCCATTTCGTTTGGCAACTGTCACCCAAGGTCAGGTTCAAACCACGATCTTCCACATGAACTGGTTCTTCGGGCAGACCTCCCAAATCACCCAAGTCCAGATCACCACCCCAGTCGCCACCACCCATGTCACCGCCCAGATCCAATTCGTTCTCCTGGCCAGAAAGGCAGCCTTTGGCACTAACTTTCCATGTCCCAACCGAATTTCTACAGATCTATTGGTAACTAGTTAACACATATATATATAGCTATATATACATATGTTTCCAAGTAACACCATCCACTAACTCTAGATTAGATCAAAGTAATATATGTAAGAATAATATATACATAATTATACATACATACATATTAAATCATATTAAATCATATTAAATCATATTAAATCATATTAAATCATATTAAATCATATTAAATCATATTAGAGTAACAACAACCATACACCAGGCGCCTCGTCGGCCCAGCCGGGCGCTCCCTCGGTGTCTTCGGGCGCCTCTTGGGCGTCCAGGAAGGCCTCAGAGCCGGGCATCGGGGGCGGCGCCGCCGATTCGAAGCTGCTCTTCTCGAAGATCTTCTTGGTGGACATCAACCTCTGTTAGAACACTGTGTTTTCGTTAAAAAAAAGAGTCACAAAAGAAACAAGTTCGGAACACACTTAAATACCATGTATATATATATATTATAAATATCATTGAATATAGTAGAACTATAGAAATCTATCTATAAATATGTCCCCAAAAATGGTTGGAGATATTTAATCAACGCTGATAGACTTGGTGAGAAGCATTGTGTGCAGGTACGGTGTTTCTACACCGTTTTGTTGCAATGTGAAAAGCTACAGATCAGCCAAGACACAACGGCCAATTGGCAGAATCCCCAGTTCCTGGTCTGGACAATGGCACTGGAGGTACTAACAGCACCGTTCGGGCTGGGATCTGTGACAAAATGTCGCTGCTGGAAAGTTGTTCTTCGAGTTTCTCCATGTATTCCTTCAGCTGATGAGCACGTGCAGTCAAGGCAGCCAACGGCACCTGCGAAGCAGGACGGTTTGCAAAAAAAAAAAACCAGGTGGATTGATAAAAGGATTTTTGGCGATTTCCAAGGATTCTGGCGCAAAATGATGTGATTCATTACTATTCATTATTATATAATATAATTTATATATAATTATGTATATATTAGTATATATAGTTCTTCTGCGAATCTTAAGCCATTGGACCAAGATGAACCAAGCATTGACACTGCAATGTGATTGATCTCAAAATATCTCATTTTTTAATATTTTTTTGTAGGGCCCAAAGGTGCCTGCCCCATCTCAGCCATGATCTTCACCCTCTCTTCCACATGACCCAACATCAGGGCGTTGTGGAATCTTGACATGACATCACCACGCATCTCAGCAATCTTCAACATCTTTTTCAACTTGTTCACGTTGCCAGTGATAAGGTAAAGGAAGGACAAGGAGTCAAAGTTTTTGGTCTTCTGATAGACCATCTCCACAATTTGTTGATTCCCTTGCCTCAATGCTTCCAAGCCCAATCGATTCCAACAACTACGGTCATCCAACTCCTGTGCTGCCGTCATGGCTTCCTCGATGTGACCATATTCCAAGGCCAGGTTGAAGCGAGTCTGTTGGTCCTCCACGAAATGCAACGCCACCTGGGACCAACACGACCAACACAGTATCAAATCTACGGTGCCTACATGTGCCTAGGATGCCTACGATGCCTAGGTATCAAAACTGTTTATTGGTGTTTATTGGATTTTACTGGGCTCTTTTGTGGTCTTTTGCTGTTTGTTGCGATGCTTTTGCGGGGAGAGATCCTAGATGTCCCATGATGTCCTACGATGGCTGATGGCACCGCTGGCCTCAGGGAAACCCTTCTGCTTCAGGTAGCCAATCACAGCATTGCCACACAATCGACCGTTGGTAATCCAGAGCTTCACATCGTTGAAGTTCCTCTTGTGGAGAGCCAACTTGAACAAATACTCCGAGCAATTGAGGCGCTGTTTGTGAACCTTGTGCTCCCGATCCATGCAGTACACAATCTGCCTGTGCACTCGCACAATGTACAGCGGATTCGCCAAGGAATGGATGATGCCGTTATCTCCATTGGGCAAGCAGTACTTCACATGGCTCAATGTGGAGTAGATGAAGACACCATTCTCATCCCATGCACCACTCTTCACCCTGATGTTCTCATGGAAGGAATGGTAGTACTCCAGGTTCTTCCCTGCCAACAGCACATTGTGCTTGGACATGAAGGCCACATAGGCACCGTTCTGGGACCAAACCACATAGCGCACCCCACCCGCGATGCTCAACTCATCCACGGTCTTTCGGGCAGTGAGGTCATACATCACCACCTTCTCTTCACTCTTCAGCAAAATGCGATTGTTGCCACCTGTCGGAGGCTGAATCTGGCTGAAGGCCCCAACGCCAGAAGCAACGTTAAACATATGTATAAATCAACTATCTAATCATCTGTTCATCTATCTGTATAAATTTCATCATCTTGATCAATCTTTACACAAGCCAAGTAAACTCTAACACTCCCGGCTATCTCATCCCTATCCTTAACCGTTATATCTTACATCATTTACATCTATTGTTGGCATGTTTTTCCGGTCGTCCGGTCCTGGAAAGATGTAGTCCACCGAAACGGGCGGATCAAACTTCTTGGACAACTCGTTCTGTAAGTTGTAGATCCCAATGGAACCACCCTGCTGCAGCACTGCAAATCGATTGCGCGCTGTGAAGCACACGGCCTGTGCATTGCCTTGTTTGGGAGAAATGCTGGTGTCACTGCTGATGTTGTTAGGACCAACGAAAAGATCATAGCAACCTCCATCCTGCGTGTAGTAGACCAAGATGTTGGTCTCTGAGGGGTTGTAGGCGTTGAACTGCAACGATTTCAGACCGGAAGTCATGGCATTGCTGGCGCGCCTGCAGGAGCCGACCTGCACTCCCTTCAGGCCCTTGTCCAAATCAACCACCTGGACCTCTCGTTCCTGCACCATGAAGAGGTTGTGGCCAAAGCTTTGTGCCAAAGGTCTCTCGCAGTCCTCAATTTTTCAACTTAAGTCCAGGTCGTGTACATGCATTGTTTACATAAACTGTAAAAGACCTATGAAAAAACGACCAAGCTGCGTGAAAATCTGTGAGCCAAATTGTCCTATAAAACATTTATAGATCATTCCTAAATGTCCTAAATCAAACTGAACCTTGCCATACTATGCCAGAAGAACACGAACAATACGAACAACACGACCAACACACCTGTGTTTCATTCTCTTTAAATCTTCTTCAATCAAAAAATCTAAGTCCCAGAGTCCAACTTGAAGACCACCATGCCAGCATCGTGGCCAACTGCGATCAAATTGGAGCTCCTATGTGCTGTGATGATCCAGAAACGATCGTTCTCGCGGCGAAAGGTGTGGATCCCCGTCCGCTTGGTGACGTCCCAGACTCGGATGGTGCGGTCTTCAGAGTTGGACAAAATCAGCTCCTGGGGGAGAAGTAGCACCTATTTTTGTGGATGTTAACATATAGCTATTAGCTCTTGAACATGACCATAGAAATAGATAGGAAGATAGTGAGTTTTCCCATGAAAAATGGTGGATCTTTCCATAGTTATGTGACAGTTTACCAGAGGGTACCAGCTATTTTTTGTTGTGGATGGTGCAAATGGCATTGTAAATGTAAAAATACGGTTGCAGACCCACATTATTTCGGAACAACGCCAAAGGATTCATCGTCGCCGTATCCGTCCCAGCCCTCTCCTTCTTGGGGTGGAACATGACACAGGAGACATTGTTGAAATGACCTCGCAGGGTGTCCACTTCCCAGGCCTTGGTATCATTCATCCTCCACAACTTGATCAAGCGATCATCCGCACCAGAGACGATCAAAGGGAGAGTTGGATGGAAAGACGCCCAGTTCACTCCACGGTCATGGCCTTCCAAGACATATTTCACCACCGCATCCGATGTGCCAAAGACATCGTTGGTGCCACCACTGGGCCCTGGGGCCATTCCAATGGCCACAGTCTTATCCCTAAGACCTGAGGTGTCCCAGACCCGGACCGTTTGATCCAATGAGGCAGACACCACCAGGTCTTCTTTCGGATGGAAATAGGCACACATGACGTAATGGTTGTGGCCTGTGAGCACTGCAATACAACTTCTGGATTGCCAATTCCAGATGCGGATGGTCTGATCATCGGAGGCACTCAAGATCCAAGGATATTCGTCATGGAACTCAACCGTTCGGATGTAATCCAAATGGCCAAGCAAGGTGAAAATACACCTCCTCAACTTGTAGTTCCAGACCTTGATCTTGTAGTCATCACCACCAGAAACAAACAAGGGTTGTGACAGGTGGAAGCAAACTCCTCGAACCGGACCTCCCTCGTGCTCCTCGAATTTGTCGATCAATGAACCGATCCGATAGTCCCAAAGCTGGATCGTGCCATTGTGAAGACTGGCCAAGATCCAGCTGAGCTTGGGGTGAAAACCTTGGTGATGTGACATCCATGAGGACTTAAACTCGGGGAAATAGGATGAAAATGATGGGGTCATAAAAATGATGTTAAACCATATGGGAAGTAATATGAGAAAAAACTGCGACGCCAAATTTTAATCTTCAGATATCTGAAGATCCAGGAAACTCAGGCCTTTGACTCGGTTACTCTTTGTCTCACACTTCACCAGCATGTTGCTGTTGTTGCCGGAGCCCGCCATCGCCGGAAAAGGCGGACGACCGCGTTCCCGGGGGACACCGAAGTCCCATGCTGAGAGACGCCGCAAGGAAAGACAGATTCGAAGAACTTCGTTTTCTCAAACATTGGGATTATAGGAACCCGCAAAGAGATAGAAAACAGCAGAAACTACATATAGTAAACACCTACTTTTTAATAGTGAAGAATATGGACTTTCCTATCTTTTTGAGGCTTACCAAAAACACTGATTTTCGCAAAGCTGACCGTGGAAACCACGTGTCCCGTTTTTGGTCTGTGAGCTGGCATGATGAGCTGACTTGGCATGTGACTTGGCATCGTTTGGCACCACAAGACATCGAAGCAAAAAAAAACTGGGCTACTGGCCTGAATCATTTGATCGCCTGCATGGGAGTGTTAGTCACTGTTAGTCAGGGAATCATGGGAGTGTTAGTCAATGTTAGTCATATTCAATGCACATGACTTATGAAAAAACCTGATTCCAACTTCTCAAGACGATAATCTCCAAGTACGAACAGCTTGAAAGTGCCAGCAAAAGTACATACATACATCACCACCATGTCCTACATATCCTGGTTTGCTCATTTCATCATGGTATATAGATTATAGATGATTATAGTATATTATAGTATATTATAGACATGATTATAGATGATTATAGTATATCATAGTATATTATAGTATATTATAGTATACTATAGACATGATTATAGATGATTATAGTATATCATAGTATATTACAGTATATTATAGTATATTATATAGTATATTATATAGTATATTATATAGTATATTATATAGTATATTATATAGTATATTATATAGTATATTATATAGTATATTATATAGTATATTATATAGTATATTATAT
>Ga0126342_10008954_pt1 | contig 17930 bp, 15 predicted proteins | sample Cyp1metagenome_FD_92528 | JGI IMG/M metagenome (GOLD analysis project Ga0126342, IMG submission 92528) | Coral microbial communities from Lord Howe Island, Old Settlement Bay, Australia - Cyphastrea 1 metagenome | ecosystem: Host-associated > Invertebrates > Cnidaria > Coral ... | reverse complement strand
TGGCGATTCGGTTCAAACAACCGACCGATTCATGTTTGATTCGATTGTTAATTATTGCCGTGTTCAGGTTCCTTAAAATCCTGGTCGATTCAATCCGATTCGATTCCAAACGATTCTATTTTTCCGATTCCGGACCGGTTCGGTTCCTTATGTGCAGCGGTTTAGGTTCCTGAACCGTTTTGGAACCATCCTGGTATAAAAGTCTCTGTGTGTAAAAGCGTCTGTGTGTGTAAAAATGTTTGTGTGTAAAAGCGTCTGTGTGTAAAAGTGTTTTTGTGTAAAAGCTTCTATGTGTCAAAGCGTCTGTGTGTAAAAGCTTTTGTGTGCAAAAGTCTCTGTGTGTGAAAGTGTTGGTGTGTAAAAGCGTCTGTGTGTAAAAGTGTCTGTGTGTAAGCCTCCGTGTGTAAAAGTCTCTGTGTGTAAAAGTCTCCGTGTGTAAAAGCTTCTGCGTGTAAAAGCGTCTGTGTGTAAAAGTTTCTGTGTGTAAAAGCGTCTGTGTGTAAAAGCTTCTGTGTGTAAAAGCTTCTGTGCGTAAAAGCGTCTGTGTGTAAAAGCTATTAAAAGCTGCTGAATCTTCTGTAGGTAAAAGTCTCTGTGTGCAAAAAGCTTCTGTGTGTAAAAGCGCTTGTGTGTAAAAGTGTCTGTGTGTAAAAGCGTCTGTGTAAAAGTGTCTGTGTGTAAAAGCTTCTGTGCGTGAAAGCTTCTATGTGTAAAAGCGTCTGTATGTAAAAGTGTTTGCGTGCAAAAGTGTCTGTGTGTAAGCCTCCGTGTGTAAAAGTCTCTGTGTGTAAAAGTCTCCGTGTGTAAAAGCTTCTGTGTGTAAAAGCGTCTGTGTGTAAAAGTTTCTGTGTGTAAAAGCGTCTGTGTGTAAAAGCGTCTGTGCGTAAAAGGTTCTGTGTGTGAAAAACTATACAAAGGATACGATGCAAACTATTGTCATGTACATGTAATATATTGTCTTGATACTACTCTTCTCGTCTGCCTATAATACACCTTTAATATATTGTCTTGTAATATAGTGTCTCAATCCTAACAACAGAAGACCCTGCTCCTCTATGCTCTCGGACCATCCGTCGTCTAGTTTTAAAAGGGTTGCGCCCCAAGTAGGGATGGTTTGCTGTTGGAATGCCTTCAGTACTTCAGTACTGAATTTTGGTCGAATTCGGTTTGGTTTTTAAGATAGCTTTCTGTTTCTGAATGGGGAGTTCGAAGGGTTCACCCTGGAATGTACCACCGGAAAGAAAACCCTCGACGTTTTAGAAGGGGATGAGCCAGGTGTGCATGACGAAGTTGGACGAAGGCCCAAAGGCGAATTTCAGCAAGTTGCAGATCCGCATGCCTCCGCTGCCCATGGAGAAACACGTCTTGGCCAGTGGATTTGGATAGTTAAAAACTGCCGAAATTGACGGGTCGGGTGAAATTCATATTTTGTGAGGTAGGCCAGGGAATCATTCAAGAATGGTTTCGTATGTTTTGTTTTCCCCGGTTTAGGGAATATGATCGTTTGCCCAGATGGATTGCGTGGTTGCCTGCCACGAAGCTGCTACGGAGGAGGAAACGTCACATTTGAGGAGACAAGTGCGACCATGTCATGCAACATCCTAAAATGTCATTGAGATCACTAATGTTATTCATGCGCCGCGAACCTTGGACTCCTGATACAGTAGGATCAGTAGCGGGGCTATGCCCAAAATATCGCGAATCGCATCAATTATGGGCCGATTCATTCTTGGGCACCAGGGTTTGCGGCAGCAAAACGAACAACAATGCCAGTGATTCGCCTGGAGCAAGACTGAAACTCTTCGCTTTGCTCCTCGGTACCTTGCTGCCAGCGCAACGTCCAGACAGGAGGGCCCAAAGTTGGCAATGGCTGTGGTGAAACCACCGCAGATTCAATCAGTCGTCCCATGTGATGTTGCTGAACCTGGAATCGAAAGCGAGGGTGTTTAAAAGTTGAAGCAGTCACAAAGTGACATCAAACGACATGGAGTGGATTGTAATTCAGGGGGTAGGTGCCCTCACAGACCAAGAATCAACCCAATTTAAGCTGCAATGCGGGGAAGCTGGGGGTTATTGATCTTGGGTTAGCTACAGAGGCCAGGGCCGCAACCGCCACATGGTGCAGGTTTCACACGTCACATTGCTAGAGCTGAACGTGGATTATATAGATGAGAAAATGTTGCTTGCGTCTGGGGTCGGCATTAACACACAGGTTGTCGATTTCGAAGGGTTGATGCCAGAAAAGCATTTGGTTTTATCTGTCGATGTAGGGAGGTTTTCTGTGTAGTTTCCCTTCCCTTCCCGCAATCAAACATGGCAATCGCAAATCCACAAGCTATAGATGACTTTCCTTGTTAAACCCAAACCTCCATTTTTATTTCGGGGAGTTTTCAGCCACATTTGAAACCAGAGGGTATAGCAAATCAACTGTGCATCCCTTGGCCGGCACCTAAACTTGCACCATATTTTAATGTTGGAGCCCATGGGTTGAAGTCCTCCAGAGGCTTCATCTCATTGTTTTAGAAAATCAGTTTCGCTTTTGATTCATAAACGTAAATCTGAGCTACATCTTGTCTTCCTTGAAATCCATTTGAAAAACGATTGAAGTCATACTGTTGGAGAGATACCTTATCATAACTTATCCCATAGAATATGCCGACCAATCACATGGTTCAACACCCCCAGGGTGGGTCATGTGCATTTCGACTGTGCAGGCTCGCACAAAACGTAGGCCTAAGTGCTAGGGCGCGGCATTAAATGGCTCTTGTGACATGTCCATGTGCATTTCGACCTGGGCAGGCTCGCACAAAACGTAGGCCTAAGAAATGGGGTGTGGCATTTTTCCGGAGAATTCTCGCATGAAATTGCTCTTGTGACATGACCACGTGCAGTTCGCTGCACACGCTCGCACAAGTCTGCGTAAATGAAATTTGACCCATATTTGCATGGCACGGTTGTGACATTGTGGCTTGTGGCTGGAACATTGCTTTCCTGGACAAGTCGATTCCGACATGTGCAAGGGGGCAACGACAAGTTTCCTTTTCATGTGTTACAACATTAACACACATAGGCCAACGTGATTTCGTTTCGAGCATATTCTGCTTTGCTTCCTTTTGCTGGATCCGAAGCTATGGTGGAGGAAACCCTGGCGGCGTTGCTGGGGACTGCACATACAACTCTTCAAACTGATCTGGGACATCTTGGCTCATGTGTCTCAAATGGCTTTGCGGGTGCGCAGGCACGGGCGATGTTGGGAGGTCTTTCCTCGACGGGCAGCATGCTGGAACGCAGGCATGAACCCTAAACCGGGTCAGAAGCATCTGACGAACGAAGAGCTTAAGGCGCTAAATGGCAGGGAGCTTACAATATTAGCAAACGAAGCTGCGGTTGCGCGCTCTCTGTCCAATAGTCTGGGGAAGAGACATTATGGATCTGCCGAGTCTTCAGCCGCGCTTTGGCAGTCAGTGGCAATGTGCCGGGACATGGCCTTTGCAAAAGTTCTTGCCCTTTCCGTTGCGGTTCCGCGCGGTGTGTTATTCTTCATTGTGCCCTTTGCGCAGCCTGGCTGGCATCCAAAAACCTCTGGTGTGCTTCGAGCTCTGCTTCGCGAATGGAAAGTATGCGTTGAGCTTCTTCGCTGTGTCACATGCCTGTTGTCGGTTTCCCTACCACGTTACCATCCGATCCCCTTCCCCACACTGTTTGGGGTCTCTTGCCAGTGCAATATTTTGAAGAAATCTCGCAGACTTGCTTTGTTTTGGACCTGTCAAACCTCCACTCTTGCAGGGAGTCTTGCAAAATTGCTTCCTTGCAGATAGAAAGATAAATGGATGAACGGATGGATGGATAGTAGAGAAAGAGATAGAGATAGAGATGGAGATAGTAATAGGGATATAGTTAAAAAGAGAGAGAGAGACTGAGAGACTGAGAGAGAGAGAGAGAGGGAGAGAGAGAGAGAGAGACAGGGAGGGAGAGGGAGGGAGGGAGCGGGCCGGGGGAAAAGAAGGATACAGAGATTGGAAGGGATTGACAGGGAGACAGATACATGGATAGAGAGCTAGATGGATAGGGTGAGAGATAGAGATAGAGATAGAGATAGATAGATAGATAGAAAGATAGAAAGATAGAAAGATAGAAAGATAGAAAGAAAGAAAGAAAGAAGTATAGATAGATAGGTAGATAGGTAGTTAGGTGGGCAGATTTAGATAGATGTAGATAGACGTAGATAGGTAGATAGATGTAGATATATAGGTGTAGATAGATGCAGACAGATGTAGATAGATGTAGATAGATGTAGATAGATGTAGATAGATGTAGATAGATGTAGATAGATGTAGATAGATGTAGATAAATGTAGATAGATGTAGATAGATGTAGATAGATAGATGTAGATAGATAGATGTAGATAGATAGATGTAGATAGATAGATGTAGATAGATGTATATAGATGTAGATAGATGTAGGTAGATAGATAGATAGATAGATAGGTAGACAGATAGACAGACAGATAGATAGATAGATAGACAGGGAGAGAGAAAGACAGAGAGAGAGAGAGAGAGAGATACAGTAGGTAGGTAGATGAATGACAGACAAACAGATAGATAGATAAATAGATAGATAGATAGATAAATAGACAGGGAGAGAGAAAGACACAGAGAGAAGAAGACAGAGAGAGAGAGAGAGAGAGAAAAGAGATACAGTAGGTAGGTAGATAAATGACAGACAAACAGATAGATAGATAAATAGATAGATTGATTGATTGGTTGATTGGTTGATAGATTGATAGATTGATAGACAGATAGATCGATAGATAGATAAATGGATGAATAGATAGATAGATAGACAGACACAGAGAGAGAGAGAGAGACAGACAGAGTTCCAGATAGAGAGTCAGCAAGATAGATTTACCGATAGACAAGGAGACAGATGGATAAAGACAGAGAGGGCTGGAGAGAAGGAAGGAAAGAACGAGAGAGAGAGAGAGAGAGAGAGAGAGCGAGCGAGCGAGCGAGCGAGAGAGCCAGAGCCAGAGCCAGAGCCTCAACCACCTTTCGGTTCATCACCGTTCATCCATCGCAACAGTTCACCTCCCGTATCTATCTTGGAAACTTCCGGCACGAATTGTGGGCGGTACTACTGCGTCTAGGGTTATAACCTACTTAGTAAGTGGGATGAGATGGGATGAGCCACCAAGTAGCTATCTTAGTTCACTGGAGGGTGAAGCTTCTGGGAGGCCCAGGAGCTTCTCCCCGAGCTTTTCCTTGTGGCCCCGGTTAAGCTGCCGCCAGTGCCACCGGTCACACCCAAGGCGGTTTGGAGGGTTTGTTTGTTGGGCGATTGCGGAGGTGGATTTAAGGGAAGTTCTGGTGATTTTATGGTTGATGTTGCTTAGTTTGACTTGATTGATTGCGAATTTAGGGTTGGTTTTGCTTAGTTTGGGAATTTCAGGATTGTTTTTGAGGGCTGACGCACTGGAATTGGAGGAAAGTTGGGTCATGCTTGCGGGATATTGCTGGTCTTGAAAGGATGATTTCGCAATGACTGATGAACATATCCCAAAATCAAAGCCAATACAAAGGCGAATCAAAGGCGATTGATCTCTTGCCGAAGGGTGCCGCATTACTGTCGACAAGCCTGCTGATTCTCTTTGTAAAATTCTGCATCTTTGTTGTCGAACTGTCTGTGCATCCAGCAAAAGCGCAGATCTATTCTCTCTGCGTGTGCGGAAGCCTTTCTTTTTCGTCTAAGCATTGTCATCAAGTGTTTTCATTTCCCATAGTTTCCCATCAAAACGTTCTTAAAGGATCCTCAAGGGACATTTTCCATGTCTTCCATGGTATTCCATGGTTTTCCCAGTTCAGAGAAATCCAGACACCGGAAGACACGTCATCTTCCCATCGAAGCTCGCAGGCCTTGGAGTCGCGAAACACGGTGACACCGCCGCGACGCGGTGCCTTGGATGGCTGACCCAACATGGTGATTTTTCATGAGAAATCATGATAAACAATCAATGACGTTGATGAGAAAATTTTGGTAAAAATCCGATGACAATGACAAACATCATTTGCCTGAAATTATGGGATCAACATGGATTAGCCCAAATAAAGAATTGATAAACCAATATACTATATATATTTTGATAGACCATCAGTAATAACAAAGATTGGTAACCATTGATAAAGCATCGGAATATGGGGCAATTGGCTGTGCTGGCACCTTCTATTTTCAGGGCCAAGTAAGATGGTTGATGATAATGGCATTAACGGGATGGCTTGCCGCTAAGGATGATTAGCCGGTGTACTAATCGGAACCCTGACTTAACAATCTGGGTTTTATTGGTCTCCCGTGCCTCACGTTGTGACCCGTCTTTTTGCTTGAGAGCAACCACCCTTTCAAGCCAGTATTTTTATTTTTTGCACCCTGCATTCATGAAAAAGTGGGTGATAATCTCATAGTTTGCGCAGGTAAAGAATTGTTCTTTTGAAGCCTTCCTTTGGAGCAGTTGTTAAATCGTGTTAAATGGTGAGTCAAAGCATGTTTCCTGCTGCAGCAGGATGGTCATTCCTCATCCGGGTATGGTCATACCCAGGTCTTTGGGTTCGATTCAAAGATTGGCTGCAGCGAAGGGGGCTAGGGAGGACTCAGGGTGGGGTAGCTGGGTATCCGCAGACGGCGGCTTCACATGGGTTTGTCTGGTTTTATGATCATGTTCCGTATTGAAATCACCATAAAATGTGCCTATACTCCACTTTCAGGCAGCACCCTCGCATCAGATGCCACATCATGTTCTTTTCCCTTTCCATGGTAGGTCGCCCCAACCAGACAGTCAACCAGCCACAAAGTCCTGGAAGAAACCGCGAATTGGGTAGTGACCTGGACCAAACTCCGGTAGCAATCCAATTTGGCAGTAGATATTTCCTGTGATGCTATACTTATGGATCAAGTGTTGCCATATACTTCATTCTAACATAATTTTACAAATAATCTGTGTATCCATCTGTATACGGATATATGCTGAACTGGTTTATATTGTATTAGGAATTTACTGCCCAACCTTCACTGATGATCAGGAGAGAGACGACCAGCCTCGCAAGACACTGGTAGGCCGGGCCCAGGTGAATTTCGGGAAAATGGTGAAAACTTGCCATAATGATGGTTATTTGTGAAAAGAGATATCTAATCAGTCTATCTATCTATCTGTCTATCTATCTATCTGTCTATCTGTCTATCTATCTATCTATCTTTCTATCTATCAATCTATCTATCAATCTATCTATCAATCTGTCTATCCATCCATACGTACGTACGTACGTACATACATACATACATACATACATACATCCATACATCCATACATACATACATACATACATACATATGTTCATTGATACTTTCTAATTTTATAGCAAGTAATGTTTAAAACATCATTTTCATACATCATTATACAATATATTTTTGATTTAATACGATAGAAATTATCATGCAGATTTTCATGTCTTTTTAAAATAGAATGAAACAATGTAACACATTGTAATTCAATATAATTAAATATTGCGAAATACAACATTTTCTAATACTAATTTTCATATAATGTACTTTAATATCATTTAAGCTAACGAAATAACTTATTAAAATATATAATATTATCTAATTTGATCAAATAAACTATAAGATGTATTTAGTATGATTTAATTTAGTATATATATATGTACATGTACATATTGTATTTATTATATATGTATATATGGATTCGGGGGGGCTACCCCGGGACCATAGGTTTCAATGCTAACAAGCGATGTGGTATCCATTTAAGGAAACTTCCACTTTTTTCACACGTCATTTAAATGGGAAACTAATGTGGCAATACGATGTAACTGGGTGATTTTTCCATTGCCATATTTGATTAGCGGGTAGATGCTTGACTGATGAGATGCTGGATTTGCAGCTCCTACTCGGTGTTAGATGATTCCGAGTGACTTTGCCATATTATATATTTCGTGGGATGAGCCGAAGCATTCGTTTCCAGAAGCAACAAATTCAACCCAGTTTCAGTATGTGAAAAAAACATGTGCAGTAGCTTAAAGCAAACCTTTTGTCAGATTGGATCCAAACCTTGTTTTCCCGACACGGCCCTCCAAAGGCTTTGATCGGGAAAAATCCGCAAGTGAGTCCCTTTGCCCTGCGCTTGTTTGTGCGAAAAACCTTGGAAAACCTGGCAGTGCGGACCTTGATCTGGAATGCAAATTTCTTCGTATTTTTTTGGGGGTTTAACCATCAGCATACCATCAGCAAAAGCTGGTTTGACAATCAAATCATGTGGTTTAATCATCAAACGTTGGGGCTGAAGATGTTTTCATTATCATGAAGGGACTGCGTCCAGTTTGAACAAAATTGAATAGGGCCTGGCCTCGTTTCAAATCCATCATATCCATTGTCGTTTTGTCCTTCCATAGCAGTTGAGGAACAACAAATCACGGGGATGGGGGCATCAGTTTCTTTCGCTGGAGCTGAAGCTGTTGGCTCCAAGAAACGGTGGAAGGGCAGCAATGGAGGACTTGAGCCCAACATATTTGAAACTGGGTTTCGAATGGATCTTCTTTTGATAAAGTCTAATAAAGATAATTTAATCATTGTGTCGGCTCTTGGCCGCCACAGCTGGGAAGGTTGACGCTTCCACTTGTTGTACTTGTTGCGTTTGTACTTGTTTTTTCTTGTTTGTATTCGTGATCATATGATCATATGGCTGCATGGTTTGGCCTCGTCCACAATCTAACACTTTGACCCAAGTCCATGTCCTTTGTTTTCAAAATAAGTCATCCCAGCATGTCTCAAAACCCTCGAACACCAACAAGTGATTGAGAGGCTGTAGGGCCATCCGCATTGGAACCCTTCCAGGCTTGTTGGCCCACCTTGATTTTGGTCTCAGGAAATTTTTGTTGGGTGGCGGCTATGCTGCACTACTGGGAGCCCCTTGGCCCATAAGTCATGACCTTGGCTTGGCCGACATGCTGAATACAATGTTCTAATTAGGCTGATAATATCTTATAATTCTTTTTTGCCCCATTCAAGTGGCAGGCCAAACTGGAAAGTGGTGCATATCTAAACCCCAGCCTTGACATCTTTTCACTGGTAAGGGCCCATTTTTTGATCATCTGGTCGCGAGGTTTTTGTAGCTCCACCTAGGTGAATTATGCGTCATTGGCTGGAAAGATTGGCGCCCCAAATGCGCAAATCTCGAAGGTCTACCCCAGTCCTGTGACCCCAGCAGGATTTGCTTTCAGAATCCCGGCAACCAGTTTGGGGGACTTCATTGTGGGTTTCCTGAGATGTGTTGGCAATTCATCATTTGGAAGTGTTGGGATGCCGCTGAAGGATTTTTCTGTGGCAAAACAGGGCTGAACTGGTCATTTTGATTAGACTGCAGCGGCTGAATGGCTCAGAAGAACATTCTATTTTTACCTTGAGACTGTCCTGGACTGTGTACTCAGCAAAATTCAGTAAACACCATCCATCATCTCATTGTTCCTGAAAGTCGCCGAGCATCGCCATGAAATCCCCAGGTGCCCATGGCCCCATTGCGCACCGAGGCATTTGGGGTCCCATCTTCCTCCTACAGGGCGCCGGTGTTGCAGCGCTGCTATCCGATGCTTTGCCGGTGGAGGTGATGAGAGCGGTGTTCCCCTACTGGTTCGGCACGTGGATCTGGCAGAATTGACACCTGGAGGAAAAAGACATAGGGATATAAAGTGGCACAACATTTCACAAAGTGGTGCCCCAGTTCGTTAGCTGAGTTGGTGAGCATAACTCCAATAACTTGGGTTTGCGGGGTATATAACTAGAGGTGATGGGGTTCACAAACCAACTTTTGACTGGGTGGACATCTAGGGATGTTTCAAACATATGGGGAATTTAGCAACAGTCATGTGATGCAGCAATGATGATGGATGGTTTTGTCCCCAGTAGAGTTGGGTCATACGGACGCTTCTATTTTTATTTTTTTAATGGTGTTTCTTGAGCAGTCTGGGACCTTGCTGAAGACCAGCAAGATGTAACGTGATGATTACATCATGGTAACATGATGATGTTTACATGATGGCAACAGAGAAAATGCAGAAGTGTAGGGCTTGTTATCACAATGTTCGCAGTGATCTTGTGGGTTTGGTTGGTTACACACTTCGAAAGCAGCTCCTGCGGGGGAAAAATTGGCTATCCACATGGCCCATGGAGGAGAAACATGTTCTGATATTTTCTTGAAAATCAATCTGACCTTGTTTGACTAGTGGCTCTTATCCCCGGATGTCTTGCTTGCTCCTCCAGGTAATAGAGATAATAATCACCTTCCACGAAACAGATGTGAAACCGGAACATGATTTTCCGAGCGGACGTGGCAATGAATATGGGTTCCATGCATTTCCATGCTATTTTTTCAGAGATTTGGAGCTCAATTTCTCCGTTTTTTATGGGGCAAACATGTGTACTTTTTTCATCGGGTCCTGGTGCTACACAATCTCAAATCAGTTACCGTATGATAAAAATCCCTTCGCCCTAAAATTAAACGTCCCCCCCTTACCCCCCCAAATAAAAAACTTATGGGTAGTTTTTTTTTGGGGGGTGCATTTGATATTTGGAGGAGAAGTTGGCCCCTAATATGACATATAAGATATATATAAAATCAAAACCTTAATCAAACATTTTTTTAAAATTTCAACATCGGTTAAAGTCCTTTCTAAATCTGATTAGAATATTCCCCAAAATTGGATTTTGAAGCTTTCCCCTAATATTGAATTTAAAGCTCTATTTCGAAAAACTAAAATTTTCGATGTCAAAATCGATTGATTTCTCTTCTAAGTCTAATTAGAAATATTAAAATATTGCCAAAAATTGGATTTCGAAGCTTTCCCCTAACATGAAATTTAAAACCTTAATATTAAAAAAAACTATTTAAAAAAAATCAAAATCGATGAAAGTCCTTTCTAAATCTAATTAAGATTATTGCTAGAAATTGGATTTGGAAACTTTCCCCTAATATTAAATTTAAAACCTGATTTTTTTTAACCTTATTAAGATATTGTCAAACATTGGAATTCGATGCTTTCCCCTAATAGTAAGTTAAACAACTTAATTTAAACAAATAAAATGTTCGATTTTAACAAACGGACCCTAGCAAAAAAAAACACCCCGGGGTTACTGTAGCTAGTTTTTATATGTTTTATTATTAAGGTGGTAATTAGAAGCTTTAAATGGACCTTCATTTTTTAACTTCATTTTTTTTGTTTCCTAAAGGGGATTAATTGAAAGTCGAATAGACCAATCTGAAATTTGCCAAACCAAATTATCTGGGGTATTTTTTCTGTTTTAGTGGAGTTTGAGTAATAGGGAGAAAGGGTTACAAAGTAATTAATGCAACCTTTGCCAGCCCAAAACCGCAAAAACAAGTTAAGTCTTGCCCTTTGGAGCTTGTTTTGTTCACCAAATCTAAGGGTTTGATGATTGAATCTGAGTCAACCTTGGGTGGGTACTCTTGTAACTTTACTGCTGTACTGTAGCATCTTTGGCTGTAAACGATAAAATGTAGTATCTTATATTGTCTTGTATTATATATAATTACAACCCAATGAGGTAAAAACATTGCCTTTTTTTCCACGGGCCGTCTAAGATTTAAACAACACATCCGCCGCTGGGATACCCCTAGGTTGGCAGGCCTGCTTTGTCTCGTTGCCACTGGCTGACAAGAGCCGGAACCTCGACCTGGACCTGCTCGGCGGAGCATGATGACACAATGGGGTGCAACAATATGGGGGTTTCCGTAAATTTGGATACCCCAAAATGGTTGTTTTGGGGGTACCACCATTTCAGGAAACCTCCATGTTATATATATATATATATTTACAAGATGGTATACGTAATGGCGTATAACAATGACATTGTTTATTGTTGGTGATGAGTGGTGAAAACGCACGTGGTTTTTTTGTGTCTCCGATTTCTTCATTATTCCATCACACACATGCGATGATGATACGGCATTCATTGAGCGGTGGGGATTATTATCGTCAATTGAACCAGTGGTGTGGAATCCGACTATATTGCTTTGGGAAATTCCATGTGCTAGCCTCTACAGGTATATGTAATATGGTAGTGCGTTACGTCCCAGTGAGCCAACAGCAACACAGCGGTACAGGCAATCCGCCGTAAATGTCGAAAGTTTTCTTCCTGGATCCGCTGTCTGCACATCTAGGATCATGTTGGTGTATTGATGTTTACCCTTTGGCAATGAACCATGGCTATGGAAAATGGCTCATTTATAGACATTTATAGAATATTTTTGATGATTAACTTATTAGAAATGGTGATGTTCCATATCAATTAACATTTAACAAGATGTTTAATTGAGGTATGCCTCTTAAAAAAAGCTGCCAGCTAGAGCTCGACCTCCGGCATTTTCACATCCTGGTTGGTGCCTCATGTCCCAAAATTGGATTGGGGGAAATTTCAGGACAGCCGGAGAGCTTTTAATTGCCTTTAATGTCCCAGTGGCTTCCGCGGGGGTCGAAATACCTAGTCTTGTTCCCCGAAACACCGACCAAAACATAGATTTAAACCGCGCAGGGGGTTCACAGGACGGTATTTTCAACATTGAAAGTCACAATCCCTTGCGCCTGTTAGCGAAAATTGTGTTTTTTATTTCTCCAAAATCGGCATGATTCTCTGAAAAAATTGCGTTGTACCAAAGTTTTGGAACCCCTTGTCGGTCAACTTCACTTTTTCCCCTCAGATTTTCCCTGTGTTGCTTTTTGCGCCATTGCCATTGCCGCACATAGGCCATCCGATCCTTTTTGATCTTGCCTTTCACTCCGGTATGAATGGCCGATGGAAACTTAACTTTGCTTTTTTTCCACGCGCAATCGATACCACCTGTGTGCAGTTATCTTCTGCATGAAGATAGTTAGTGCAAGAAAAGATCTTGTTAATGTAGCGTGAAGATAGTTAGCAAGTGCAAGAGAAGATATTTTTAACGCCGCATGAAGATAGTTAGCAAGTGCAAGAGAAGATCTTGTCAACGTAGCATGAAGATAGTTAGTAAGCACAAGTGAAGATCTTGGTAACTTAGCATGAAGATAGCGCGCATGTGGACATGAACGTCATTAACCCACCTGACCCCCACCTCCCACCCCTGCCCCCACCCTGTTGTATGCAAGTGTTATTAACGTAGGGTGAAGACAGTTAGCAAGTGCAGGAGAAGATCTTGGTCACGTAACATGAAGATAGTGCGCATGTGAACATGAACGTTAATAGCCCACCCCACCCCCACACCCCCGACTCCAGCAAAAACAATGAAAAATCTTGTCCGGTTTCCCCGGCACCAGCCAAAACATGGATTTTATATGTTCTTTTTTTAAAATAAAGATCCTTCATAGGTGTTAAATCATGTTAAATCATGGCTTTTCACAGGTTTGTATCCCCCATGGAATGGAGCTCACCATGGGTGTCCCTTTATATGGGGCGATGTCGCGCTTGCAACTTTTTTATGTGCTCGCTTGTGACTCCAATATGTGTTCGCTTGTAACTCCAAAATCATCATCAGCGTCATCATCATCAGCGACATCAGATTTTCTTCTTCATGATCATCATGATCTTTCTGGTCATCATGATCATCATGATCATCATGACCATCAGGATCACCATGATCACCATGATCACCATGATCACCATGATCATCACGATCACCACGATCACCACGATCGCCAGGACCACCATGACCACCATGACCACCATGATCAGCATGATCAGCATGATCACCACGATCGCCATGACCACCATGACCACCATGATCACCATGATCACCATGATCACATTGATCGCCATGATCACCATGATCACCATGATCACCATGATCGCCATGATCGCCATGATCGCCATGATCACCAACACCAACAGCATCATCTGCAACATCATCAACAACAACAGCAACAATGACGACAACAACAACAACAACAATAACAAGAACAAGAACAAGAACAAGAACAACAACAACAAAAACAAAAATACAATTACCCCGTGAAGTCCTCTTGTGTCTTCAATATTCTAGACCCTATTAAAATGACCCCGTTGTTGTTTCTAACCCCCCTCCCCGAACAACCATGTTGTCCACGGGGTCTTTGTGATAGTGTCTTGAAGGCCCCCCCAAATAACAACACCAACACAACAACAATAAGGACAGGTTGGACTCTAATTTAGGTCATCTTCATCAAAACTTGGCAATGCACTTCGTTCATTTTTCTTGTTGACGGAGCTCAGTTTGGGCCTTCTTTGGGCCCAGGCCGTCTCATTGGGACAGAAAAAAGAAAGGGCTGGAAATGTTGATTGCCCAAGTTTTCGACAATAACCTGTGTTCCGCCATGGCCATGACATGCTCCTTGCTTTCGTCAATCATTCAGCATCACCATTGTATATTCCTTGGGATCAGCACCCAAAAGTTGGAGAATGGAGTGCTCAAGACTTGCGTGCATAGCAGGAAAACAGAGTGTAGCTTGCCGCCGCCGCGTTGACCACAAGTGTTCACTGACTTAGTCTAGATCTAGGGCCCCCTGAATACCGGAGATTGCTACCTCAACCCCCCCCGAGAACAACCACGGGGGCTTAGTCTTTTTGTCTAGAATGTTCAAGAGGCTGGCCCCCAATGATCCCCATGCTCAGAAACCAGCACCAAGAAAAAAACATTTTGGTCTTCAATCTCGCAGGATCTGGAAAATGGAACTTTGACTCATCTAGGTACAAGGCAAGGACATGCAACAACAGAGACTTGCATCTTGCCTGGAACCACAACTCTAGGGTGACACAATACCACACACATGGACCCCCCCCCCGAGAACAAGTCCTTTTGTCTAGAATATTCAAGAGGCTGGCCCCCAGAGATCCTAATGCTCAGAAACCAGCACCAAGAACATTCATATTGTTCTTCCATCTCGAAGAATCTGGAAGATGGAAATTTGACTCATCTAGATACAAGGCAAGGGAATGAAACAACAGAGACTTGCATCTTGCCTGGAGCCACAACTCTAGGGTGGCACAGTACCACACACATCGACCCCCCCACCCCGCGAACAAGTCTTTTTGCCTAGAATATTTCAGAGGCTGGCCCCCAGAGATCCCAATGCTCAGAAACCAGCACCAAGAACAAACATTTTGTTCTTCAATCTCGCAGAATCTGGAAAATGGAAAATTCTTCCATTCTTCAATTGTGAAGAAAGTTCGATAAAACATAGGAAAAACATGTGGAAAAATGGAAAAACATCTTCGCCACAGCATTCCTGTCGAAATCACAAGTTCTGCTTCCTGGTTGTACTTCCATGATACAGAAAGGAAAAAATAGAGAAACACAAATGCCATGGCTTGGCACATTATATCTTGCTTGGATCAAATCCTCTGCTTTGCCACAAAACTTTTCAAAAACACACCCGAACAACACTAGTCCACGGGGCCTTTGTAATCTCGTCTTCAAGGCTATTTCTGGTTGTTTCCACGGGGGCTTTGTTTTTGTGTCTTCCAACAACAACAAGAACAACAACAACCACCAACCACCGACCACCGATCACCGACCACCGACCACCGACCACTGACAACCGACAACCCACCACCACAACAACAACAACAACAACAACCCACCACCACCAACCTCCAACCACCAATCACCACCCAACCACCGCCGACAACCGACAACCGACAACCGACAACCGACAACGACAACGACAACGACAACCACAACCACAACCACAACCACAACCACAACCACAAGAACAACAAGAACAGCAAGAACAAGAACAACAACGACAACGACGACAACAACAACAACAACAACAACAACAAGAACAAGAACAATAACAAGAACAAGAACAAGAACAAGAACAACAACAACAACGACAACGACAACGACAACGACAACAACAACGACAACGACAACAACAACAACAACGACAACGACAACGACAACGACAACGACAACGACAGCCACAACAACAACAACAACAACCAACAACAACAACCAACAACAACCAACAACAACCAACAACAACCAACAACAACAACAACAACAACAACAACCAACAACCAACAACAACAACAACACCAACAACACCAACACCAACACCAACACCAACACCAACACCACGACCACCACCAGCAGCAGCAGCAGCAGCAGCAGCAACAGCAACAACAGCAACAGAAGCAGCAACAGCAACAACAACCACAACAACAACAACAACAGCAACAACAGCCACAACAACAACAACAACAGCAACAGCAACAGCAACAGCAACAGCAACAGCAACAGCAGCAACAGCAGCAACAGCAGCAACAGCAGCAACAGCAACAGGAACAGCAACAGCAACAGCAACAGGAACAGCAACAGCAACAGCAACAGCAACAGCCACAACGACGACGACGACGACGACGACGACGACGACGACGACGACGACGACGTTGACGACGTCGACAACGTTGACAACGTTGACAACGTCAACGTCAACGTCAACGTCAACAACAACAACAACGACAACGACAACGACAACGACAACGACAACGACAACGACATCGACATCGACATCGACAACAAACACATACCATCTTCAGCATCATCATCATCAACATCACCACCACCACCACCACCATCATCATCATCATCATCATATCATCAGCAGCACCATCCTCGTTATCATCATCATGATCATCATTTGCAACATCGTTCCTATGACATTTATCTTCATCATTGTCGTTGTCATCATCACCACCACCATCTTCTTCTTCATCATGATCACCATCATCGTCATCATCATCATCATGATCATCACGTTTATCACCGCCATCAACAGCAACATTCATCACCAGCACCATCACCATCTTTGTCATCATTAACATCATCGGCATCATCATCAACAACATGTGTTTTCATACCCCTTACGCTGAATAATTAATCCAGGGGTACGGCTGAGTCTCTGGAATTTGTTTCTGGATTATTTTTTCTCGTGTCTTCCGAGTCGCACGTGCAAAAGGTACCTATTGTTCTTTGCTGAAAATTAAGCTGGATAGCCAAAAGCGTTCAATTCTCGGATTTTCAGGTTGAGCTGTCCTTGGACAATTAAACAATTGGGACGCCTAGGGATTTTCCGAGGACATTTGCTGGGGATATCTTGGTGCTGGGACCAGCACGCGCAGCGCCAAAACCATGTAGTCAAACGTGTGTCCCACTTGAACTAGACATGCGTGTGTCCCACTTGAACTGGACATGCATTCTTGAGGGTTGGGGTGCATTTTTTGGCATTGTTTGGCTTACAGAATTGCGCGGCCCAAAAGCATGACTATGTCAGATGTGGCCGTGGACCTTGAATGCGCATTGCACTTATCAGGGGGCAACCACCATGACCCAACTTTCGGCACAAACCACGCAAAACTACAGGAGCGAATCTGTCATTTTTTTCGTTCTTGATGACAAGCGGGTTGGAGTCAACTTCATTTTTCCTGGGAGCGCCTGAGCGTAGGGTTCTTCCAAGAAAAGAAGCTGAGATAATACATTTTCATTACATCTTCATATCTTACGTCAGCTCATCTTACATCTTCATATTACATCTTCATATTTTACATCAGCTCATCTTACATCTTCACATCACATCTTCACATCTTACGTCAGCTGATGTTACATCTTCACTCTCTCTCTCTCTCTCTCGCTCTTCTCTCTCTTCTCTCTCTCTCTCTCTTCTCTCTCTTCTCTCTCTTTCTCTCTCTTCTCTCTCTCTCTCTCTCTTCCCTCTCTCTTCCCTCTCTCTTCTCTCTCTCTCTCTCTCTCTTCTCTCTCTCTCTCTCTTTCTCTCTGCTCTCTCTCTCTCTCTCTGTCTCTCTCTCTCTCTCTCTTCTCTCTCTTCTCTCTCTTCTCTCTCTCT
>Ga0126342_10008953_pt1 | contig 17930 bp, 24 predicted proteins | sample Cyp1metagenome_FD_92528 | JGI IMG/M metagenome (GOLD analysis project Ga0126342, IMG submission 92528) | Coral microbial communities from Lord Howe Island, Old Settlement Bay, Australia - Cyphastrea 1 metagenome | ecosystem: Host-associated > Invertebrates > Cnidaria > Coral ... | reverse complement strand
GGTAGATAGGTAGATAGGTTGATAGGTTGATAGATAGGTTGATAGATAGGTAGATAGATAGATAGATAGGTAGATAAGTAGGTAGATAGGTAGATAAGTAGATAGGTAGATAGCTAGCTAGCTAGCTAGCTAGGTAGATAGGTAGATAGGTAGACAGATAGGTAAAGATATAAGATCTATAGATATTGATATCCACGATTATCCACCATATCTCTAACTCTATCTAGATCTAGGGCGTTGACTGCGATGTCATGTAGCAAGCTGAGGCTTCAGGCCAAGCAGGCCAAGCCGCAAACGACCTGGGACCATGGCTACGGCGGCTACGGATGGGCCATGCCATTGGGAGGCCACAAATGACCCAAAACATCCGTAGCCATCGTAGCCAGTGAGGCTCCCACCACTTCGGCCTGTGTCTCAGTACCCCAAGTCAGAGCAGCTGACATGTAGCTGGGCATCTCCTGACAACATGAAAATGTGGCGAGGTCCGGGAAATTGACGCGGATGGTTGCAATTTCGCACAGGTTGAACATACATGCAACATCAAACATGATTGTTTCATGTCAACCCTTTATATCAGAAAATCATCCACAAGAGTTCATTTCCTCCGGCCACGGCGAGCCTCATGATGTTCCGCGAACGCTCCTTCCCCTTCCCTGCCCATCCCTGTCCACTGCGCGTCACATGGGCCGCCTTTTTGATCCGGCCTTCTATCCGACGCGCCCGCCCAAAGCAGCCGGGCGTCAGCTATACCAGGTCAAGAGATGCATGAGCCATGCCATAGGAGGCCTTGTGCGTGTCAAAGAGCTCCCTCAGAGCTTGGCAGTAGAGCTGGTGGAACTCATCCACTTGCCTAGGAATCACTAGGAATTGGGACGGGCAGCAGGGATTGGCCCTTTCTGTGCCACATTTTTCGCCCGTGCATCCCAAACACCAAGAGAATGGACTTTGTGCTGATCCACCCAAACACTTCGGTGGCATTGGGTGGTTATTCTCCTGGAACTTCACCCAGATTTTACTCTGCCCAGCTGCTCCTCCGTCGGATCCAAGGGGGCACCCTGTGGCCACAAGGGAGCTCCCACCAGGGTGGTCAGTGGATGGCGCCGGGGCACCAAGGGCAGCCAGGAGAGGCCGCAAAAGACGGGCATGGCGAAACCAAGGCCTCGGTGTTTGGAAAGGCCTCATGGCCTTTTAAGATGAATGAGGAAAAAAAACATGTATATATATATATATAAATGGATCCTCAAAGTGCCAAATGGCATGAAATGGCATTAAATGTCATCTAAACATACAAGGATATAGTTGAAGCTGATTTGAGGCCTCTCTCTATATATATATAAGTATGCATAATTATGCATACCAAATCATGAGATTCGTCCCAGGACTCTCTAGGGAAATGCTGGACGGCCATGAACTTTCCCAGACTTGGGATATGGTGGGTAGATGATGGTAGATGTGGGTAAACATCGCCACAGAGCCATTGTGAAAACAATGAAAACCCATGAGAACCCCCAAATCATCGAGTTCAACGGGCAATTTTAATGCAGAAAAGCACATGGCTTACACATGCAAGAAACCTGAGGCCCGTCGCCGCCCTTCTCGGCCCATCAGAGCATCGACTGAGTAACAAATTGGCTGTGTTGGAGGAGCCCATGTGAAGCCCCTTTAACTCCCCAAGTCACCAGCAACTTGGAGTCAGAGTGTGAGGGATTTATGTATGCCATTAATTAACGGACACCTTTTTCCACATTTCCGGGATCTGGAGTCATTCACACCACGAGGCATGGGCTCTTTGCCTGAAGCGGGCACCATGAGACATCCCATCCGACTTGGGATTGGTATGGATTGGTTGGATAAGGTCAGATGATGTCAGATCATCCGAAAATGTCCAGGTCCACATCTGTGGCCGTGAAGTCAATTGGCGCTGGTGCCTGTGGCAATGCACACTCTTCGGCAGCCAAATCATCCACTTCCTCGCCCTCCTCCAGGACCAGTGACCTGCCACCTGGATCTTCGCCCTCTTCGTCCTCCTCCGAGGCGGCCACTGAACTGGATGAGCTGGATGCAGGTGCAGGAGGGCCCTCACAGCCCATCACAACACTTGGAGCGGAACGAGATTCAGGTAATCTCAGATCTCCGTCATCCTCATCATCATCCTCTGGCGCGCTTCGAGCCATGATGGGCACTGGTGGTAGCCTCTTCTTTTTGGGTGGTGGTGGCAGCATGGACGTCTCTGCACTTGCAAGAACTACAGGATTCGCAGGAGCCTCAGTCTTGGCACCTTCCGATGCAGAAGGGGCTGCCTGCGCCTGGGCTGAGGTTGGCTCAGCCTCGACCTCTTCTGACACCTGTAGCTCTGCACCTGGGTCTGTGGGGGGCATCGGCAAAACCTGCCAGACTTCGGCGTGGGTTTCAGGACACGCTGCAGACCAAATGGGCGCTCTTTCGACGCTTCCTTTCTCAGCGTTCTCCGCTTTCTCCTCACCCTGAGAATCCTGACAGAAGTATTGGAATAGCAGCCCTTCTGCCTGATCCCATTCGAAGAACAGCTCCCTCTGAGTATCGTGGTAGAAACACCGCTCCCGATTTTCAGAGACAGACCACTGGTCTTGAGCCTGTGCAAAAGCGTTCCTCCACGCTTGTGCTTGTGCCTTCTGCACCCCATCTCCATTGGAGCCATTCGCAGCAGGTTCTGGTGGCGCAGGCGGCTTCACAGCTTCTGCTGCTGGCTGTGGTGGGTCGGGCTCGCCGAGCGCTGAAAGCTCTGCAAGCCCTAGAGTCGGTCTTTGAGGCTTTGGCTGTGCAGCCTTTGCAGCCGGCTTGGATGGCCCACCCAGCCCCAGCGATTGGAGCACGTCCGAACGTTTCTGCCTCTTGTTGGCTGGTTCTTGGGCTGCCTTGCCCCCCAGGCCAAGCAGACTGTTGAGACGCATGGCCTAGGGCTTCAGCGGCCCTGTCAGGCCCTGATCCACAAAACTCACATTGCAATAGCTTGAGCAAAAAAAAATGCGGGAAGGTCAAAGGCTGGAGATTCCATCTTGACAGGTGGCCAAGGATTGGCCAAGGTCCTGCAAAGCGGCATTTAGGCATTTAAGTACGACAGTACATTCGGCTATGTTTGTTTCCAGTTTCAACTCAACTCGACAATGATTTGCAAAGCTCCGCTTGCTGATTCATGACAAGGCTCGTCGTTGCAATCGCTCTTGGATCGCTCTGCCCCAGGTGTGCTTTTCAAATTGCACTGTGGAGTATAAGTCGTTCCTGCAGCACGATTTGCAAGGCCATGACTTTGTGGCTGCTATGAGGGCGCATGGCTCCATGAATGGGGCTAGATGAACATTCCAACACCATTTAATCAGGTTGTCGCAGGTCCAAAATGCACCCACACAATGATATGCAGGACCCTTTGTATTCCTTCATGATGAGCTAGCAATTAGATTTAGCGCGGGTCTATGGTACGCTCTGTGGACTTTTGTTTTCTGCCAAGGCACTCACCAAAGCCCAAAACCGGTACTAGGGCCGCACCAGTGCCTTAGATATTATGGCAGCGCCAATTCTCAAAGCTGTCTGACACGCGCATGTTTGGACATCTACCGATCATCCCTCTCTATATCTAAATACTACTGTATGTAACAATATTCACACGCATCTCTCTCTCTCTCTCTCTCTCTGTCTGTCTATCTGTCTATGTATCTGTCTGTGTATCTGTCTCTGTATCTGTCTATCTATCCATCCATCCATCCATCCATCCATCCATCCATCTATCTATCCCTCTATCTCCTCTTCTCTCTCTCTCTCTCTCTATAGATCTATCTATCTATCTATCTATCTATCTGTCTGTCTGTCTGTCTGTCTGTCTGTCTATCTTTCTACCTACCTACCTATCTATCTAATCTAATCTAATCTAATCTAATCTATCTAATCTAATCTATCTAATCTAATCTATCGAATCTAATCTATCTAATCTAATCTATCTAATCTAATCTAATCTAATATATCTAATCTAATCTATCTATCTCATCTATCTATCTAATCTATCTAATCTATCTAGTCTATCCAAACTTTCTAATCTATCTAGTCTATCCAAACTATCTATCTATCTATCTATCTATCTATCTGTCTGTCTGTCTATCTATCTATCTATCTATCTATCTATCCAATCTAATCTAATCTAATCTGATCTGATCTAAATCCTATCTATCTATCTATCTATCTATCCAATCTAATCTAATCTAATCTAATCTATGTAATCTAATGTAATCTAATCTAATCTAATCTAATCTATCTATCTATCCAATCTAATCTAATCTAATCTAATCTATGTAATCGAATCTAATCTAATCTAATCTAATCGAATCTAATCTAATCTAATCTAATCTATCTATCTATCTATCTATCTCTCTCTCTCTATCTCTCTATCTATCTATCTATCTAACTATCTACCTACATCTACCTGCCTGCCTGCCTACTTGCCTTCCTGCCTGCCTGCCTTTCATCTGATCTTTTCCATCCATCTCCAATGCAGTACGCCCTCCACACCAGCCACCAGCAGCCAACTGATCATTTAAGGTGCGCAGCGCGAGGCGCGCGAAGCCTTTGCGGTTCTGCAGCACGAGTCTCATGGTGCCTGGCTCACACTCCAAACTTTCCTTCGCACCTGGCAGGGCAGCGGCATGTTTGGTCGGGAATCCTCCGTGCTCAACAAGGACATATAGCAATGGGAAATCCCTTGTTTATAGACTTCAACAAGATTTCTTTGGGAAACGAAACGCGCTTTCTCTCAGATTGCTGGACAGGAAACGGTCCACCCAACCCGCAGATTCGCCCAACCTCCAGGTGCCAAGGCGATGGAATCCCCCCGGCCCAGCAAATATAAGCACGTGTCACGTCCGGCAGAACCATGTCCGTGCATCAAGCACCACTCCTGACAGCACACATCAGCACACCGTGACACCATGTGACACCCCAAGCCATTGATACCTGTCGAATATACCTGTCGAATACCTGTCGAATTGGGTGGAACATCAATCAACATTTAGGAATGTACATTGCCAACACCAGAGGTTAGCTATTTTGCACTGCTTTTGCAAGATGACTTCAGATGCACCTAAGACGTGGTGTCCCTATCTTTCTCGCCCACAGAAATCTCCCTCCGCAGCACCCGAAAGAGCGGGATGCGAAAGATGGCATTGTGCCCCAGCAGGTGAACACGGACACCAGGGAAAGCCTGATGAAAACCTGGGTGGGTCAGGTGGAAAACTGATGTCATGGTCATGGTCATCACAATGCGGATGGTTGTGATATGTTGTTATAGCCCTGACTAATGGTCATGATACTGGAAATGATACTGGCACAAGGTTGTAATGATTCGGAATGGCTGTTTCAGAGTTCCATCTCTTCGGTTCTAAGGCTGCAGTTGGAGTTGGATTGTCATCGGTCATGGCTCCTACAGGTCCTCGGCTGCCAGGGAGCCACTGCCATCAGTGCCAAAGCTGGTCATGGGAGATACTCCAATGATACCTGGTTGAGAATCAAAGCCAAACCCTCGGAGACGTGTGATCTTGAATCTAGAACAAAACATCGCTTCTCCACCAGAAGCGGTTCATTGGTTGTCCAAAGGTGAGACGTGTGACGGAACCTGCAGAAGCAAGCGCTTGATCACGAGCAACTTCCACCGTCATGCATCCAAGCTGCCATGAGGATGACATACGAAGATGTAGGGACCCTTTTCCGCCGGCACTGGCGCAGTAGCCTTCAGAGTTACCTGGGCAGAAAGTGTTGCGGCATCGGCCAAAGTGCACTATTTGACATGGCCTCTTTACCGTTAACATCCGTTCACCGATTTCTTCCTGGAGTTCATTCGGTTCATTCAAGATCTCACATGCATCACCAATACGTTCGCCCTTGCCACCCTTGCCGCCCTGGCCGAAACCCGACTCATGCAGCTGGAATCACCGGAAAGTACTGCGCGGCGTAGCGCCAGAACCACGATCTTCGGAGCATGTCAGTGATACCCAACTTCCAGAGCCACCTCAAAACACCGTGGAATAGCTATAGCTACAATCCAAGTGTAGGGAAAAGGAGGAGGGCCCCCTGGAAATGAAGAGTTCTATCATCTAAAATAGCAACCCGAGCGACTGGTTTTTGAGGTGCAGTTTCAGAGGAATGACGAAGTATGAAGACAGAACTGTTCAATGTTGGAATACTTTGGTCTTGACCTTGTGCCATATCTCTATTGCAGGGTTCCGCATTCCAGCATCCAAGAATTCGGACGAAATTTCAAGAGTTCCAAGTCCTGGTGCAATAGGACAAATGACAATGATTCACAAATGATGACAATGTTCGGCACCAAGGGGCTCATAACCACCCTTGGTCGGACTTGGATCCAGCAGTATCCAGCAGACATAAGCCGCGATGGCGCTGCGCAAATAGATCCCCCCGCGAGCAACGGCCAGGGCGGTGACGGTCAAGCAGGCCGCAATGTTGTTGAGCGGATAGGCGCACATAAAAGTGGCACAGTGAAGGGCATCCATGGCGTCAATGCCCCAGGTCCATTTTTATGGGGAAACCATTGAATTTCATTGGATACAGGAGTGAAGATATCACTAATATCACATAATATCAGATATATGAAGATATCACTAATAATAATATCACTATCATCTGTCAAATCTGTTGAGTTCTGCAAGTCTGACGTGGTGAAATTTGGGTCAAACTGCCCCGAATCCTGTCCCAAGTTCTGTGGGCTGCCATAACAACCTGTAGCTTCCAGGAAGCAGCGACTGCGTTGGAGCGCTTGGGGACCTGCTCCGTTGGGAAGGAACATTCTAATGGAGAATTCCATGCCTATCTGAGCTGAAATGCTAAACGAGTTGTAAGAGAAATAACCGATGGTATGCAAACATTATTGTTGGAACTATTATCATTGTTACCATGTTATTATGAGTTATTACTATTGTAATTATAATTGTTTTTCCGATTATTATGATTATTACTATTTATTATTATTATTAGCACTATGTTATTATAATAGTTAAGCTCTCTCTCTTTCTGTGATATGATATTCATGCAAATGCATCTTCCATACAACAAACAAACGGACGGATAGATGTGTACCTCATAAATATGAATGTACATGCACAAAACATCCACCCCTCTTCTCAGGCTCCTCCATGGGCAGCGCACCCAAGAAGCCCCTTAAGCCTAGAGCTCTGCAACCCATGGATCAATGTCAATCTGCTTGGTGAACGGGAATTCCCAGAGAAAAATTCATTACAGTAATTGATGAGAATCCATGACAATCTCGATAAATAGCGGGTCGGTAAAGAACACGACTCATCATCAACCAATAATGGGTTGAACACTGCTCATGGCTCAGTTGGATGCCCTTAGGCATCATCCCAAAAAGGAATGGAGAAAAACAGAAACATGCATATATGTATGTATATATAGATATGGATGTAGATATTAGATTCATTAGATATTTAGACAATATAGTTCAATATAGCTATAGATATCTATAGTCTATAGCTATATAACTCTATATATATATGAATATATATATATATATATATATTCAGATATCGATATATTGTTCACCATCTAAAACCAAGATCCCCATTGGCCAGGTCGAGGCGCTCTCCTTTGCGGGCCGCCGTGGCGGGGCCGGAGCTTGATCGATGCCCAAAGCCTCCACTTGGGCCACCACTGGGATTTTAACCATGGATTTTTTGGTTGGTTTGATGGTTGAAATATGTTAAAATATGTTAATATCATGTAAAATCATTTAAACTCATTGATTGTTTATTTAAAACATTTTAAAACAAAAAAAAAAACTGATTGTTTAACCACGAACTGCCACTAACCATTGATTTTGACCATGAAATGGTCATTGATGGATTCTCGATGGGATTATCAATGGTTAAAATCGATCATCAATGGGACTATCATTGATATGTATGATGATTGATGGATTCTAACTATTATGGTGATGATTATTGGTGGATTATTGATTTCACCATTGGTTGTGACCACTAACCATTGACGTGTTGTGCATTGATTATTTCTACCTGTAGGGATTGGATTTGTGTCACTTTGATGGTGAACCCTCAGGAGTTGACCTGAATGGGTACGGACCAAATGACATGTCTTCAAAGCATTCACGACGAGAAATCTCCTAAAAGTGGTCGCATATACTGCGATAGACGACATTAAACTAATTACCATCTTCCGCGGGGTGGCCACCGCTCAATTGGATCTGGCACTTTGTGAGCTCAGAATTCCCTGCGTCTTCACGGCCTTGCGTTGTAACATGCTACGCATATGTCCAATGACATTGGAACCCCGACCAATTCAACGTATGCCCCAAGCCCCATGATCCTCACTGTGGACTCCACTGCACAGCAGCAGCACCTTGGGACGTGTCTCGGGAGCTAGGCCTAGATCCTGCCAATCCAAGCTGATCTGGTTGGTTTCCGCCTCAAGCGTATCGTTTGTGTTTATTCATTTGAAAAGCAGTTTTTGACCACCAAATAGCAGTCATGTATCCTGTCCTAATGCTGACTCTGCTATACCTATCTATATTATAATATCTTATGATATCTTATGTTCAATACCAATGCTGCCGGAATCGTAAACAGCGACGTGTCATTTTACTGACAGCTGCGGTCCATTGAAAAAGCGACTGACACTCATCAATCCTTTCTGGGGACATTGAATCATTGATGATAAAAATCCCCAAATGTCATGTTTTTCCGGATTATTGTCCTTTACTGGGCTTCCATAGTATTGTGTGTTTAGAACATTCCCATCTGGTAATCTACCCTGGCAATGGGGAATACCCATCTTGAGTAAGAAAGTCATCTATAAATGGTGAATGTGTTGATCATGTTTGATAATTACTTCATTTAAATCATAGGTCATTTAGTCATGTAAAGATTAGTAAAGATTAATTTAATACATCATGGAAAATTAAGAATAACAATCATTCATAGATGAGTAGAGATGAAGGTTCGAAGGCTAATAATTCTAGAATTATTTCTTGCCTGATTGACGGCCAACCCCTACCCCTTAAAAAACAAACATCTGCCACGGGTTGCTGAGCTGCTGCCCAAGTGACATCGAGGCCCGCAGCACGAGCACCACGGACATCATGCCAAACCTCTGCAACTTGAAGGCCACAGCCACTTGAAATGGGTTGGTCGGAAAACGGCGCATACCCCCAAAGAAACAATGTCATATGGAAAATGATGATTAAACAGTGGGATTTATTTAGGGCACACCATTTTCAGACAAACCCAAATCCTGAAATCTGTATATATCTACACGTGAACTACACTGTGCATCATTGTGTGACATAACTCGTCTTACATGCCTAAATCATACCATCCCTAATGAATAAAAATGGCAATTTGTATATGTTGTTATCTTTGTATGCCCCCGCGGTTTACATCAGAAGGGCACCCAGCAAGTTCAACGCTTCGAAATTGGCAGATTTCTTGGTGCTGTGCGCTGTCACCCACCATGCAAACTCGTGCGGAGCTGGCCACACCGGCCTACGAAAATGTCGATTCAAACAAGTATCACAGCATCGCTTCCCGTGGGTTGTTGCATGTGCCTGAAAACAGGAAAACCTCCAAAAATACAAAACAATAACTTACTGATTAAATCGATGTGTATATATATACATATACATGTGTGTGTGTGTGAATATACATAAATACACACAGAATGATTCAGAAACATGACCTACAGCAACCATACCTACTGCATCCTACTGCTAGTGGATGTAGGCCCAGAGAAAGTTCACCCAGTGAGGCGCTCGAGCAGCAGCCTCCTGCAGCCTTTCTCGCGCCAGTTGGAAGACCTCCGGATGCGGCCTCTGCGTGTTCTGAAGTGAATGGTATGGTTAAAAGCCCTACGGGCCCGGTATCTGAGGGAATGAACCTCCATTTACCAGAACCTACTAGCTATTTTGGTGCTTCACAAGGGTAGGAGGGTTCTGAACCACTTTCTCCACATCAAAACATTCCAAGGGAACCACTGCAACCACGCTCTGCAGGATCTCATGGCCAAGGGGCTTGCCCACAAAAATGGCACTGGGCCCTCCAAGCTCCCTGTAGCGTTGCGCCAGCCTCGCCGTTGAAAGGCTGGAAGGTGGGGCCCCGGGGCCCACCCCAAGACCCTAAGGTCTCGGTGTCATACGGTGTGAAACCATACATCCCGATACATCGATCCAAAGTCTCACCAATCAGCGTTGCCACCATCATGATGGTTTCCCGATTTATGTGTATCATTCAGTATGATTCACTATCATATCTGTGACTGTGTGTGTGTGTGATTCACTATCATATATATATATATATACATTATATATGTATATGATGTGTGTGTGCTATATATATATATATATTTGATATTCCATCATATTCATATCATATTCATATCATATTCATATCATATTCATATCATATTCATATCATCGTCTTATCCTGGGTTTTCATGGGCACCTGCCAGGCATGGGACTGGCATTGCCATCCGGCCGTACCACATCTGGATTCGCCACCTCCAGCGGCGCGGCGCCATGGCCAGGTCAGGTGACGCGGTCTGAGGCGGTCTGAGGCCGGGGCCAGCATTGGAACCTCGGAACCGGCCACATCCGGCCACTGGGAAGGGATTGGCAGGGAGAATTGGAGTGAAAAATCCCTAAAACATATGGAAACATATGGAAAATATTGGAACATATGGAAGATGGATTCAAAAAAGGATGAACAATCATGAAAAAACCATGCTCCAACAAGCCAATAGGTCTTGGACTCTTGGACCTGTGATGGATTTGGCGGGGGCAGGCTGTGGGAAAGACACCCATATCAGAACGTGTCACACATGTGATGATCCAAATGAATCCAGCCCGGCACAGGACCGACAGGACCTCTCCTTTTTAACGCATTACAGTCCTAAGTCCAAGCTGCTTCTGAACTGTACACTGTACAAAGCTTTTGATCCGCTTACGAAGCAGATTGAAAAGTTGATGATAAGTTGACAGTTCAAAGGACAAAGCTAATGACTGGCTGCAAAGCAAGATGTGGGAACGGAACGGAATACCCGGAGTATGAGGTAAAGTGCCATGCATCTCAAAAGAAACATGAACCTCATGTGCGCCTCTTGCAAGCACCGCGCCGCGCAAGGAACGCAAAGAGTTGTACCTGACGGAGACCTCAGTCTTTTGATCAACCGCAAATTCCAAAACGTGGAGGGGGTTTGACCCTCAATTGCCACTGATATGAAATCTCTAGAGATGCCCTGCACAAAAAAGGGGCGAAAAGCTTCCGCCAAGATTCTGAATGGGCAATTCTTGTCTCGAGACTTTCGCAGCCGGGTTCGCGGCCCCACATGGCGATGAGGAGGCCGGCGGACCTGTTCTCAGGTCCAGGCAGCGTAGAATAGATTACTTCCCCTGCAAGAATCCTAGAAGATCTCAGAGGTAAGCTGAACGGTCAAAACCCCGCACCCTGGTTTTCACATCAAACTGGCCGCGATTTATGGATGTTCATCCCGCCACAGTTATGGAAGATTACAAGGTTTTGACCTGTAGCCAGTTAAGGCCTGCGGCTTTGAAGCTGGCAACGTGTTTGTGCTCGCTACGAAGAGCGGTGCTACACGTCTGCTGTCGAAGATTACCACTGCGTTCCCAACATGCCTCCGAAACAAGGGGCTGCCAGAAGAGCCAACACGTAAGCGGGGATGGTTCATAACTATGTACTATACCGCTACAAAATGGAGAAAACTTGGGTGGCTATATATATATATACCTAGAAACACCAGAGGCAAGAAAAAGTGCCTCAGGCCCCCCAGGCGAAAAATAACGCCGCATGAGTTTTGTTTTGCCTCTGGTGGGTTAAAAATGCCTCTGGAAAGCAAAAAACGCCTCAAACACAAGAGTTTCCCAAAACCCTAGGACTCCCCATGGCGACTTTTGCAGTTGCAAAGCCCACAACTAGGGACCAAACCCCTGACAAACAGCCGCACGTACTGCTAAGGAATTCTATGAATTCTTATGATTTCCCTATGTAATGAACGCTGCAAGAAAAACAATGCAGAAAACAAGCCCTAGAGTATATATACAATATATACAGTATATATGTTTTCATATTTGCACATTTGAAGCGTTGGCTTTCATCGACATTGAACCACTTGGATTGCAGCTTTCAACAAAATTTCACGGCAGGAAGAAAACTAGAAGAATCAAAATCCGTGATACAACCTTTTAGACATGTTTCCGGCAAGATTTGGACCTCAATTTTCAGAGTCCGCCCTTTTCCGCCGTTTTCCCGCCCTTATCCGCCGTTTTCCCGCCCTTATCCGCCGTTTTCAGTCCTCTGAATTTTCAGTTTCTCCATGTTTTTCCTGGTTTACCTGTGTTCTTTTTCATGACAACCATTTTTGTCGCCGTATTCACTTCCATTGCCTTTTGGAAAGATGCTGCAAATGCCAAAAAGCAACAAACAATTCCAGTGTGACAGCATTTTGTGGGCAATGACAGCCTCGCTGACAGATTTTAGCCACGCAGAAGCTACGCCCCCAGTTTTAAGTGATTTACACTATTGAGATTTGGAATTGGATTTAGCCAAGGCTTTGCGTTCGCAGGTATTGAAATCAAAACAATGTCCGCTGTCATTTACCCATCCCAGAACAATCTAGAGCAGAGAAAAAGGAAAAACAATGAAAAACAAGGATTGCAACAAAAACGCCTCAGAAAACAAAAAATGCCTCAGCAAAGCAAAAAATGCCTCAGATCAACTGGAGGCGCCGCAGACCCTCCGAGGCGTTTTTTTTTTGCGGTTTGGTTTTTCCAGGTATAAATATAATATAATTATATAATGTACGTATGTATATGTATGTGTATTATAAGTGCTGTTGCGTGCATACATGACATGCAATTTGCAGCCCCAAAGTGGTACAGTACCATGCCTATACCCCCTTCTTTGAGCCACACCAACTACCCCGGAAAATCCTAAAAACGGGACAAGGGATTGCAACATGGCTCCAAAAAATACCACAAACAGTAATGCCGCAATGCCTATACAAAAGATATAAAAGACTACAAAAGATTATAAAAGCAACAACCACCTGCGATTAACGGGGACATCCTGCAGCACCTCGGGCGTCAAAATGTTGAGATACCCCATACCCCATCCCATCCCTATCTTTATCTTTCTTCCCCAAGGATTTCCACCCCGCATCACCCCGCCTTACGGCTTCGGACTCAGCCTTCACCGTCAACGCTCCGAAGCTCTTCAGCTCTCCGCTTTGGACCGCATCGTCCAGCACGCCACAGACCAACAGCTGCCGCGCCCTGGACGATGGTCGGATGAAGCCCAAGGACAGCTGGGGCGACTCCATGCTGGCTGTGTAGATACCCACGCCGTGAGCACTTCCGTTGGCCACCCGGATGCCGTTGTTCGCTTCATACGGGACCCTGAAATGGTGGAGAGCGGAAAAATCGGAGAAAGAGAAGCAAATCCATGATAGATATGATAGATCATGATCATGAGATATCATGAGTGCATCCTACAGTTGTCCATCATGCAACTTGAAACAGTGCGTCAACAAATCGAACACCAAATAACATAAGCAATTTATCAAACAATCACATGTTCAGAATATTCCAGCATCATCCAGCTTTGTTCCAAGATGCAGCAGCCCGCGCTGGAAGATGGATGGGAGGTTGTGTTCAGAAGTGCCATGGTATGTTGGAATCAATTTGCCCTCCAACTCCTCCGTCGCCGTCAAGAATTTCTGCTGCACACCTGACATGATGCCGAGCCAATACGCCACTCGCATCTTCGCATCCCCATCCCACCATATCTCACTAGGCCCCAGCCTGCCTTCAGCAAGAGGCGTGGGTTTTAGAAACAGTGGGCCGCCAAAGGAAGAATGCAAGTGGGTGCAAAAATTGAGACCATGCTCCTTCAGCTCCCAGTGTGTCGACTCTTCATTTGGATGGTCATCCCGGGAAGTGTAGCTGGCTAATTATTACCATGGTTGCAATTAGTATAGCTATAATATATATATATATATATACTTATATATTATATATATATAGTCAGTGGATCTCGGCTGTAGCTCCGCCATGGGTTTTTGAAGCTTTTTACCAGGTTGGGGGACTTGCTAACTAGATCTAACTAGGGATGGGTACTGACCACTGGTAACCGGCGAATCAATGCCAACTGGGCTGCGTATCCACTGTTTGAGTCCTCCAGAAATCTCTTGCGGAAGTGCTCGAAGCGCTGGATGGTCGGTGTCTGCTTAGTCTGCTTGTTATGTTTCTTTTTTCCTTCCGGCACCTGAGGCCGCGGCATTTCATGACCGCATCCGACATGATCGCGAACCGTCATTTTATAGTACCGTCATGTTAATGACAGTCATATTAATGACAAGGGAAGATCCGGGTGATGATCTTCCTCTTGCGCAGAAACCTGTGCCTGTGGACAAACTTGTGAAATGGCGGCACCACATGCCTCAAAGTGAGGACACTATTTCCGCTCTGTTCAGGAATATGTGTGCTTTCGGAACCTCTCTCAGGAGGTGGTGGGTCCAGTCCATGACGGGGCTGCGGAAGTCTCACCTTGTCCGACTCCCCCACCACCACGCCTGCGCACCCCAGACGACAGTGGTCTGGCACTCCCGAAGCAGCTGTCTTTCGATGGTCCTCCTGGGGCTGGAGTTTGGGGAATGTTGCAATGTTGATAAGCACACCGGGGTATGAGATTTTACGACGCTTGGGGGATGATCCCAACTGATTCATGACTTGTTACTATCTCTCTGTGATGGGACACACTTGTCTAGCCTACTGAACATCATTTCAGCATGTTTCATGAAAAAGCCCCAAGCTTCAGCAGTGCTGTGGAACAGTCTATCCTCCTTGATGCCTAGGGCTTGTCTCGATTTAAAGGACTGGTAATGTGTTTGCCCTTTGTAGAGGCTTCCGTTTGGTTTGTTAGGACTCATTGTTTGCCGACCTTTCTTAACGGCAGCCACATCCCGCTGAAGGCAGGCCTCTCACTCTGCCTCTGCCTTGGCATTCTCCGCTTCTTAGCCTAGCAGTGGACAGGCCAACCCCAGCTACCTCGGCGACCCCAACATGCCACACTGCCGACCGTTGATTCATCCCAGCCTGCATCGGCATGCTTGGCAATCCATGCTGCTGGAGGTAGGCCGCATAGATGCCAGCGTTCAGCTCCGCTACTAACAGCGCCAGTTCCCATCTGGTGCGCTCCTGTGTGAGGGTGGGGTACGGGAGCCCTGGTGGCTAACCATGGCTAACCTCTTGGACGGACCGATTCTCTCAGTATCCCTAGCGCTGTTGCAGGTGGCCTTGGTTGGGATCTTCCCTCCACTGCCAGCGCGCCGCAGCCTTGGAGATGCCGTGGAGCAAGACCCCGCGTCGCAGGAAAAGAAGGACCTTGTGGCAAGTCACAAAGCTGGTCCAAAGCGGATATCCTGCGAACATCATGGAATAATCCCTTTGCCCTATTCAATATGTATATATATATATATATAATTATATATATATATACTCCGTCATAACCGGAGTTGTGTACTGGCTATCTATTCTATTGATTTGGGGGTCCCTTGCGGCTTCTTTCTAATACGGTGCTAGGGGGAATGAATGACTATAAAGTTCTGGACAAGGTAGCCATGGAACCAGGAAGTTGGGGAATGGAGGCTCGGAGGGAAATGGCTAGAGTCTAATCAATAGTTGTATCAAATATCAAATATCCATAAGCCGATCTGTAAAACCTGTAAAACCCAAACCCAATGAACAGCAGCATCTGCTGCTTTTCGAGACGCCACGAAGATTCCGTTTCCGTCGATTCATCGTGGAAGCTCTGCATATTCTGCATGTCGCTCCCATGGGACCCCACCTGACAAGGTGAATGGATGTCAATGGGCTACCCTCTGGTAAACTAACATAACTATGGAAAATCACCATTTTTAATGGGAAAACTCAATATAAATGACCATTTTCAATAGTTATGTTAAATTACCAGAGGGTATATCACAGTGCATGGAAAAAACTCAAGCAGCCGGGTTGCCTCAGATGCCTCAGATGCCTCGACCTCCAGGTCTTCATCTTCCTGTGGCCACCCATAGTAGTGTCATAATGTCTGGTTTCATGGCAACCCTGGCAACATCCCAATATATCCCAATGATCAGCTGTTTCGAGGGCCAAATTCTGACCTGTGCATCCGATCCGGATCCCATTAGACTTTAAGATACTTCAAGTATGCTTACATATACAGTATGTCGGAGGTGGCTGTGGATTGTCACGCTTTATTTCGCATCACTTAGGCTGTGCTTTCAAGAGGGCCCAAATTATTTTAAAAAAACTAAAAAATATCGATCATGGAAGTCTTTCAGCTGGAAAACCTAGAATTCAATAGCTTAGCAAGGTGAAAACTCGATTTCCTCTGCCCATCATCTCCAGTTTAGGCCAGCCCACAGGATCCCTTCATCTCATCATGATAGTCCCCAGTAGACAACAAAGGGTAGTAACCTGTATGCTACTGCACACATATCAGCCAAGCGTTTTTTCGGGGGTTGCCTGGTGAATCTCTACATGTCGGTCCTCCATTTCATCTTGGACGCCCTCCATCTCCCACAGGGGTTCCAGATGCTCGGCCGCATCCTCCCGCGTTTGGTTGCGGAGCTGTCTCCGTCTTCGGGCTGGCAACCACATGGTCCCATACTTGCCTCGATATTCCTCGGCCAGGCGGCATGCCCTGGAGCCCTCGGTTTCGCTACATTTAACAAATGACGCCATATGCTCCTCGTCTCGAGTTCAAAAAAGAAAATCCAGGCGTGCAACAAAACGCTTCGCGACGGTGCATTCCAGGTTAGATGTTTGCGAGGCGGAGCTCTGCCAATCTCATTGAAACCTTCATTCTACATGCCGTAGGGTATATCAAATTAGATTTCAAGAATTCTCGATTACATCTCAGAGATGCCCTTCTCTCCCGTTGTGAGCCTGCCAACTGCTGATTGGTTCTTCTATTAGTGCCTGCACCTTTCCATTTGTTCTTTGTGATGGTGTATCCCATTCTTGGCATCGTTTACCATCTATCAGGGGTCTCTATCTGTTCGTTTTCGTGGGTGGGAACATCACTCTTTCATTTTTCCATGAGTGGCCAACCCCCTGGTTTGCCCCAAACAAAACCCCCAAACAAAACTAGATAAAGCAACCATATACAGTATATGCATGTGTGTATCTATCTATCTATCTATCTACCTACCTACCTACCTAGCTAGCTAGCTAGCTATCCATCCATCCATCCATCCATCTATCTATACATTATATGTATACGGCCAGGAGAGGGGTGCTGCCCGCGGAAGCGCGTTTTGATTGGCAATTTGGGATGTCGTCGGATTGGCCGAACGGATGACGAGATTTGTTTCCAAAACACAAAACCCTAAAATCCTAAACCCTAAAACCTAAATCTGACATGAAACCCTGAGTAAGCCTTGAAAGTAAAATCTTACTAGAATCGTTGTTGTAAAAAATAATAAATAAAACCCTAAATGACACCCTTAATGACTCCCTAAATAAACCTTAAACAAACCCTGAATAAACCCTAAAGAGTTGGTCACATAATAAACCTCTGGGCGGCACGCCCGGCCTGGGGTATATATATATATACACATGTGTGTGTGTGACAAATAATATGTGTGGGTGTGTGTCCATGTTTATCCAACTTTAAACAATTTTATACCTATGTATGCACCTTATATCATATATATATATATTTATAATATATATATATTTAAAAGCAGCACCCATTCTTTCCACCTGACTGGGGTCATGTGGCCTTGCGTTTCCTTCAGGTGCGGCGATCGGCGAAGACACTCATGGCTCAGGCGAGACAAAGGAGCAG
>Ga0126342_10008952_pt1 | contig 17931 bp, 14 predicted proteins | sample Cyp1metagenome_FD_92528 | JGI IMG/M metagenome (GOLD analysis project Ga0126342, IMG submission 92528) | Coral microbial communities from Lord Howe Island, Old Settlement Bay, Australia - Cyphastrea 1 metagenome | ecosystem: Host-associated > Invertebrates > Cnidaria > Coral ... | reverse complement strand
CATCCATAAATCATCCATAAATCATCCATAAATCGTCCATAAATCGTCCATAAATCGTCCATAAATCGTCCAGAAACCATCCATAAATCATTCAGAAACCATCCATAAATCATCCATAAATCATCCATAACTCATCCATACATCCCTGATATCTTGTGAAAACTCGGCCAGTCCATCGGCTACCCCAGGATTTCCAGGCTGGCGCCAGGCTGGCAACGGAACCCAGCCTGTCACAGATGGCTTCCTGGCAGCTATGTTGGCTTCCCTTCTGGTAATTTAACATAAGGAAAATGGACCATTTATAGATGAATTCCAATACCTCTTAAAAATGGTGATGTTCAGAAAAAAAAACTTGGCCATTGGCTATGTTAAGTTACGAGAGGGTATAAAGTTATGCCACCTATTTTCAGGTAAAACCTTGCCTGGTTGATATTATGGAGTTTGCCACATAACAATTAGGGGAATATAAAAATTGAACTTCAACAAGGATTTGAGGAAAACCAGCTGTTGAGAATAGGCTGATCGGTCAATGTGCAATTCTGGGCATATCTGAGTATCTAAGACTCGCCGTCCCAAGTTACCGAGATCCCTGTTATCCTTTGGAGTGATTCAATTGAACAGGTGTCTAGCTGCTAGCCCCTAAGACGGCTAATTAATATGCTAACATCAATCTGGTAGAACATCCTGATTTGTTTGGGTCTGTGATGAGTGGAGTAGGATATATCGAGGTGTCTTTACCAGGGAATGATCTTCTGGTACCCCGCCGAACTCAGTGAGGCTTGCTACACCAGCAGCAGCACACTTAGTTTTTGGTGGCAACGGGGTCGATGGGGTGCAACAGAAGCAAAGGCCAGGTTTACATAGGTTTACACACGGAGGTACAATCATTGACCAATGAATCCAGCATGCTGGCCTTGCGACCTCAATTGCTAGTGCATCGTGACTTGGAACCTTTAGACATGGACGACTTTTGCAGCAGATTTTGTGGAGCGGTTGGAAAGCTGTACCTCAAGGCTTAGGCCTTAGGCGTTTTGCCTGGAAATCCTACCACCAGCATGACCAGCTGATGTTGGAAACACAAGCGTCCGTTCCAGTACTGCTGGTCAAAATGGTTCTTGCATTGGTCAAATGTAAATATAATGTTCCATCATCTTGTAATGTCATGTAATGTCAATGTCAATGCAATAAGATATAAGATAATATACTAATATACCCATATACCGATACCCCACATCCACTGGTTTTTGCAAACACATTCCCCACTGTTGCTCCAACAAGGCATCGATGATGAAACTCACATCGATGCTGTGAAGCAAGTGCAGGAGAACATGGGGATTTAATCATGGAGACCCATGGGATATCATTGGATTAAAAAAATGTACTTTTTGTTTTATCCAAAACCATGATATGAAGAGGTTGCTGGTATCATTTTGCAGATGTCCATCCCTGATATAACCATCCTCAACTGACAAATATCTTTCAGGTCGGCCGAAACCATCAGTTGCGGTGCTGTCGGGGGACAAACTACAAACAATCTATCATTGAATGATGAGTTCATAATGCAATTAAGCCCTAATGAGATTAAACCGTACATTTGTTTAACGGACTGTACAATAACCAAGAATGTTCAGGATGTCATGATTACATACTGTTGCAAAACTGGTAATGCAAATCACAGATCCAAACCTCTTGAGACGAGGCCGCGGTGAGATCTACGAACGCCCGGGTTTTTTTTCTAGGGGATGTCCAAAGGCAGACGTGGTGAACCAATCTCCAGGTGTGTTTCAGGTATGGCTTCTGGTGAAACATGGCCACCTTTTTCGGACAAAGCCACAATTGCAAACTCTAAAAGTGGCTAGGGGATTATTGTGCATTTTTTCAGTGTGGGCACACGACCTCCAAAGTCAGTATGTTGTTGATTCTTGAACTTTGCTATTGATGTCATCGCACGCCGCTCCCTTTTAGACACAGGATGCCATCCGTGATGGGCAGTTTTATCAGCTGAACTTTGGCCGGTCCTGGCAAGGCTGGGCCAGTCCTGGCGATGGCGGCTGTTATAGTTGGGCCATTGTTAGGGTATCTGGGGGTCGTGCACATCGATGTTCTGTTTTAACTAACATTAACTAACCATGAAAAAAATGAAAGTTGAGATTCTATGAGATTCTCACTATTTAAGAGGAACGTTTGTTATCCGTGAAGTGTATACAAAGGACCACAGGACATGTTTTCTTTTGATCAGAATCATGACTTCAATCATTGTATAGCTTGACAGGCTTTCCATGCTTCGCCGTGAGGAATATCTGGGGATATGATGCACATACTATATACATACATTGCGCCACATATGAGAATATCATGCCCATATTATTCTATTAATATAACTATTATTTGTATATTGTAATGTATTGCAGTATATTGTAGTATTATATTATAGTGCATTGTACTATACTTATTATATGTTTATTAATTATATACTTATTGTTTACTTTATATATGTATATATATAGATATATGTTATATGTGGATATGATGTTCAACTTTCTCTGCTAAGTATCAGCACTTTGATCAGTCCACTGTTGCGCCCTTGCAGGTGAGATGCGAGAAAGTCCTTGGCAACTGATGCAGTTCCTTGACACGACGACGTCACCGTTAGTTGTATCAGCCAAACAATAGCCAAGTTGCAGTGACTCTTAAGTGCAATCTATCACTATTAGTTAATGGTTGATTACAACTAACTGGTTCAGTTTTATAATTATAGTGAACAGTTTATAATACTTATAGCTAATACTTATATATTCCATTAGTTATATTACTTATATAGTGAACAGTTTATAATAGTGAACTACTACTATAGTTAAGCAGATTTATTTTACGTATAATATATATATTATATATAAGTAGTTCTATCTCAACTATAGTTTTTGGTTCTATAAATTATATATAATAGCTATTAAGAGTCACTCTGTCAGTTCTTTTTTGGGTGGCGACCAAGATTAGGAGCTGGACCATAAACCATATATCATCATTAATATCATATTAATATCATATAGTTGGTTATGTACCTTTGATATTACCATGACATACATACCCATGATACGACAGTACATTCCAGGATTGGTTGACCATATATTGTTTTGACCATGGTGCCACGATGTGCCCATCCTTCGAGTTCCACGAGATCACACAGTCGGATGGTAACACCATGGGCTGGGCTGAGATATAGGAAATGGACCAATAGCTATGGTACTGGTACTATCTCAAAGGATGGTCCATGAAAAACAGCAAATGATCCATTCACCAGCAAAGTTTATGCTGTTGGGGTTTGACTCCAATTGCACAGGCTGAACATGATTGAAGCGTATGCATGTATCAAATCTTGAATTTCAATCCACATAGTGTTTCTGTCGGTCATTGTTTTTTGTCCCAGGAAACTGTTTAAGCACAATGCGGCGCCCTACTCGGGTTTTTTGCAGCTGCAGGCGTGGATCACTGAGCACAGATGGAAATTGATTGCCGGAAGAAACCTGTAAATGAAAACAAAGTTGAATGATATGTCCACGTTTGTTTTGCAGTAGTTTTCTCATAACATGTTAGAAATAATGTGTCTTCCTGCAGTACGGCAGTACGTAGAAACTTAATTGGTTGAGGTGGTTTTGGTTACTGTTAGGTGAAAACCATATAGTAACCGACGGATTTTCCCTTCATGTGTCTATGGCTATAGTCTCCAGCTTTGGGGTTCACAAGCTTAAGACGTCACTGGATATGATGACGGTGACTAAGCGGTGATCATCGCTGCCCAAACAATGATCGTGAATGCAGTATTTTGGGGCACTATCCAAAAAGCACTGAATGAGATTTGGGATTAATTGTAAATCATCCGGATTTTGTTTCTTTCCTTTGATAGCCTACCCGCATACTTTGGGGTTGACTTCAAATCCCTTACAGTGTGGCCAGAAATGGTTGCTATATACGTTTGTATACCCAACTTGTTTGCTTATTTTTGGACAACCCAATTATAGTGATAGTATTAACCAATAATTTTTTTTGGTGATACCTATAACAACTAATATCATAATAATTATTTGTGATACTAATACTATAACAACCCAATTAATTATTGGTAGTTAATAACTTTGCCAATAATTTTTGGTCCGTTCTACGCTCCTCCAGAGGTCGATGGTCTCAGCTCCGCACTGTGCAGCTGCTCCCCGGAGTTGCTGCTGTCGGTGCAGCACGGATCGTTGTCGACATGTCCCATTAAAGGCGGGCTGAAAAAGTGAACAGATGGGACCCACTGGGTCTAATGAGAGATGGGCTACAGCACGGGAACTTCGTTTTGCACCACTTATTTGCGATGTTGATGCGGATATGTACTAACCAACCATACACAAACACACTCTCTACATACTATATATATCTATATAGTTATATATACCTATATATATATTATAAACATAAATATTTTTTTTTTGCAAAGTCAGAGTATATGAGATTGGCCATGACAGGATGGAGGGATGGGAACGGGAATACATAGGTTTAACAAACAGTGGATGTTTTTTATTATTTGATTGACAATGACTGACTTTATGAGTTGAAATGAACTTAAATTCAAGGTCAACAATTGGAATTGAAAGATGACTTGCTATGATTTACAACGATTTATCTATATAAATACCAAAGATGGGGATACTGCTTTCAGCTCAACCTAAATGGCATCATGCCAGCTTGGGGAGATTGCGGTCATTACGGTCGTTGTTGCTGGACAGTCGTTGTGACAATGCGTTCACCTGCGGGGCTCTTGTCCTCAGACTAGGGATGATTTTTTGAATTTTCCCTCAATGGCTTCGCCATTCACCAGTAAAAGCCTTGACATGGAAACAATGGAAAGATGCTTAGTAGAAGTAAGTATCCCAAATTGCTTTTAGAGTCTTTTAAATCAGGTTGGTAAATTATCATAATTTTTCCAGATCATTACAGATCCAATGTAATTATTTGAGATGGGTAGTGTAGGCCAAACATCGCGCAGTGGGCAATTTGTCTTCACACGTAAGCTGCTGGCGTCACCTGGGTGAGATGTTGTCCATTTGAACTGTTGATGGGACGCCCTACTTCTTGCTGTTCCACAACAATACCATCCCACTTCAGCCAGAAAAATGTAGATCCCGGCGAGATCGACCTTTCATCTCCTTTCTGATTTGATTATTAGAGACTGCAACCTGCGACCAAAAACGTCCCCAAGTTTTCTGTTGGGTTTCCCGGCCGTTGTCCTGTGATGATCCGGACAGAAACTGGCACAGATACTTCAGGAAAACCATCCAAGCCATCCAAGCATTGTATCATATTCCCTCCACTGCCAAGTATGGTTGGTTTACACCAAACCCGAGCCCCACCAATATCCCCACAATCCCTATTAGGTACAAACCCCCAGAAACTATATGTAGAGCTCATCTATTTCGGCCCTATTGCAGGTATACATTCCCATTATCATTATATCCCTCACATACTTACATAAATACAGCATACACATAGTCAACTACACAACATGCTTATCACCGGTCATATACGTAGATGCATCCATAAAGCAACATATACTATTGAAAAAAATGCAATTAAATATAGAACCTTATATATGTATATATACACACACACTATATATTTATATACTATATAACCATGCTTACTATATATATATATATCTATATACTAATATAATATATATATACATATTACATCGACATCCCTCATGAATCCCCCCTATGTCTTGCAGAAACTCCGTGGGAGGCACCTGCGCTCGCTCCAAAGATGCCAGGGAGGACCTGCAGCTGCGACAAGAGATGGTGGCATCACAGAAGGAGGCGCAGATGGAAAGGTGATTTGGGTATGGGTCAATACCTATTAATACCATTTTTAGTGGGATGAACATCCATTTACCAGCTATTTTGATGTTCACCAGGGGTACTTGGTTTTGACACACTGCCATTTACCTTCTGGTAAACTGACATAACTATGGAACATCACCATTTTTAATGGGTAAATCAACTATAAATGGCAATTTTCAATAGCTATGTTAGTTTACCAGAGCGTGTATATATATATATATAATATATATATGTATACACGTGTATGTATGTATGTATATATATATATATATATACACATAATATGTATTTATTATTAGATGATATTAGATATGTATATATATATATATGATATATTTAACATAAATGGTGGATGACTGGATAATATTAGATCATTATAGTGATTTTATCTGTGTAAATTGATCCATTGGATCTGAAGAGAGCCCAGCTGGACTCGCGGTCAGAATGGCCACGCAGTGCGTTCTAAGAGCGCGCGCATGGCACATCGGCACCTTCGCGACCAAGTGGCTACTGTGCTTGTCTATATATATGATTATATATGTATATAGTATACACAATGTGTACATGTTTATAGATAAACATTATAATATTATATATATATATGTGTGGTGTTTATTTTAATACTATGTATGTAATGTAAAAATGCAGTGCAATGCAATGCCACGCGATGTGATGTGGTGTAATGTATTGTATATCTTGATTTGTACATATATATACATATATATATATATATATATTATCGTTATACATGTACTGATGAACCGTGTTTCCATGGCAGTTGGGCTTGGTGGGTCAATCCAGCAATACTGTGGCCGAAGAAAGATGATGGTCCCATTGAGGAAACGTGACAATCCACCGGGTTTGTCTGGAAATGTTGGGTTAATCTTCCCAATGAAATAGCCATTTATAATTGGGATAATGATCAGCAAAACCATTGGGTAAAAAGGGGTACACAACATTTTCAGACAATCCACCATATTTATGCTTTTACATGGCAAATACAACTTTTTATCTGATCTGAAAGATACACCCGGCTTTTTGGGTTCTGATCATGTGGTTTTCATTTGAATTTATTGGGCTTGTTTGAGTGTTATAATTTTATAATTGATGTTCCTCTTGAAAGGATGCCGCTACACATCAAGCCAGTGTACCCTTGTTGTTCTCATCACAACCGCTTGTGCACATGGATGTTTGTTCCTTCAATCAGATTGACACTTGTTGGTCTTGACCCATTTGCATCAGCTTGACCCAAGAAATATCATGTGTATTGTGTGTGTGTCAATGTTGCTGTATTTTTGTCCCATGATGTGATGTAATCATTTGTCCATTCCCTTTGCACAGGAAAACCCTGATAATCCGTTGTACCCTTCAGACAAACGATATCAATCAAGGGAATCAATGATTTGTATTTCCAGAAATGTGGTGTTTTGTAGACAACAATGATCAACAATAGTTGTTTAAATGCTACAATAGGAGTGTGGTTTGGATAATTTGGGGTACCTCTGTTCGAATCTTCCCTGGACACGCAGGTGGCAGAGCATATGATGCTGGTAGACTTGCAACGACATGACTTAGGCCCTGGTGATCAATGGGATGCTGGTTTAATCGGGATATGATGGAAATATATGGAAATATAAGTATCTAATGATTATAAGTATGAGTTATTCCGCTTATATTCCCGTTATATTCCCAGTATATCCCCAATAATTAAAACATGGTGGTGTCATCGGGATATAAATACAACACAATGAGGATAGAATGGGAATATAATAAAGCATATCATGGGGATACAATGGAATGGATTAGGAAAACGTGATGCCAACAGGTTTTCTTGGGCAGAAGCTAACAGAACCCAAAAGTCTCCTGTTGGTTCATGTTTAGGACCAGATTTCTTCTCACTGATTGCCAGTTATTGATCATTGATCATTTGTTACAATATCCATCAAGAACCCAAATCAATTGTGGATCAATAAGCCGCAATAAGCCATAGATGTGTCATATAAGCAGCAATCATAAGAGTAATTAACAACCTTTATGATTATCATAACCCATAACTGTTATAATAAGCAATAATAATCCCATAGTGTATGCTTAAGAAGAAGCCAGTGGTTGCTGAAGAAGTGGTGAGCTGGGCTATTGCCTATCGTACTCAGAGAGACCGGGGCGCGGGTTCTGCTCCTCTAAGGGCTGATTCCTATGACGCGGGCATTGCCGAAGGAATCATGCAGGGCCATGCTATGGTCTGGTTCTATGATGACAACCCCATATGCAGGTCACCGTCTTCGGGGTGCGCCCATGAAGTACATGTAGGCTCAAACAGCAAGCTTTCACGTAGCGAGCCTGTGTCAGGGGTTGACCGAATTGCGTAGCTATGGAACCTGGGGTCAGTATCCATATGTCATCATTTGACATTTGGGATCGGCCAAACCTTTTCGATGAACCACATCCCAATGTTCTGGCCTCCAACCCCGATGTGTAACAGACACCCTGGCATGGGGGTACATGCCAAAGACAGAAGCCAAAAGCTAACAGAACCCAAAAGTCTCCTGGCGGTTCATGTTTAGGACCAGATTTCTTCTCACTGATTGCCAATTATTGATCATTGATCATTTGTTGCAATATCCATCAAGAACCCAAATCAATTGTGGATCAATAAGCCGCAATAAGCCATAGATGCTTCATATAAGCAGCAATCATAACAGTAATTAGTAACTGTTCTGATAATCATAACCCATAACTGTTATAATAAGCCATGATAATCCCATAATAATCCCATAGTTACCTACAATAAGCATTCAATAAGCTATAGATATGTTAAACATGGAGCCCCTCGAGGCGTTGCGTCGTGTCCCTCCTCTGTTGCCTGGGATCGATGGAGAGTGGAAGCCTTTCCCAACATTCAGCACATGGTGAGCAAGGCGCGGCGTGGCGCTTGGTGATAGAAACATTAAAAACATGATGTTTCCTGATGTAATGTTATATATAAATGATGATGTATATATATACATATATATATATGTACATATATATATATATATACATATATATATATATCTACATATCACTGATCACTTTAAACACTATAATGTATAGAAATACACATTATTCAGACATTATATCAACTGTGATGTAATGTGATCACAGTGGTCATAAAATGTCATAGTTGATTCATAGTCATAGTTTATCTTGAACATATTTTCTCATGTGTAGTGTAGTCATAGTATGTCATAGAAATTCTTGTTTATGGATTATCATATTAATGTTTTCTTGGCCAAGGAAAAACAAGCGGATGTTTTTTCCAGCTTTGATTCCTGGATTGTACCTTGAACTGATTGGTGGTTTGGAACATTTATTATTTTTCCATATATTGGGAATAATCATCCCAACTGACTTTCATATTTTTCAGAGGGGTAGGTATACCACCAACCAGTTGAAAGTCTTGGCCATCGCCGGAGCGTCGAATTTCCAGCATTGTGGGACAATGGAACTCAGTGGAACTTGCCGAAGTGCTGCTGTTGGAAATTGATGTTTGTAACATTCCCATTATCCGTCATGGGATTGGAATGATTGGAACATATTGGAACATCTGTACGCAAAAGATTTCTGTGTCATCAGGGGGTAGATCAAGCCTGACAGTTGGCTCCAGATGAATGACCAAAGCCAATGTTAATAAGTACCGACTGCACGTCCAGCCACGTTCGCTTAATCTTTCAGAAGTATCAAACATTCCAAGAAACATCAAGACATAGATGAATTTGATGCCATCAACAAACTTAGAGGATAACCATGGATAACCCCGTATAGTGGGTCCCAAATATGTGTAAATCCCCTACCAAAGCCACGGTTTCTGCGGGATGATTGATATTGGGAAGGGAATGATCTTCACCCTCCGGCAATCTGAGACGACACGTCCAAATGATCCAGTACCGGGCCGTACCGGGTGCAATCAAATGATATAAAATGTATCAATTTATACATATATAAATATAATTATATATATATAATTATATATGTATATATATATGTGTATATTATTTTTGTACCCCAAGGAAAGTGTGGGATTTCTCAGCAAAACTTGGTGATTTCCCTTTTGTTGGGTGTTTATCATGGATGATTGGTGGGTTGGTCCAACAGCAAGGTAGCCCGAAATCCACGGGTTAATCACTGGTTAATCACAGTTTCCTTTGTATTGAAAGATGATAAGATGATCTATTTTTGGAAGCAATGAGGGATCCACAATTTAATGTCATCTATAAACAGTCGCGAAATTAAGCGCTTCTCATCAATAATTGCAAAATAATTATCCCATCATATATATATATAATGATGTATCAATTATAAATCACCGCAATTTTGTTTGTCATGATAAGTGGTTAAAATATGTTAATATCAATTTGTGCAAACAGCATCAACCATAATCAGATCCTTACAGTGACGGTGCCAGGTGACTGGGCGCTTGTGCCCCTCCAGCGACGTGTGGGCAGCACTGGAGGCCGTCTTCCCTGGAGGAGTGATCAAGACTTGAGGGTGTGGGCTGGTACTATAAATATGAGGTGTGGTTATGCAATATTACTATTTTATGTATGTATATACATGTATAAGTGGAATTATCTGTATAATACAACTATATCATAATAATGTAAATATACATTATATATATACACAGTATTTAAATATAAATATAAATGTATATACATACACGAAATATATTTACATACGTACGTATGTATTCATATATGTGCATATAAAATCAACACAGCAGATGAAGCAACCAACCCATAAACGATTATTTGACCAGCGAACAAACATGTTTGGATTTAAGCAGCCAATATGATCGAGATTGGGGGGAATCACGTACCCACCTGTGTTTCGTAACAGGTTAAGGACTTGGAATGCGCATCCAGCGTTTCGTAAGTGGCTGATAATCATAATTCAATCCAGTACAACCAGTTATTACGGGATGCACACCCGCTTCTATGGTCTATGTTCCAGGATGGGACAAACATAGTGTCTATGTTGGAGGGTTTTGGAGATTTAGCAGTCTCTGGTGTTTGGACAATTCATCTGTGTTTAAGACTATTTGGAAAAGGGCTAATGTATGTATATATATATATTACATGTATATATATAATGTGGTGTGTGTTTTATAAAAAGGAGTTATAGTATATATATATATACAAACAATATACGTTCGGCGTGTCACCAACAAAAGACTTGCTTGACTCTGCCAATGTTATCTAATATTGTTTGTCCGGCTAACATGTAGTGAAATCACATGAAATCACCAGATTGAGAAAACAACAGATGTACCATTCACTGCAAGATTTAGAATACAAGGAATCGGTTTGAACAAGACTGTTTGAAGATACAGTACCTGAAGATGATTTACCCATCATCATGGGTATCACTATATTCAACCAACACTAGAGGGGCTACAAACTGTGCACTATAATGGGATTATCATGGGATAAACCAACTACCAACTGGTGCAGGGTTTCTTCCATCCACAGTATGTTGATGATTTTTTGATGTATTTCAGCAATTTATTGCAGCCATTCTGCACTTATTCCGTCTTTTTAGATAATGTGTAATACTGGACTGTACCAACGGGGTCCCACTTTCAGTACTAGTAGTTACTAGTACGGCCTATCTTATTTCGGTGCGGTAATGCTGGTATATTCTATGTCCCAGCTGCCACCAAAGCTATTTACCGAGGTTCTACATTGCCATCTCCCATGGCAGGAACTCTCCAAGTTTCCTGCGGGAAATGCCCATCTATACACGGGCGTTTGGCCAGGTTTCAGATCCTGAAATCAGCCTTTCCTGTGGCAAAAAATACTTCACTGACAGGTTTCTGTGGCCCAGTTGAAAGCCTCATTCGACCTATTCAACAGGTGGCTGGAATGCATTGTTTTGTGGGTCAAATCCCCCCAAAATCCTCTAAGCTTCCTCATGTTCAACATACCAATGTTGATGCTTCAATCCCACTGAAAAATGTCAATTTTTCTGGTGCTTAACTCCGAATTTGTGGTGAAATTCCTGGTTTTGATGGTTAAGTCCTCATGTTTTTCTTCGATGCGAAGCCTCCCAATTTCGATGCTCAAATGCTAAATTCCAATCTCCACTTGGTGAAATCCACCTTTTTTCTTATTGTTTTCTGGCTTCGTGGTAAAATCCTCATTTGTGTCAAGCGACAATCCTCCCCATTTGTTGATCAACTCCCCAGAGATTTTTCGACAGGATCCATCACGGGCTGTCCCAAGACCGCCACCATCGCCGCCATCGACGCCTTGGAGAAAGAACCGCGGCGCTGTTGGACCGGCGCCTCGGTTGAGCACATTCGCAGGGATCATGAAACAATGGAGATTTATAATGATTCATAACCATTATCCATTATATAACCATTATATAACCATTATATAACCATTATATAACCATTATATAACCATTATATAACCATGAAAAATGGACAACAATTGCATGATATTTAGTGATATTGGATGTAATTCGTTGGACATGATTGATTTCAATAAGGTGTTCTAATTAACGTGTCCCTGAATATCCCATGAAATCCACTGTTTTAATGGCTAAATCATATATGAAATGGCATTTTGTTGGGATCAACAATAGTAAAACACCCATTGATCATGATTCATGACCCATCTTTCAGGAGTTTTATCTCTGCCCTTAACGCGTCCCTTAAGCCCAAGCTTAGGCAGTTTGGGCTTCGCGGATCTCTTCACTGGGGATGGCCAGTGGAACATCCTCATTCGCACCTTGGAGGCCGAAGCCCAGGCGTGGAGAACGTGTTGGGATCCCAATGGGATCATCAAATGGACGAGATGGGAATCACCGTGAAAAATCATCAAATCTTATGGCAATCCATAGAAAATGTGAAAATCTTATGGCTGATGGATTGCCATAAGATTACCAGAAAATTACCATTTAATGTTAATCTTAATCCATTCAATCCATGTAATGTTAATCTTATTTGAACTTCTTGGGATTGAATGGACAATGGGATTTACCCTCTGGTAAACAAACATAGCTATTGAACATGGCCATTTATAGTTGCTTAGTGGTTTGGAACCATGTTTTTTTTTTTTATGACTTTCCATATATTGGGAATAATGATCCGAATTGACGAACTCATATTTTTCAGAGGGGTAGGTATACCACCAACCAGGACTGAATGGACAATGGGATTTAACGGGATTTGATGATACCATGCTGATAGAATTGGATTGGGGCTAGGAGTGTTTGTTCAATGAGTGATGCTAAGATTATTTAAATGTCTTTCTTCCTGATACATAACAGTATTATATAATGTTTTGTTTTCAGAGATACTGTACTTTAAGGACAACACGGTGTATGTTTACTGTAGATATATTATATATACAAAGGCGGAAACAATATACATGCATGTAACATGTACAGTATGTTATTGTAGATATGGGCATGATGTACTTATTGGCAAACATGCGACAATAATGTCAATGTTGCTAGCAGCTGAGTGTTTCCCAAAGGAAGACAAAACAACATGACCTGGAGAAGCAGCCACTGACAACCAGCAGAAGCGGGGCTAAGGACAATCAGTTTGTCCCACAACTTGAATAATCCGCCTATTATGTGACTGTAGCACACTATAAAGTTTCTGTGACTGATGCTGATTTATTTGACTGATGCTGATGCAGAATGTTGTAATGAAGAGACTGTAGTACACTGTAGAGTTTCTCCACACAGGATGCCAAATCTTGGAGTTGTGATGTGGCATGCCAGTAGCGAACATCAGTCCCGATTTCCAATCTTTTCCCAACTGTCCATGTGACTTTTTCCCATTGTTCTTCCATCGTTTTCCCCCAAAATCTCCATGTGTTTCCCATCCATTAACCGAAAATCTCCATGGGTTTCCCATCACATCCTTTCATGGTCTCAAATTGCCATGTGTTTTTGCCATCCCATCCATTTACAGTACAAATTTCCATGGTTTTTCCCCAAAAAATCTCCGGCTGTGGCTCACATGTTTTGTTCCACCGGGCGTCCTGTCACGCCATGCCGGGACAGTCCTGGTGACCAGGATTCGTCCTGGCGCGCGGTGGTCAAGGCTGGCGGCGGCCTCACGATAGGCGGGGATCGGAGGTTCCGGGTGACCATAGCAGACTGGCGACGGCCTATAAAGGGCCCCCTTTTTGAGGCAGATTTTCTGGATTTATCTGGTGAAATCATCCCCAAATGGCCGAACTATTCAGGTTAGTGAATATTATATATCATTTATCCATATCTATATATATGTATATAATTATATAGATGTATAAGCAATGTATTGCGAACGATGATAAGCCAACCAATATTTTTTTTTAAAAAAAAATATCTAAACTATATAATTAATGGTTCAATGGAATGAGATTTATACTGACAACTACAATATATAACCAATACTAGCATAACAAATAATGGAACGGTATATACAATATAATCTACAATGGATAATGGGACACAATGAAAATCCAAGAATAACTATGGACACAGTGGGATATACAATATATACAACCAACTACAATCAGAATTGGAATATACATTATAGAATTTGTGTTCAAAAGATTAGTGATTTAACCGTCAAACAAGGTAGTATACTTGGTATAACATGGCGATAAAATGGTGGTATCATGGTGAATATATATATATATATAATATCCTGTACATATTCGAGCCATGGGCCATAGTCGAAACATTGATTATACACGAAAAACACATGGTGGATGGTCATCTAATCCATTCATAGCGATTTAAATACCCATAATAAGGAATCCCTAACCACAACCATCTACCTTGCTTTGACCATGGCACATCATACAATAGGGATTTGTTTGGGTGTCACCCACATGCGGCGATGTGTGGGATATAAATGGAAACAAACTTGAAAACATGATATTAGTGGGAGCTTAATGGAATATTGATGTTGACATCAGGTTCATATTGGGATTTGATATTTGATACGATCTTTCGGTGTGTTTTTGACTGGGGTGTAGCCCCGAATGATCCACTCAGCAGATTCAGAGGTACCCCATTTTGAGACAAACCCACTTGGGATATCACCAGCAGATGTTTTTTTTTGTTTGGTGGTGGATAGATACATATATCTATATGAAATGATCTATAATCATATAAAGATATATATATATATATATATATTATAGTTTAATTATATATGTAAATATCACCAACAGAACGATGATCTTTGCACCGATGAACATGCTATCGAGATGGTCAGCGCTGCTATCGCCCGGGAGTCAAATGCGAAGAGATCTGGCAGAGCTGCGAGCTATGCTTGCGTGGACATGTTCTACCACACGCACATAACGACGTACACGCTGGCATGTTGCTTCACTATCAGGCGGCTTGTCGTTTTGGCAACTCCACTTGTGCAAGTGCCTAAACAAATTCTCGCAATCATAAAAACAAATATGATTAATTATTATAATATGTTTCATCACATCGGAAATGGTGAGCACACAATCCAGCAATTAGGCTCAAAACAACAGAAATGAGGCTGTGTAGAACCAGCAAAATATGGATGTTTACATCATTTTACCAAGACGAATAGAACATGAAACCAGCAAAAGTGGTGACTTCAGCAACAAAAATGGGGAGCTCATTTCCAGTACAATCAGTATATAAGTGGTATTTAGCCTAGTAACCTAGTAGAGAAATGGAATTTAGCACAGCAAAAAAAGTGAGTTGCAGTAACTTGTAAAGAAACACATGTGTGGATTCACTGTAGGTTTTTGGTATTCAACCAGAAAACTTGCTTCTGGCCAGCGTTTCAATCCTAAAAAAGTGCATTTACATGTACATGTTGATCTCATGAGGCAGGATAGAGAACCAGCACCAAATGCAGTATAAGCGACGAGGATCATGATACAACCACCAATCATCGAGGTTTGGTTACCCAACCACAAGATAGTTGACATAGTTAATAGTTGATTCATGGTGGTTCAATGCAAAGCATGGTCCGGGTTTGCGGGTCTCAAATTCATAAGTTTAACACATGCCTATGTGTTCCTTTTTTTGACATGAACATGCAGAATAAATTGCTGTGGAATTGCATGGGATATGTGCCATTGATTGTTGGTGGAATTGTGCAGTATATATAGACAATGTTTGGACAACTGTCTCCAGATCAGTAGTTTGATCATGTGCAGTTTCAAAGACAACCTCGACAGCTTAGTCAAGTTCTGATGCGAGAGCCATAAGTCTATCTGGGTGTGTCTGAAAATAGTGTACCCCTACACCCAATGGTTAATGATCATTACCCCTATTAAATGGCTATAATTGGGAATATACCCTATTTTCAGACAAACCTATCTTTATACTGAGGACACTTTGGTGAACCATTGCTTCACCAGTCAATTCTGATCCATCGATGGAATATCATGGTCCCCCGCTTTTTTAGTTTGCTGAAGGGGCCTGGCAGGTTACCCTTTTGCAAAGTGTTTTACCCGATGTGTAGATACTTTTCCTATCTATCGAAGGTAAGGATTTCAATAAACCCTCATACGTATTCATATGTGCAAATTGGTCCATCATTGGTTTTGGTTGACTTCCCGAATTGCCTTGGTTCATTGTGATTAACTCGTATACTGAACTTTGTGGGTCGGTCAACATTCGCTGTTTTTTTTAATTGTAGCGCCCTTTTCCTATTTAGGGGTTTCCTAAAATAAGGGTGCCCAAAATCATCCAAACATTCATGTCTTATTTCAGTAGTGAACCACCATCATTGTTGTTCAGGGTACCCCTCCGCTGTTTCTGGAAACGACAATATGTTTTTCCCTTGATTGACAGGTCTGATTGAAATCAGGGTACCTCCATTACCAACATATTATCATCACTTTCCCGCTTCCCAATTAAAGTGACAATTTTTGGGGCTATGCCCTATTTTCAATCACACCCAAATAGGATCTGAAATTGGTTATGAATAAATCTACAACCTCTGTAGATATGTTATATATACACATCCCATAAATTATGTCGCCATGGATATCCCATGAAAATCCAATCTTTTAAGTTTGTAAATCATATTAATTAAACAAGTTTACCTCTACCCATATATCCCATACATTTCCTATATCTCATCACGAATTGGTGATACAGCGTACCCAATTATTATCCTATCAATATCCCAGTAATTATTATGTCCCCATCAATTTCCTATTAATATACCGATATACCATTGATATTGCATAAATATACCGTGAGCATTCCAGGTATGTCTATTAATGTTGTATAATTTTCTCCAGTAATAACCATGAATGTTTCACTAATATCCCATGAAATAGTCCTATTTGTCATGTTTTTGTTTTTCACATTAATGGACATATTCATCCCCATGAATGTCCCACCCATATCCCTATTTTCCCATGTTTCCCATCGGTGGTTACGCGCCAGAATTCAGGTTCGGATCCCTCGGCCGAGGTGCAAGAAGCGAAACTCAAGGTTTGAGGGGTCCAAGGGGGTGCAAGGGGGATAGTATGGGAATACATGATATAAATTGATATAAATATATAAATTATAGGACCGGATAACCCCACATGCTAACAACTTCTCCAGACTTAGACTGAGCACAGAAAAGCAACCGGGGAACAGGAAGTATGAGAGTGATGGAGGGGTGATGGTGGGTGAGTTTGTGTGTATGTATGTATGTATGTCTGTATGTCTGTATGTCTGTATGTCTGTATGTCTGTATGTCTGTATGTTTGTATGTCTGTATGTCTGTCTGTCTGTTTGTATGTCTGTATGTCTGTATGTCTGTATGTCTGTATGTCTGCATGTTTGTATGTCTGTATGTCTGTATGTCTGTATGCATGCATGCATGCATGGATGTATGTATGGATGTATGTATGTATGTATGTATGTATGTATGTATGTATGTATGTATGTATGTAATGTATGTATGTATGTATGTATGTATGTATGTATGTATGTATGTAATGTATGTAATGTATGTAATGTATGTAATGTATGTAATGTATGTAATGTATGTAATGTATGTAAT
>Ga0126342_10008951_pt1 | contig 17931 bp, 16 predicted proteins | sample Cyp1metagenome_FD_92528 | JGI IMG/M metagenome (GOLD analysis project Ga0126342, IMG submission 92528) | Coral microbial communities from Lord Howe Island, Old Settlement Bay, Australia - Cyphastrea 1 metagenome | ecosystem: Host-associated > Invertebrates > Cnidaria > Coral ... | reverse complement strand
GATGGCCCAGACAATGGCGAGCACCGACAGAAGAGAGGTCTCTTCCTCAGTATTCTCACCCGTCCAGACCACCACTCCCTGAGACATCCCCCCCTGTGGTGCGATTTGGAGAAGTTGACAGCCTTGAGCCAAAATGGCACGACAAGGCTGTCCTCATCCAAGCTACACCACATGTCTGACTCGACATGAATGTCATCTGTCATTAATGTGCATCTTTCAGATCCACGGCATAAAAGCAACGCTCTACTCCTGCGGCACTTTCTTGAGGATCGCATTGGCTTCAGCCACCACCTGCTACGATGATTCAGCCAATAAACAACTCCCATTTCAGGATGGTCTGAATACAAGCCACATTCTTTAGGATGGTATGGTTTACTACGGTTTCATTTTTAAAAAATAGGTGGTGAACATGTTGACTTTACATGGCTTTACCACATGTTCGAACTTGAGGTGAACAGTATTTAGTGCTGATGAGGCCTAGATCAGCAAGGACATAGCGCATCTAGAGTCTAAAGATATTCAAGGAGGCGTCAAAAGATCACTTTGATCACATAGCAAAAATCTCGCAGCTGTGTAGCCTTTCCAAGTTGCGGCTGGGTACTCAGGATTATCAATTCCGAACCTCTGAGGCTGCTTTGGCAGATTCCAGCAGAGAATTGGCCTGCCAGGGACTGGTCGAACTATGTTCGCCCTGGCAACACTGGGACCTTGTCTTAGTAAAGCAAAAGTAATCTATCCCCCAATTCTACCATTATAAATGGCTTGTTTAAACCATCAATCCATTTCTGGCTGGTTTATGACATTGCTACACATCAAACATATTCAAACATCATCTTCATCTCTTGATTCCGGTTTTTCGTGTCCAGTCCCTTGTCTCGGCCACCTCTTTGGTGCCACGCTCATGTTTCACGATCATCACTGCGGCATCAACGGCGCGACGATAGCGAGGATCCACCTGGGCGGCTCGGCCGTTCCAAGGCTTCCAAGGCTTCCAGGCGGCTTCCAAGGCTCCCAAGGCCGCGGCTTCGCGATTGGCCTGCAACTCTTTCATTGCCTGAAAGATTGGATGACTGCGGGATGTAGGAAGATATAGATAGAATATGCTAGAAATATATAATTCTATTTTATTTTGTTGGCCAGAAAAAAATATAGCCATTATTGTCCGGATGTGAACTTTGGCCACAATTAGAGCTGTGACATTGCGCCCTTGTAAAACCTCTTCCATAGTCCCAGCCCCCAGCCTTCTCAAAGTCTTCTTCTTCGACATTCCTGGCTGTAACGATCTTTGTTCAGGGTTTTCGAAGAATGGGGGATACCGGGATACCTAAAATCCAATGAAGTTTAGCATACCCTCTGGTAAACTAACATAACTATGGAAAATCACAGTTTTTTTTGGAAAAAACTCACTATAAACGGGCCATTTTCAATAGCTATGTTAAATTACCAGAGGGTAAAATCCAATGAAGTTTAGCATAATTGTAGCCTCTAGCAATTCATTGACAATTGCGATGAATCCCTCATATTTTTGGAGCCATGACAAGGCCATATCATATATATCATCTTGTTGGCTGTTGGCTGTACATATCCCAGCCATGATATTCCCGTTCTCGTTGGGCGCGGCTTCGCAGCGCTTCGCAGCATGAACCAGCCAGACTCACTCTGCAGAGGTGCTGGCGGGAATCACCACGCGGAAGATGTGCGCTCGGCCTGATGGACCGTCTGAGATCATCAGAAACGGGGGAAGAACATGGAGGAACCCATCCGAAAAATCCTAGTGACCTAAAATGATCAGAACTTAGTGCTTCTGATGTGGGGACCATACTTTTAGAGTGACAATGAAATTGATGGCTTATAATTAGTCCCAACAAACTGGGGCACCCAAATTTTGGACAAAGCTGCATGTCACCCGCAGCAAAAGCCCTTGAACCCTACGATAGACTTCGTATTCCCTTACTTTAGTTCATTCCTAGACTGCAGCTGCCTTTGACCATGACAGGCTCGATGTGCTTTGCGATCTGTGTAGAGGCAAAGTGAGAACAATTGCTCCAGATCGCAGATAAATTGAATGGCGCAAATGTGTCCCATCATACAGTTTCCATTCTTCCAGGATCATTAGCCTCCCAAACCTGTCGCTTTCTAAACAGATATATACGTGTATATATATAATATATATATACGTATATATGTATATAATATATATGTATATAATATATATAATATATAATATATAATATATATATATATATATAATATATATATATAATATATATATATATATATAATATATACATATATACATATATATATATATACGTATATATATATATATATGCACAATAAGCATCACACTGAATCATCCTCAAGCCTTGCCATCATCCTGCCGCGGCTGAGTGCCCCTGGCCAATTGCCAAGCGATCTCCGCTTTCAAGCAATCGACCTTCGTCGTCATCCTCGCTATGCTCGGTGCTCGGCACTGAAAGCATCTCCTTTGGGAACTGCCAAGCGACTGACTTACCAAATGGAATTGTCTGAAAATGGGGTACACCCAATATCACCCAATAAATATCAATAAATGCTGCAAAAAATTGGAAAAACGAGGATAAGTCATGATAAACAATTGGATAGAATTGGATACCACATGTCCAGACAAACCTTCCATAGGGACTAGCGGATGCAGCAGGAACTTAAGAGCCTGATTTTGGGACCGCCAAATCAACTCGACAGTTGCCATGTTAGTCATTGAGCGCCCGGACAACTTGATATCCGTTGACTCTCACCAACCCACCAGGGCATGGTCGAACCTTTCACCAACTGACATAAAATCCAGTAATCAAAACTATCATTTGGACATAAACTATAAATGGAGGACCGGAGGTATATCATATCCACACCAAGCTGGAACCAAACACGGCTTTGTCGTCTTGGATCTTTTTCGGTTCTCAAACAAAAAAGGATACCCTTCTTCTCCCCATCATTCTTTCAAGGTTCAACAATACTTTGCAAAAAAGTGAAAGTTATCTCCATATCCCAATAATCACAATATTTAAGGCAACCCTCTTCATGAAACAGAATCCCAACAGCGCCTCCAGTTTCTCGTGACCTTCATTGTGGATGACACCTGTGCTGGAGCTACTGCATAGGTAACGAGTGTGCTGCTGATATGCGATGTAAATTCACACATCATGTGTAGATGTACACACATCATCCTCTATCTATCTATCTATCTATCCATCCATCCAACCAACCAACCAACCAACCATCCATCCATCCATCCATCCATCCATGTATATGCATGTGTATATATATATATCACATTCATGTATATTAATCCTATTATCATATATGCTGCATATCACGCAGCTGGGACCGCGCACAGACTTCTTCTGCCACATCGAGGCCGGTGAGGAACACCTGCGGCTCAGCCATCAATTTCTTTGGGGGATACTACAAGGCGGCCCGCCAATGCGTAAAGGGATGTAAACAGTGATGTTTACACAACAAGCATGGTGATTTAATGGGATGTCTAGTTTATGATAGCTGATTTGGTTTACAACATTTCATAACTAGGGTTTATGGTAGTATAGTTGGATGGGGCTGTAAACCAACTTAAGGGCCCTACCTTGTATGTGGTATTATGATGCATTGATCTGGCTGGTGGTTGTCAACCCATCTGAATAATATGTGTCAATTGACATCATCATCATCATCATCATCATCATCATCGGTACAAGTTCTCCCCTCTTGGGTCAAAAAATAACACACAATATTTCAAACCACCTAATTACTCTTCAAACATTCAATAAAATTGGTGTGGAAGAAAAAAAACTAAACATGAAAATTCACCAAGACTTTAGACTTGGAATATAAAATGGATATATGATATACCCTCTGGCAATTTAACATAGCTATTGAAAATGACCATTTATAGTGGATTTTCCATTGAAAATTGTGATTTTCTATAGTTATGTTAGTTTACCAGAGGGTAATGTTGATATAATCAGCAAAACAATTTACGGCCGACTTTCCGATACCACATGGATTTTGTTCAAAGCGGCCTGACACTTCTGATGATCTGCACCGATCCGCCTCGAGGCAACGTATGTTCCATCTGAATGGTCAATGTTATGTAAGTAATGAATAGGAAATAATGGGAATAAGGGAATAAATGTTATATAACCACAGGAAATACTGTAATACGTTATTTTGTTATAATATGTTATCATTAATGTTATCATTATAAATGATTACCAATTCTTAGGAATTGCTTATAATCAATGATTTGTAATGGCAGCCACGGATTGATGACCATGACACCATGACACCATGACCATATCGCCATACCGCCATACACAATCACTTGAGGCACAAGGTTCATATGCCCGGGGAGCTTTGGGGGGGTTGAGTGAAAAATCACTGTGTTGGACTCAGAGCTGCCCCCCTTGCTGAAGCAAGAGTAACTCCAGCTACCGCTAGCTTTCGTGATTTGCGCTGCCCTTCTGAGGCTGTGTTTGCGTGGAAGCTCCAGCAGAACGCTTTGGGCTTCAGTCTTGATGAGATACGAATGATGAATCATGGGCCTATGGGCCCTATGGGTTTGTGATGTTTGTGTTAGAATGAAGGATACCCCCAGAATTCAAATTTGAACCTGTAATGGTTGAACCCATAAACCACTGGATTTGGGGGTGCCTATGTTTGTTGAGACAACCACTGGATTGATCATGATGTCAACTTGCAAATTAAGAAACATCAGAACCGCATGCATTGCAACACATGTTAAATGTAATTCAAATGTAATATCAAATATAATCAAATATATTCATATACAATCATATACAATCATGTTTAAACTTCATTTCAACATATTTCAACAGAGAAGAGCTCATGACACGCTCGGACGCATAGAATTCTTTCGCACCGGTTCTGTCGCCCAAGCCTTCTTTGGGCCTCTGGGGTTGCCACTGCAGGACCGCAATCATCCTTGAGGCTCTAAATAAGGGAAAAGTTTCAGCGGATATGGATGATCTCTGCTTTCCTTCGCCCTTTGATGTTCTGACTCTCGAGGTGTACCAGCAGACACCTGGTCAAATTCATGCAATTGCTGACGCCATTTCGAGAGCTTTCTGTCGAACTGTCGTTTGGGGATTCGAAGTGTCGGGCTAGGAGTTCTGGGATGAGTCGGCAGCCTATCTTCCTTGTTCACCTCAGAGATATAGCGGAGATATTCAGGGCGACTCTTGCCAATCTGGATCTGCTTCCTGCGAGCTGCTATCTCCCGCAGAGCGCCCACGCTTGTCCCCAGCCAGTCCCAGGTTGACGGATTCTCATAGGATTCCCACGGTGCGGTCTCCATCCATGGGGTCTCCATTGTGGTACCTGCCAGCCCTGGACCCAAGTTCTTCATTGAATTCATGTCCTCGGACTCCAAAAACGGCTGCCATAGCTCGTTTTTGGCCAACGAATCAGCAGCTGCTTCGGTTTCAGCAGCTGCTTCGGTTTCAGCTTCAGCTTCACTCTCTGCGGCATCATCACTAGTTGTGTCAGCTTCAACTTTCAGAGGTATGCCATCTGCCAAGCCACTTTGGGTCAGCAACGCTTCCAGGAGATCCGCAATCGACAACTGCAGTTTCAGATCCAAATTCAGCATGGGCATCTTTTCTCCATTTGCGCTCTCTAGACTTACTTGAGATGCGCTGGTTAGAAAGCGCACAGCGCAGAACGCCATGGCCCTCTCTGGCCCGCAGAACCGCAGTTGATAAAAGACGTTATGGTGCAGAACTATTTTTTTCTGCCAGGAGGTTCAGTTTTACCTAAGGTTGGGTATCTAAGACCTGAAGAAAAAAACGACTGGTGCTATCTTCAAATGTGCCAGAAACTTGAGCCAAATGAAAGCATCATCAATCTTCTAATGTGCCTGAAGTCGTTGCCCCTTTGAAAGGCACCTGGTGTCACCAGGGGGCACCACATATTTCTTGCAACAATTCTTCTCCAAGTCCCATTTCTGAGTGCAGCACGTCTCTTCTAGCGGCAAGTAGAAGATCAAGCAACCCTGACAACAGTCAGATGCGCAAATTCTGAGCACAAGATTCAAGACCTCTTTAGAATCCCTTAAAACCCTAAGCTATCACCAAACGCTGACAGGATCTCAAAGGCAGATTCCAAATGTCCCGAACAAAGAGGAATGAGAAATCCACCTGGGGAATTCCACCCCTTCGTTCGGCAATGAGAGACGGCTTCTACACGATGGCCATGGCTCCAAAATCTCAGAAAAATCCCTCCAAGTGACTGGCTCAGTACATTTATGAACATCAAAAATCTAAAGGAAGAACAATGACCATGTTACCACTCAAAATGTTTAAAAAGGTGTGCCGTTTTCGGATGTTTTCTGTATCCCATCCGCCCATTTGGCCTCCAGTGACTTGTCGGGGTTCATGTTCACCAAGCGTGGGACTTTCTCCGCATCCTGACGAACTCGCTGGTGGCTGCGACTGGACAAAACGGCACGCCGCGCGCCCGGCCCGGCTGCGACCTCGAGATCATCGATGCCCGAAATACCAAGCCTCAATCCGGACAGCCCAAGTCCATCTGAATCTCTGGATGTTGATGTTCACCGCATTTCACCGCGAAAAGAAAGTCACCAGGCAGGTTTGCCGCAGATCAAGGCAGCGTCAGCGCATGTGTTTCAGCCGAACACCAAGTGGCTCTTTCAGAAGCCGCTCTCGAGACAACTTGTGCTCCTGATGAGGTCCACAAGTAACTCACAACCACTCCCAGATGCTCTTCAGATTCTTCAACCAGAAGACTTTAGGTGGTTGATGGTGGTTGGGTCTCTCCAAAATCATGACAGAAACTGGAAGCCCCTAGATTTTTGTATATTCTGAATGGCTTGTAGCCCACCTGCGCTTTCTGCTCGATGTCTGCCTTCTCCATATCCCAACCTTGGCAGTGCCCACCAGCTTTACCCAAATTTGGTGGTTTCCTAAAGATCTTTCCCTCAACCAATGGGAAGTCATGGAAAATGATCTGTTCAAGTCATGTGCCTCATTGCCACCTGCTTCTCACCTCAAGTTTCGAAGGGCTTCATCTTCTGAAAAAACCAGCTCCTGGGTCCCAGGCTGTCCCGAAGACCCTCCAGACCTACCAGCTCCTTCTTCAGATCCTGCCCGCTAAGCCAACAAAAAACCTTTGTCCAAAATAGACCAAAATAGGATAATTAAAGATATTTAAAGCCCAATGTATGACTATATAGTTTAATTTGGAAAATGATGATAATCCATTGGGTTTTAGGACACCCTATTATTTTCAGACAAACCCAAATGATGAACTGTATATATACATTGGTTTCGGTGGAATTTGGACTGGCGAAGGATTAACTGCAAACCTGCTGTATAAGGAGCTGACTTCTGTGACGTATTCATTCAGGCAAGAGTGCGTACATGTGCTCAAATGCCGATTCAATTTCGGAGTTCTGATGGCAATTCAGACGGCTGCAGGCTGCAATGAGTGCGGTAATTTCAAAGGGATAATATAGCATAATCAGCAAAATTCAGCATATCATATAATATAATTATGCACAATTGATCACAATTGCCTTCTTCCGCACTAGAAATGACTCTGATGTTGGAAGCATCCAAAACTGAAATACATGCAGTGCCTCCTCACGATGTTGTACTCGCTTCCTGAAGTACGAGTAGCTGCCAACAAGGTACACGTAACCAAGAAATATGTTTTTCACCTAACATGTACCTGTAATATGAATATGATCAACTGGGCCAAACATCAGAAGAATGCGCTAAGTTTATATGTGAAGCCAAGTGGCCAAGTGTTTGTGCCATTTCCATCGGCACACATTGATGCAACGAGTCTTCCATTATAATGAGGGAGATTCATCGTTGATGGAAGTCTGAGTCACTGAGGGCTGGCACATCTCTTGTTCGATCCGCTGTCGCAATTCCACCTCCACGACATCGGGCGATCCGCTCTGTAATAGGACAAAATTGTGCGCGATTTTTTGGTCAAAAAGGAGACCGAAGATCAAATTCCGTGCCATCCAACAATGAGTACAGCATGGTAACCCAACCCAATAAGCTGCATTTGGATGCATTTGGATCATTTGGGCATGAAAATTCTTGGCACCTCTGTGATGCGGGCAGCCTCCATTCTCTGACGTTCTTCCTCCTCAGGAGCCAGACTTCAACCGGACTTGGGCTTCAGCTGATTTCACTGGGATCATCCAAAATGGGGGCAAAATGTATGACAGTATGATTTATCCAATGAGCGAATTGTGGCAAGTGGCAAATGGAGTATACTGAGTATACCCATGTATACCTCGTTTTAGTAGGGATATGTAGGGATGATGATAGACATTTTATTGGCTTTTGGGGATGCAGAAGGCAAAAAAAACTCCTCTCTCTGCTCGACGGCTTGGAGCTTTTCCTGCGCCGAAAAGCGTGATTCGCACGACAGAGAGACAACATGAGACAACCAAAGCCGTTGAGGCTCCAAGGTCAAAGCACATATCATGGTTATCATGGCTTTCAACTGAAATGAATGACCACGACCTGAAGTCTCAGGACTTTCCTAAAGTGCGCGTTCCATGGGTTTTCTCGACCTTCCATGCATTTCAGTGGTTGGATGTGGGCAGTCCTGCAGTTCCATCAGGACTGCTTGTCGTTCTTTATCTGCTTGTGAAAGCTCCTCTGCCTAAGATCACTGGTCATGGATCTCACTATATCTCACTGGCAGCAGGGCCGCCATTTGGGGATACTGATACATGATGATCAACGTATGGGTCGAGTCTACAGATACCTCATCGATCCAAATCTTGAGATCCTTTCGTGACAAAAAACATCTGCTTGGTCCATCCAGAAATAGAATCATGTGGGGATGGGTCAAAACCCTGGTACCTAGTGAACCCCAAAAATAGCTGGTAAATGGATGTTCATCCCCCTAAAAATGGTATGTATAGGTATTGATCCATAGCCAAATAGAATCATGTCTCTAAGTTACCAAAACGTCCCTGTGTCCAGCTGAAACAGTTTAAAACTCAGTCGAAGCTCAGAGACTGAGACAACTGGCTGTGCATGCAACCCACGAGTGTTTACAGCTGGTGCTTCTGGAAATACATTCGAAATACATTCGAAATACATAGAAAAACCGCACAAAAGTGATCCAAACAGCTGGTGCCTTCGGAGCCAAAAGATGACAAAAAAAAGATCCCAGTGTGGTTCCCTAGAACCCACCTTGCTCTGTTGGATGCGCTCCAGCTCTTTTTGCTGGGAGAGCTCACGTTCCTGGTATCATCTTTCAACCAGTCTGCTCTGGGTTTTATCATGTGTTATCACTATCCAATTTATCATACTTTATCCACTATCGAACATATGAGAAGCATATTAGAAGCATATTTCATCATAATTCTGATAACTATCCCATTTTCATACCATTATCCCATACTATGGAAACCACCAACAGTCGTGGTATGATGAAACTGGTGAAGCCTTGAAGACCTCAAGCTGCTTTTGGGCCAAAGTCTCACGCCTCCGCCATTTCGTGGCGGTCAAAAAAGACCGGTCGCAAACTACAACGGGGATCAACATTTCGCAGAGTTACCCTCTGGTAAACTAACATAGCTATTGAAAATGGCCATTTATAGTGGATTTACCCATTGGTGATTTTCCATAGTTATGTTAGTTTACCAGAGGGTAAATGATGATCACTATCTGATGATGGTTGATGATCCTCCAAAAAATGAGTACTATCCTATTTAGTCAATGATCTCCTATTTTTTTTGGATTATTCATACTAAAATCAACCAACATGCCTTACATTTTGACCCCATAAACAACTCCCATTTAAGGGGATTGTTGAAATCGCAGCCATAAAATGATGCTATAAAATGCTGATGACCCTCGGATGGTTTATGGCCTTGGCTTTACCACATTACCCCATGGGGATGGGTCAAGACCGATTATTACCATATTTGGAGGAATAAACATCCATGAAATTCCAGGAACCAGCTATTCAAGAATGCCTAGGGTATCATGGTTTTGACCCAAAAAGCATGTGTCAAATCAACCAATCTCTCCTCCATGTGGCCGGCCTCTGAACCTCTCGAAGATGTTGCAGTTCTCGCTCCATCTCAGCCTTGGAAAGCGACGTTATGGTCATTTTCATACGGACAATGATGATCATATCAAATCAATTCAAATCATACATGATCATCCGTTGGAATTGAGAGGTGTTCCTTTTCCCCTAAAATTTTCAGACAACCCCGAATCTGAGAATCTGATTCTGGTTGTCTAAAAATATATACTTTCCGAGAAGGCACCCATCGCTTGCCAATTGCGTGCCAATCACCGTGCAGGATTGTTCAATCTCTGTCCACTTACCAACGATATATGACATTTTTGACATTTTGCTTGGACCTGATTCTACCATATTCTACCCATCTATCCTAGAAGTCGCCGTGCTCAAGTTTGTCTCTACCAATCACGATTAGTGCAGAGCGAGACAACCTGCAACTTTTAGGCCTTCTTCCTGCGCCTGCGATAAGAATAAAGACCAACCGAAGAAAAAAAACTTGGTTTGAACGTGGATCTATCAATTTGTGGTCCGTTGTTTAGGGGGATTATTGTTAGGCGAATGGGATTGCGTTTCTATCACATTGGGTTAACCAACAAGAGGATACCCGCAAATCCAATGGTTTAGTAAATATATTCAATATTACAATAGTTTTAAAAAAAGATGCACCTCGCCAAACATCCGCCCGACATGCCAAAAGCACTAAGGTGACGAACTGTGTCTGGGCCTGAACTTTGTTGCACGCTCACCTCTGGCTGTTGTTTGTTTTTTGGTGGTGCTTCCGATGAATGTGCGTAAGAAGTGACTGATCAAGGTGCGTTGATCCAAGAATGGGAGTAAAAAAAAACGTTTTCTATGCCTATTTCAGCAGGGAAAATGATGATGAACCACCGCATTTGGGGCAAAGAAGACACCTATTTTCGGACAAACTGTGGGTCTGAAAAGATCTGATTCCCAGATCGTCGGCAGTTCGGGTAAAGATCCGACCTACTGCCACTGGCTCAAACTTATGACCAATCTTCTAGGTCCAGAAGTGTTTCCTTCTGATTCGGGCTTGTCTGAAAATAAAGTTCCGCACAAAACATGCTTATATAATAATCCTATATAATATAATCGATCTTGATTCGCATGAAAAAAGGAGTTCTTCTTTTGAGTTCATTCCGCTGAAAAAATACAGGGCGCCTCCTTCTGTTTTTCTTGCTCAATCCTGCCGAGAGCTGGGACTGCAGAACTGAAGCTATTTAAGGCGAACTACCTGAAAGTTTACGGGAGAACCACCAAATCTCATGGTTTGGTTTATCAATGTTTATCATCGTCCCCAGAGGAAGAAAAACAAATACCATAAAGGGGTATCAGGATGTATCCGGTATCCCTTATTTTTGACATTTTTGGGTTAGCATTTTGGAAGCTAATCAGCGAATCCTTCAAGATTGGTTTGGTTTTTCCGCTGTGGCCCAAGAATGTCAGTAGAAACTGGCCCAATCCAACGATAGTTCCACCACTGCTTGCACTACTTACACTAGACCTATGGCAAACAAACCACTTCAAGGACGAGGGATGGCGGGATGGGTCAAAGTTGCCGGTAACCACAGTTTTTGGTCATGTGTGGTACGTTGTGGTACTGTGAAAAATCTTTAGCTATCCAATTTTGGGGCAGTGGTTGTCCAGCCCTACGGTCACTGAAAGATACTGAAAGTCGGTCTGAGGACAGGACTTCAAAGTTCGCAGCATGTCCTCAATTCTTTGCTTTTCCTCTTGCATCTGCTGAGCTAGCTCCTTTCAAAGGGGCTCTGAAGTGGCTGGTATATTCCCAATATATGGGAAAATATGATCATGAACTGATGAACACCATCAAATTGGGGTGATATTCCCATAAAATTGGGATGATGTTCCCATCAAAATTTCCAACACACCAATTCCCAGCAAGCCCAGCAAGCCCAGGATGAAGAGTCTTTTCAAGGTCAAGCCGCCTGGTTCTTTTTGGACTCCTCCATCTCGCGTTCGAGTTCATGTTGCAATAGAAGCTTCTGCTGCCTTTCTGCCTGTGGTATCATTGGTATCATCAGACTGCACCATGGGAAATTGTGAGAAAAATATGGATCTGAAGATGATCCATTAACATCCATTAACCACCTGACAAGCTTCCAGTTCTCTAAAAGTCCTCAAACTTAGGAGTCTTAGGAGCCACTGAAAAATGCTGCCTCCAATCGAGCTTCAACTTCCTCCTTTTCTTTCGACAGGGTCTCGATCAGTTCCCGCTTGTCCTGGCTCAGGATCCCATCGAGAATGGGTCAAGACCCGGATGGAAATGGAAGGCATATGGATGGAAAATGGATTTCCATCCCCCCAGGGTAGGATATGATAGGTACCCATCCCCTTTCTTCCTGCTCATTTTTCTTTGCATTGGTCTTGATGAGCTTGCAGCGAGCCTTTCGATCAGGAATCACTGAACTCCAATGATTCACGTTCATAGTAAACCCCCAAACAGCTAGAAAAGTAATAAATAGTGCAATAAAATATAGGGTGATCATTGACTGTTCTAGATTCTATCTGTTTGGAGATCATGGCCAAATCATCTTCAGATCTCAGGGCAAAGCTGCGAATTCCAATGTGCTGACGGACTCGTCAAAGTTGCTCCGGGCCGGGCTGACGCAGGCCAGGAGCACCTCAGTTTCCAGGTCGTTCTGGATCTCTGGGATCCCCCAGTCACCAGTCATTGTTTTCAAGATTACCATCTGGTTATGACTAACATAGCCATGGTTTTTCGATGGCCCTAATCGAAATAGATGGTTTACCTATAAAAAAAAGCATGGTGATTTTCCATGGCTATGCTAAATAACCAGAGGGTAAGTCATGGTCTAATGAGTCTAATGATTAGGGATACCATGATTAATGATTATTAATACCCATTAAGTCAGAGTCATAAGTCACCATGATATCCGTGAAAACATCTAATGATTTATGGAAGATTTGGGGTACCCATTTTGGACAGCAACTGAAAACATCTGCATCACATTGAGGCAAGACTCACAACCACATCGCTTTCTCAGCATCGTTCTCCCTATTTTGTCATGAATTAAATTGACCGTGGGGAGTATGACATGAGTGTATACTTTCTGGTCATTTAACTGCTATGGACAATGGCCTATCCCTACCCGTGAAAAATGGTGATTTTCCAGGCAACAATCGACTCAGGGGTACACTGTTCGGCTGTTGCCACTCAAGGCTTCCTGCACCGCGGCGCGGTCCAGCTCGCTGTGTCTGAAAATCAGGCGGAACACCCCCAAAATCGCATGGTATCTATCCATCATGTTTGTCATATCATACCAGATCATCTCAAATCATATCACATCATATTTGTCATGTTTTAGCACATCATACCTGACATGTTTCTTTCATAATTTCATCATGGTAAGCCCGTACGTTTCCCATTGATGAGCGGCTTGGCCTTCAGCAGCAGGGTCAATTTGGACTCTCGGAAGACTGGCTGAATACCGGAGCTTCCGGATAATGCCTGCCGCATTCGGCAGTTTGGCTGCTTAAATAAGCTTCTGGTGGCAAAACGAGTAAAGTCATGTAAACATCAAAAAAAAAAGTTGGTTAAAGCCACTTTAGATGCTTCAGGACCTCTGGGACCCCAAAATCAGAGCAGAGTATGATTCTTGTCATGGCTGTCATGCCGAAAGTTGCCCTTGCCGCCCGAAACTGGTTGGAACATGTTGGAACTGGGTTTTTTTTAATCACTGCCTGGTTTCGTCTTCCGAGATGTCACAGATAACAGCAACAAATGGCTATGGATCAATACCTATACAGTTTATTAGGGGATGAACATCCATTTGCCACCTATTTTGATGTTCACCAGGGCTACATGGTTTTGACCCATTCCCAAATAATGTTCACATGGCGTTAATAAACCCCCCCGCAATAAAGTACGCCAACTCCCGGTTCACATTAATAAACCCCCCCGTAATAAAGTACGCCAACTCATTTTTCCCGTTTTTTTCCGTTTTTTCCCTTTAGTATTCGTTTTCAATTAGGCAATTCATTTGGGAATACATACGTGTTTTTTTTGGGGGGAAAGTTCCCTTATGTATTCGTTTTCAATTAGGCAATTCATTTGGGAATACATACGTGTTTTTTTTTTGGAAAGTTCCCTTATGTATTCGTTTTCAATTAGGCAATTCATTTGGGAATACTAAAATGAATAATTAAAAAAATTAACCCTTAACATCAAAATAATAATGAATGTTTGCACTCCCCTAAATAAAGTATTCTGATTTTTTTTATATTAGCGATAGTTGAATGTTTGGCCCTAACTTTATTCTGATGCTCTTAATGTTTGGGGGGGGTTATTAATACGATGTTAACATCAAGTAGAAATAAGTAGAATAACTAATCCCTCCCCCCAAGGAACCCAGCGGCATTGGATCTCGCAAAAATTTTCGGGGTCCACGAATCGTGGGATATTTTCTCCCAGGATTTCGCACCTGGATGACTCGGCTCAAGGACGACAGCGACTGATTGATGGCAATGCCTTCCTGGATCTGGTGCGGATGGAGGGAAAGCGAGGCGTCAGGGCTTGTGGGGATATGATGGATATGGGGACGGTGAAAAATGATGTTTGAATCAAAATCAATAACCGAACAAACCAATGACGCCTTCCATTGGATTGTGACTCCAGACTTTGCCCATGCTTACCGAGCAGTAAATAGCTCCAAAATGATCCGAAATGATCCAATATGGTTTATCTGCCTGTAGCCTCTCTCCAGATGCATGGGTCTTCTTCTGCTTCTCACTTCCTGCAAGATCCTGCGCAGTAAAAGGATCGCTTCTGTGTATCTGCATGTGCAGCAACCCACCAAAGTCTACCAAACACAAATCCTGCGTTCCTACGTCTGCCTACTGATACATAATATGTTTGTCAATTTGGTGTCTACTTAAATGCAACTGCATGTAGGCCACCATCTTTAAACATTGCCATCCTGTGCCATCCTGTAGTCTGGATCTTAGAACCCAGCCACGAAGTGAATGCAGGATTGCAGGTCTTTGGCCGTTGCCCTCAGCATCGACGGAATGTGTGTATCCAAGTGTCGAACACGAAAAAAACATGCAACGCAACTTGGGTGGTTGTATCCTACTAGTTGCACAATTATGTATCCCAAACATGATGCAACAACTCTGACAGGGAAAAAATCCGAAACGCTCCACGGCAAACTCGGTGGCGTGTGTTGATTTGGGCGCCTAACCCCGAGTAACTCAAGCGGATGTCCAAAGTGAAGACCGCGTGGGAGCGGGAGGAGTTGGCATTCATGCTGGTAGCCCCTGGCAAAAGGCAGCTAGAGGTCACTGTTGCGGCCTTGGATCAGCCAAACTTACCCTCTGGCAATTTAACATACTGTAGCTATTGAAAATGGATGAAAATGGCCATTTATAGTTGATAAAACCAATTGAAGATGGTGATTTTCCATAGTTATATTAGTTTACCAGAGGGTATCCAACTCTGCCACCCCTTCCGCCCACCTACTGCACGGTTCTTGGCGCCAAAGTCCAAGAGCTCGTGTACCTGGGAAACCCAGGGACCATATTGATCAACAGCTACGCTCTGGCTCCAACAAAGGGCTGGGTGGCTAAAAAAGATGCAAAATATATGTTCATCATAACATACCATCATAAACAACCCATCATAAATAATCCATCATCATTAAAATCTAGATATATATGTTTTTTCATCATAAAACCATCTATGTGATGAAGAAACATTCATATCGAGATTTTAATGTTGAATAATCATATTATTCTAAAATCATCATTATAATAATCATTATGATATTGGTATGATGATGTATTATATAATGGTATATCATAGATTATACCATAGATTATTTATACTATGTTAAACCGTCTATATGGTCATTATAATCATATTCTAAAACCATCATTGTCTGGTTGGTGGTTTTAAGAATTTTGAAAAATATTAGTCAATGGGAAGGATTATCCCATATATTATGGAAAATAAAAAATGTTCCAAACCACCAACCAGTTATATATAATCATACCATATCATCATCATACCATCACTAAACCCATCATACCTGGCGGCGCACCTCGTGACTTGTCGTGACAGGACTTTGGATCAAGCCCGGAACATGTGGGCCCAAGGTTGGGTGGAGCCTGCAAAAATGCGGCCAAAAATAAGCTTTTAGCCACCAACATGGGGATATCACTGGGATATATACATATGTATATTATATATATATTATATAGTATAGTATAGTATAGTATAGTATAGTATAATATAATATAATGTAATATAATATAACATAATATAATATAATATAACACAATACAATATAACACAATATAATATAACACAATATAACACAACACAATATAACACAATATAATATAATATAATATAATACAATACAATATAATATAATATAATATCATAGTCATATAATATAATATAATACAATATAATATTAATATAACATAATATAATACACATATGCTATCATACACATATGAATATATGGGAGATACAATCATAAAGCTACCATTTAGGGGATGATTCTTGGAAAGAACATGTCTGGTCATGTCGGGGATGGTTTTGAACTGCCAGACTCACAAGGTCGCGGTCACCAGACAGGATGCTGGCGTTGGTTGGACCCGTTGTCCTGATCTTTTGACAAGTTCTACATCGGCAAAATGTGGGATGATGATGGATCATGGGCACTTCATGTTGCCATCTTTGGCCCCGCCTCACTTGAAGATCAGTGCGAGTGTTCACCAACAAGTCATACATTTTTTCCTCCGGGAAAAACACAGTACCACCATAACCCGGTTCTTGGAGTTCTAGTGTGCCATCTCCAGTTGAATCAAAATCATGGCCGTATATGTGGATGGACAATGATCAGGACATACATCTACCCGGATGTATCTGTGTATATATCTATATAGATATATAGATATATAGATATACTTATACTTTTACCTATCTAGTTCACTAGTTCTCTAATGATTTATCTGTTCATGTATATTGTGTCTATAAGTATACAGATCGCATGTTGATACGTATACATGTGTATATATATAGAGATATGTAATATACAAATGTATTTACTAATTATGTTAATGTATTTTCTACAAATATGAGTACAGGTGTATGTACATGTACATGTAATGTCAACCCTGGATTAATAAACCCCTAGGCTGTTTAATTGGGCGGGTACCATTTGTGTATCATATTGTGACTATTTGGAGTCTCCCGGAGGGTACCCCCACAATTAATAAACCATGGTTTATTAATCCGGAGTTGACATTATATGTATCTATACACCTTAAATTAATACAATATCTAATTGATCTATATCAATTCAATTAATCTCTATATTAATGTGGATACTATCGTTTCAAACGACTCGCTCGTCTCCTGGTAGATCTCCAAATAGCTGGCCAGAACCTTATGGGCAAAAACTATCACTATCGCCTCAATAGATTTGCAAAAAATCTGAGGGATCCTGACAGTCGTCTGCAAGGGTGTACCTTCTTTCTGGACTTGTTCCTTTTGCCTGGCGATCAACCGATCAACCGGGCCGATTCTGCAACAAAAATGAATGTCTAACGAAAATAACTTTTTTTTGCAGCTCTAAAATGTCGATAAAGCTCTAAAAACCATGTGATTTTGAATCAACCGGGTATTTTCCGTTCACCTCCAACAATTGTTGCTAGAAAACTGGATGTTCTTTCAAAGAAGACCAGGCACAAATATATATATATATATATATATTACATATAGATATAGATATAGATATATGTTTATGTACTTATATATATACATATTTGTTTACATAT
>Ga0126342_10008950_pt1 | contig 17931 bp, 16 predicted proteins | sample Cyp1metagenome_FD_92528 | JGI IMG/M metagenome (GOLD analysis project Ga0126342, IMG submission 92528) | Coral microbial communities from Lord Howe Island, Old Settlement Bay, Australia - Cyphastrea 1 metagenome | ecosystem: Host-associated > Invertebrates > Cnidaria > Coral ... | reverse complement strand
CTTATCTATCAGAATCTATCACTCATCTATCAGAATCTATCAATTACCTATCACTTATCTATCAGAATCTATCACTTATCTATCAGAATCTATCACTTATCTATCAGAATCTATCACTTATCTCTCAGAATCTATCACTTATCTATCAGAATCTATCACTTATCTATCAGAATCTATCACTTATCTATCAGAATCTATCTATCACTCATCTATCTATATTGACATCTGATTCTGATATCATGATCGCTAAGGCCAAGGACGGTCTGTTCACGACTCAGCTCGCCTGTGACACGGTTCCCGTATGTTCCCGTTCTCATCGGAGAATCTGCCCAACATCATCTGCACTGGAGAAAAACTGGAGATATGTTTGATGCGTGCAGAAAGTGCACCACTTTCCAAGATTCTCCAGGTCTTTACTACCAAACCTCGGTATTTTCTTTCTCTGTCAGTGTTTCACACACGTAATGGTGCTCCTAAGATGATATCTAAGAGCTTTCCCTAGCATTCTTACCCTTCATCTCAATGCTTTTTGTGCTCTGTTTGCATTTGCAGATCGACTTGATATCTGGCTGAATCTGGCTACTTCCAAATGCGTTAATAAGATGTGTGGTACAACATAGTACAACTTGCATTTTTTGCGGTAACATGGAGAGCGGCAGTCCTCCCATTATGAAAGCATTCTCTCCCTGTAGATCCTGCCAGCGCCAGCACGGTTGACACGTCGCAATGTGCACAGTGCAATCAGTGCACCTCTGCACAGTTTGAGCCTCGCCAAATGTGCCAATTTCTGAAATTTTATGCGTTGGGTCCTTTCATGTGCTTTCCTTGTGCTATGGTTTTCAACTGACAAGTAATTTGTGTAAGTCGCACTAAAATGCACCCATATGGACCCAAATATAACTGCAGAAAAAACACGACTTAGGCTTGAGCGGAGATTCTGCCGGGGCGGTGAATTGCCCTCAACAGCCTAAGTGAACGTCCGTACAATTTATACACTTTATATATATTTGACTGTCTGTTGATATCTTTCTGATTGTGAAGTCTGTGGGTGCCACGGGCGAATAGGTGGCACTGCTTCCTGGGCTGGGGCCAGCCCTTTCACCTGACCAACCAAGATTGTGAAATCAAGCTTCAACATACTGAGTTAAAAATCTTTAAAACATTGCTTCAAAAAACAACTCTCCTTACCTCGGGCTTCTCTTTCGAGCCTGGCAAGCTATGAAATCTTAGCATAATCATTGACAATTGCATCAGCCAAAATGACAGGTTCTCAATGGTTCTCAATGGCTCTCACAGAGCTCATGATCCAATGCCAACGCAGTGCTACCATCTGCCAACACTGGGTGATAATCTCAAGTTGTCTCCCACAATCGCTGCATCTCCAACACTCAAATAGCATCACTGCCATCACTGCCCAGGTTTTTGCCCCTCCTTCGGTCAGAGGGAAGCTTTGGCTGCGGCCTTGCATATCTTGCAGCATATTTTGCATATATTATCATATATTGCATCCTTCAAACGTCGTGTTGCGGTCATAGCTTTATGAATGGACCATGAATTGTGAGTAAAATGAGTGGATCATCGGATGATCAAATGACGATGAAGCATCTGAGCATCTGCTTGTTTCTGTTGGATTGATCAAATCGGATACCAAGTTTCTGCTCGCAAGGTCTGTTGAAACTTGAAGAGCCATTCCCTCTTATTCGCCTGATTTCCACCTCACCATGAAATCCCAGCATTTTCGGCGGTCAAATGACATCCTTTGGATGCGCTGCGGTCGTCTTTCACCAAGAGCTACGGTAATTCTGCGCCGGTGGCGGCGCTGCACTGAGAGCACGGAGAACCATCCAACCGAATGTCAAACGACAACAAATCTCACCATACTGAGTTTTCATGAGTTTTCTATATTTAATATAAGACTATCACAACAAGCAGTTTGCCTGGGAACTAGAAGCTCCACAAGGGCCAGTTGCTTTGGAAATAGCTCTACTTGCCGGCTAGTCCATCAGAGATCTTTTCGTTTCGAAGCACCTATGAATCGGCAGAAGATGAGAAAGAACTACTGACTGATTTCTGATGCAAAATGTCTGGCTGTGTGAGCGGTTTGAGTGTCCCAGATTAGAGTCTGACATTTCAAGTGGCTCAAGTGGCTTGGGTGACATCTGGTTTGGGCTTGGGTGATGTTAAGAGGTGATGTCCTGAAATCTCTTAACGATGAGCGAGTCAAATTGCAACCTAGCGGACCTAGCGTAGATCTGTTCAAAGGTCTTTGTTCACTGGTCCTTGTTTGGTAGTTTTGGGGGTCATATGGTTTGAGTCAAATCGGCAAGATTCAAATTAAACTCCAAGATAGTCCAAAAAATAAGGCCGCAAACCCTCTCCACTGCCTGCCGATACAGGACTTTCAAGCGTTCCAAATCCTGTTGCCACAAAACAGCGCAGCTCTTATCACTTTCAAAACAAACAGAGTCTGCACACAATGTCTGAGACAAACCATGCAATGAAGCAACAATATATAATCTATTATAATATTGTACCAGGTGTAGGCTCTGGCTCTAGACTCTTGGTACATCTTTTCACATCTCCAGCCATTAGAAAAAAAGTGTCTCTGGTTCTTGGAATCGTTCCATCTTTTCACATCTTTCACCCTTGATGCATCGGCATCTCCCGGCATCGGCGCCGTCCTCACCCTGACGAATGCCAGCCTGTGTGACTTCCGAGATGTTCAAACCGAGTTCCAATATTTGTCTCAATATGTCATTATATATAGTATATATAGAATTATATATTTATAGTTCTGTATATATATATAGTTATACGTATGTATATATACGTTTTAAAAAAAATGTACAATGATGATCAATATGTTACAAATGGCATCCCATGGCGCAGCCGCAACCAAATGCTGCCGGGCAACTTGGCAGATGCTCGCCATCTCACGTCGAAGACTTGGTACTTGGCCTACCATCTCGCTATCTTTCAGAACTCCTCAGTCCAGGCCAACATAATCCAAGATGATCAGGTTTCGAGAAGTGAAATCTGGAAGGACTCCATGACCTCCATGACCTCTCTACACCACTACACCACTGTCATCATCATGCATGTTGGGGCTTTTATACATAGTTTATTCCCGAACTTATCATATAGATTTAACATCATGACACAATACATATATATATATATATATTATATATAATATATAAATATAATATATAAATATAATATATAAATATAATATATAAATATAATATTATATTATAATTATACAATCTATGTTTGTTTGACCATGTTTGACTTATAAAGTCAGTAGTCTATCCCATCCCAACAGCATCCAAGATACCTTCATCGATCTTCGAGAGATCTGCCTTGGGACCTCAGGAACCGGAACCCATTGGGAGCTGGGAGAGCCTGCGGATGATCCAAGGAAAATCTTGGCTTATCTCATCCATGATCTTCCATGGTCATACATGGATGATATAATATAATATCTATAATAATATATAAGATGATATATAATATAATATATCATAATATGAATAATATGATATCTGGATATATCTGGTATACAGTACTCTTTTGGTTTCATTTTTCATATTCCATTTCAGTGTCAAATTCATAATCTCTACATAGAATACTATAGATCATAATTTATACCACTGGAATACCACTGGAATACCACTGAATTTGGGATGATTTTTGTCGGCCACTGCTGTCTAGGGCACTTTTCGCCAGGTCCAAGAGCTTTCTTTCGATGGATGCCAAATGAAGGACCGCCTAGAGATGTCGACATGGGGTAAGGCGAGGGTAAAAGCAATACAAATAGAAGGAACATAGGGAAACATACGTAGGGATATGATAGCAATATCATGGGAAGATCATAGGAGTATAGGAATATTATAGGAATCTAGAGGAATACAGTACAATTTATTCACTTCACCAATGGGATCAACTGGGCCACATCAAATGAGCAACTGAAATCATGTTACATCATGTTTTTCGTGAAGACTCATAGAAAGTCGCAAAAACATGCAAAAACAACGGATGTGTCGTTACGGCTGTGCCTCTTGAGCAGAGGAGCGTTGGCAAAGCAGTCGAGCCACTCGCCTCATGTCATGTGAAACAGTCGTCGACACATGCCACACATGCCACAGCCCCTCGGTGGCTCGGTGGCTGGGTAGAGCACATGTGAGAGCTGATGAAATCCTGGGGCGCGCGACTGTGGGAAGATGTTGAACAATGTGGAAAGTCATGGCATGTCATGGCATGTCATGGCCAAATTCATTGAGCTTCTTGAGGACTATACCGACTATAGCTGTCCTTCTTGTTGCAGCTTGTGATGAATGTACAGCTTGAGAACAAATGAGATAGTTCAGGGGCAACAAGGTCGCAAGCAGGTCACGCAATTTAGTTCAACATGTTCAACTGTCCTTGGCATATTCAAGAGCTCCATTGCGCTCCCAGTACTCTGCAGAACGCTTTGCATGGCGTTGGGCGGAGGTGAGCCGCGCTTTCCTGAAATCTGCAGATCTTTGATTCAGGAAAGTTGGACAACCAGCAGCGGCTCACCAAACAGCAAAGCGATCCAGTTTACGTTCAATCAGAATCCAAGCTGCGATAAGGGAGGAGCACCAGGGATACTTTGCTCCTGCAGCGCCAAATCTGCCTGAGACGGATGGTGATATGGTGATGATATTAGGTGATGATGATGATGCTTCTTCCAGAACTTGGAACATAATAATTCCATGTGGGAGGTAACATTACCAAACTTCCAGTGGATTTGGAAGGCTCGCAATTGGCAAACTGGCATTCAAGCCTTTACAACAAATAGAGGAAATTGCATGACTGACTGGATATTGCAGATGGAACAATTGGGAAGCTGAACGAAAAGCTTGAAGTGCAGACGTGTGCAAACCCAGGCACCATGTAAAAGTGACACACGGCCACTTCTCGTTCGTCTTTGAGCTCATCAAAAAGCCGTAAGGCCTTTCCTCAGCGACTTGTGTTTGAGCATTCAACCACCATGCAATGTGTCACCAAGACATCCAGATGAACATCACACATGTAAACTGAATGTATTTTGGGTATCTGAATGTCTCAGGCTTAGTATCTGAATGTCTTAGTTATCCTTTGGGAATCGGGCAGCGAAGAAGGCAGGTCCTCATTTCGACAGGTCGTTATTTACCAAGTGTCCTAAGTGTCGATCTGCCAGCTCCGCCAAAGGCTGTCGCCTGGCGAGTTTTCCAACAGGTCAGTTGAAGTATTTGTGAAATGATTTGTGAAATATGTGAAATATGTGAAATATGTGAAATCAAATGTCCCATCATGTCCCATCATGTCCGATCATGTCCCATCCAAAATTCATGACTCAATCACGATCCATCCAATTCAGTCTGCGAAGACATGTCATGCAATGTGTCCGGACGGCCTGCTTCCCAAAGTCATTTGCGTTGGCACTCGTACCGAAAGATGTACCGCCAAACGCAGGTGGGCAAATGCACCTACTCGCCCCCACCCCCCAGGGCCGATGATTTAACCCAGGACTTACGATGAACCAATCAACATGCTGCGATGTGCATAAGCTTGAAGCCTTCATGATCTTCATGGGGTATCCAATGGTATCCAATGGTACCCAGAAAAACCACCAGGATTTTTGTGAAATCAAGTGAAGATCGTACCTTTGCGGTCACTGCAAGTGTATTGATTCATATATTTCATATTGAGTCTTTGCTGACGGTTTGGGGGCCATGGGTACCAAAATGACTCGAGCCATCATTTTTGATTGTCTCAAAATAGGTTGTCCATGACTTTTTTTGTTGGGGAAAATGCCACAGTTGTAACATTCGAACTCTTCAACCAAACGATTTCCCCCCACTAAACATATAATTTTCATGGGATTTTCCCCACTTTTCCCAATTTTTCCACAGGACAATGGATTTTTTCATGGGGCTTCCCGATTTTCAGATCGCTGGATTCGCTGGATGCCTTCTCGGCGCCCCAGGGCGCCATTGCTCAGTGAAGCAGCTTCTTCGCAGCACTCCGCACAGCGGAGGAAGTCGTGATATTGCGCCTGTGAGGTTGTGATACACCAAAAACATGACAAAACACATGGCATCAGTAACAAATATCATTGATCCGATCAAAAGATGCCACTGAACTTCAAATTAAATGATTTACATACAGGGAAATCAGGGAATAAGATCACTTGGAGTTCGTTTGAGCCCTGTGGGTCCTTTGGGCCTCTGTGAATGGCCCATTATCTGTGGCATTCTCTGCGCGACGTGCATGTAGCTCGCTTAAGTTCAGCAACACTCGACCAGCCTGAGCTAGGCGCAATTTCATCAATTTCCCCCATTTTGCTGCAAATGGATGAGCCTTTCCATTCTGTCCAGTGATGGAAACGAATGAATCACTGGCCCTCTTGGAAATTCCAGCAAAATTACTCGCTTGATTTGAGATTCCTGGAGCCAATACATGCCACTCCTTTTGGGCGCCAGGTTACATTCGATCGATCTCCAGACAAGACCTCCGAGCAGGATAACAGTGGACAAACTCTGCTGCTTTGAGCAATAGCAAATCAACTTCCTGATCAATTCTATCAAAACTGGAAAATTGGAAGAAATTCCTGGGACTCAAATAAACATCAATAACCCTACATGGAGTATTGGGGTGTGGCTTGTGCCCGTGCCCGGTGGGAGCACTCTTTTATTTTGCCGGTCGCGGGATGATGCAACCACATGTGACGTGGGTTTGGCCCGAACTACCCACCGTAGGGGGTATACCGTAATATACCCCAAAATTGACGTGTCATGACGTGTCATGACTGTGAAAAACTTAAGTTTCACACTTTCAAACCATTGGATACCGCTGATTTTTGGTGCTTTAGCACAATGTCTAGAGACAAACTCATGTGAGCCATAGAACAGTATGAATGATTGTGATAATGCCCAATGAACATCAATAGACCCTGTGGGTACAACTTGACAACCCCTTAACATCCGTTAACTATAAACTATAAACATCTATAAACCATTGTAAACCCATCAACAATGCCATCCATTCAGCACCCCGACCATCCAATGCTGCGCTTGCTGCAACAGCTCTTCGGCTTTCTCGCCACCTGTGCGCTCCAGCAACGCTGCACGGGCTTCCTCGTTGTAGAGATGAGCCAATTTCCGGGCCACCTGGCCGGATCTGGCCGCAAAAGAAAGCCATCCCCGGCTGAAGGATGCGGAAGTTGGGACGCAACTCACAAAACTGGAAGAAACGAAAGGAAAGTGCAACAATTGCAATATATAAATTCATGTTTAGTATCACTTCTATATTTATATACCACAGTACTACAAACATCTACAGACTACGGTACTGTATTTTGTGGTCTGCAAGCGATCGTAGGTGTCAGTTCGAGACTCTTGCTGCCAGCGACGGGACTTTCAGCGACAAGGGATGGTTTTTCTGAATTGAACATCCCCCATTGGGAATTTCATCTCCAACAAATACTTCCAAGTGATCTTCAAAATCTCCTAAACAGGACATGTATGTCACTGTATGTCCTTTACCAAGCCCTGTACAATCTGTATCAGTTTCAAACATCGCCATCGCATGCCATCGCATGCCATCGCCTTGAGAGTTGTTGGATCTTTGCAGTCCCGACGTAGCCGTGCAACTGCTCGATGATAAAGGCTCAAGCACTGCTGCATGGCATGGCCCTCCTGGGGGTTGGGGTACCACCATGCACCACCGGCTACCAGCTACGAATATGTACCAATGATTAATCAACAAAACCGAAAGGCCATTTCTAGGGTCGAAACATGTCGAAACCATCCATTTTGGGCGAGCACATTTTGAACCATACCCACATTTTGACATCTCTTCTTCCTCTTACGACCCAGAGGTGACCACTGAGGAAGACATCACATCAATGTGGCACAACATTTAGACTTTTCTTGGCAACTTCTGACACACTTGATATTTTTTTTTGAAACATCGAAGCATGTGACAAAGGCAAATGTCGAAAACAGCTTTGGCAGTGGAAATCTTTGGGACCTTTCTTTTTTTACATCATTTCATCATCATTTTCATCATCATTTCATGGATTTTTTCATGGGATCTTTCATCATTTCACGACCAGGCTCGGACCACAGGGCACGGCGAAGATCATCTCGCACCAAGGGATCTTCCTTCAGGGCTCGGTCTCCCAGTTGCCGCTGCAGGGGATTCATCTTGGACCTGGGTGTCATAGATCTGCCATGAGATCTGCCATATTTACACTCTGGTAAACTAACATAGCTATTGAAAATCACCATTTATAGTGGATTTACCCATTAAAATTCGTGATTTTCCATAGCTATGTTGGGTTAACCAGAGGGTAAGTGATAATCTTATGATAATCTTATGATAATCTTATAATCTCTGATAAGTTGAGAATATCTTACTGTATGATAATCTGATGATATTATGATCAGTGTCACGCCTTATCCAAACACATTCCAAGATATTGTACTAAAGGATATTGATTCAAAAGCAAATATGACCAAACTATGACCACAGTCACAGTAACTCAGGAGGTGGCAGGAAGATAGCTCCAACTAGCTGCCCGTGCGGCTGCGCATCTGAGCTTAGCTTGGATTTGCCTGGCAATCTACCGAACAAGTAACTAAACAAATACGAAAAAACCCAAATCTGGGCATGACAAGTGATTCAAGATCATCTACATGATGTTACATCTTTGTTGCAATATGGTAAGCCTGTCCTTCCACAATTATCATCAGTATTCATGAATCATCATTCGAATTCACCGCCACATCTGCCATCATCCGCCATCTATTTTCGTCGACTTGCCGATGTCCCTTTGATCTGCTTCCGGCCTGGACCTGTCTCCGTCTGCCCTGGGGAACATGTCAAACATGTCAAACATGTCAAACCACAATCGAGCTGTCTGGTAAATGGAAGCAAATGGAAACAGGATCGCAACATTTTGCATCATTTTGCCAAATGTCTTGCAAATGTCTCACGTCTTCGGGACAATTCCGCCTTGAAGAGCCCAGGTGCGAAGGCCCTCTTCCACCAGTGTACAGATCCCCTGACAGTGCTGACAGCGCAGATTTGGAGATTTGGAAACTCGCAGATTCCATTGCTCTGACAAATTCCATCATGATTATCATGATTCCATCATGATCCATGCAAGTTCTCATTTGTTCTTTCATTTCTGGTACAATCTCATGCCCCAAGATCTTCTCTACACATGGTTGTAGCCATCGTAGCCATCGTAGCCATCGTAGCCATCGTAGCCATGCTATGTCGGACCTCCGCAGTCGCCATTTGCCCAGCCAGCAAGGCATCTACATCATCTGCTGGATAGCCTTAGCAGCAGCAACAGTCACAGACTTAGGTGTACAGTACACGTGTTCAATCATTCGCATATGTTCATATACATTGGTTCCCTACTGTGATGGTTATTTCATGTCATAGCCACATAATCCACATATTGTGTAGCGTCTTATATGATATCATATTATTACCATATCAATTTTCCTGTGATATCCCACCAAATGCCGTCGGCCTTTGTTTCACTCCCAAGCCCCTGGCGGCTTAAGCCGTAAAGTGTGTCTCCTCAGCAAACAAAAACTCACCAATCGAGCCACTGAAGGATCCATGGGAGCTACAAATTGACAATGTAAGGCGCAAATATGGTTTCACTTAGGCAATTACATCAATTACCAATCTGGTTTGTCCTCAAACGATACAATACCATACAATACCATTCTGCGAAAACTACCGCTGGAGAAGAAACACATTTCTAACATTTCTAACTACCTGCTGCCAAATGACCCATCATTTCGCACAGATCTCGATCGATGGTCCAACACTCAACCTGCTTTGACCGATGAAACACCCATGTATTGCCATGTACATTTTCAAATCATGTCAAAACAGTGGACGGGCCAGTGGAAGAGGGTGGCGTGTGCTGCGCCTCGCGCTTCTCGTTCGGCAGGAACGACATTGCACGCTGGGCGCGGCATAGCCAGAAGAGACGCCACAGCCTCGACGCGACCGTCTGCCGTCTGAGTTGGCTTTTGATTCCTCTGCCAGGCTTGATCCTGCCATTGTCATCAACCTTTCATCACTTAAGCTCATTTCATTTATCACATCATCATCATCATCATCATCAGCATCAGCATCATCATCATAACTTACAGTGAATCATCATATGAATCATCAATGACTAATATTCACAAATAATTCATATCGATATCACATTGATCATAATGATAATCGCTTGCAAGCTGTCAAGGCACAAGAATGCGGCGCTGAGCTGCTTCATCTCATCAAGCCTCAACAGATTTCGGAGAAACCAAGGAACGACCAAATCCGAAAGGAACATCCTATTTACATAATATGTGATTGTGGATGATTATTTAGTATATAATATTTGTTTGTCATTATCTATGACGATCTATGATTCTGTGATGTATGTGTAAAATCGATTCTTTGTCAAATTCATGGGAAGTGGCTACATCCACACTCTTCTTCTATGGAGCTGTGAAGAAATGTCTGAGACTCCAGCTGCCGCTGTGCACGGCCTTTCCGTGAATCCTGTGCCTCCTGCCGCAAATTCAACAGATTTACTTCAGATTAATTATTCAGATTGATCATGGGCTAAATCCTTACTTCAGATCGATATAGATTGATAGTTTAAGCAAAATCATCAACATCAAGCAACTACATTTCGAGTGCTGACCCATTTGATCAAAGGACTCATGGTGAGCTCCTGCGCACTTTGTATGTCCGCAAGCCATGCACTGTAGGTTGGTACGGCAGCCTGACAAGCTGTGACAAGCTCAATGAGTTGGGCCTGAACTTTGGCTCAATGAATGAAGTTTGCATCACATTTTCATCACGTTTTTCGCACCGACGTCTGGCATGTTGCTAGCACTATCTAACACTATGACTTGAAAAAAACATGCAAAACGAGCGGTCTTCACTGGAAGCCATGCATGGACAAGATTCTCACTTCATGGAGTCTTCCGGAGCAGTTTTCTGCAGAAAAATGGCCACTGCTGAGTCGACTGACTGTCAACTTAGTTCCATCCTGTTCCATCCTGTTATGCCCCGTGCCTCACGAATCAACTTGATGATGCACTCTGCATAAGCCACCTGGCAGCCAGGGGGGTTCTGGGTAGGAACTTGGACCAGACTTGGACCTGTTGGTCTTTTCATCAATGATTTGATATGATTTGATTACACAAAAAGCCTCCCTGCTATGAATCAGAAAATGGTCGCGGGACTCGAGTCCAGCAAGTAGCCTTCTGCAACATGTGAAAAAATCGAAATGGAACTCTTCCGACTCTTCAACAAAACTGTCATTACGATAATTGGGATGTTGTCTCCCGAAAAAAGTGGACCATCAATAATCAATCCAGGCATCAGTTTACCAGAAATGAGAAATCTCTGATCCCGCCTGGGCTTGCAGCAACAATCCAGCTCGAAGAGAACTCTCGTCCAAACCTCCCAGCAACCGCAAGACCTGAAAACGCTGGGTGAAACGCTGCAGAATGTTTTGTGTTCCATGGAGTTCCACAGTTTTAAGTGTGAATGGTTCAAGATGCTTTATATATATAATATAATATAGATAATATATAAATATATAATTCAAGATCAACCAAGATCGTTCAAAATGGTTCAAGAAACATTCCCGTCAACTTCACCCTGGTTTCGCAATAAATCTCAGTAATTTTTTGAACCAATGGTCAGCAAGAAAGGTCTGCCAAACCCCTTGGTAGGCCCTTGATCATGGAGCCCGACCGGAGCTGACGCAAACTTGTATTTTATTCATCTTAGTTCCTCTTCTTTCATCTGATTTTGAAAGCCTAGTGACACTTTCGAGGTAACGCAATGCCACAGACAGTCTGGCAGAAGCAGGTGCATCTGGTCCTCGCGGCGCAGCTTGAACTTGGAAAAATGCAGATGTTTAGCAGGCTTTCATGTCAATTGAAGTGCCCGTAGTTGAAGGGAAAGTGGCAACAAAAAAGCAACTGGCAGCTGTTTTCAATCAACTATTTCCACACTTGGAAAACGCATCCAGTCTTTGTTGTCGCGTTGAGTCCGCTTTATCAGAGATCGCAGCCAACGGTGTGCGCATGTAGGAACACCTCAAACAAAACAAGGTCTCTGTGTCAAACGGCTGGTGGTTTCAGGCCAACCCAAATATATCAGGATCAAAAACATCATCTCACACTTGATACAAAATTTCGTGTCTCTACAGTTTTTTTTTACATTCCACTTTAGGATTTCCATGAATTTCCCCAAACCAACCGGTTTTTTTCTGAGGTCGCGTCGCCAGCTCCAGTGCGGACATGGAGTACAGCCCAAAGTGCTCCTCTTTCAGAGGCTCCAACAGGTGAACTGCCTCGAAGAATTCAGCTGTGAAAAGAATGGATATATGATATTATCATGCATGATAATATAATATATATATATTATGATGTATCATATATGGATTATCACCATAATAATTATCATTTCACAGATATATTATTAATATGATAAATATTCTATAATATATGATATATGATATATTGAGATATATGATGTATTATTATGTATTTATTTAGACTATGGTTTGCAAGTTTGGAGAAGCTGCTCTGTGCCGCTATGCACAGCTGAATTGGAAGTTCCTATGTGATGGCATTCAAGTATATTAGTATGTACAGTATCTATACGTATTGTCTTACGCATCATGCTAATTAGATCCTGAACTTGTCGATTCAACAATTCAGCAAATGATGGAATGTTTCTACGCTTTTGCTTCAGCAGATTGCCACAATTGACTCAAATGACAGTGCCAGGACCATACGATTGTCAGCCCAGGACCTTCTGTAGCAGTTGTCTTTTCTCTTCGTTTTGCCTTGGTGACCAAGTCATCCAAGTCATTCCTGACTCCAGTCCTCCTCCATTTCTGTGTCCATCCTTCTATATCTTCTATGCTTTTCCGTGCCAAGCAGCGGCATTGACTGTGCCAAATGTGCACAGAGTGATGCAATCGGTGGAGCGAGGGATGGCGTTGTCCTGGAGCAAATCATCGGTTTTTTTTGGCTCGGCTCAGTTCTGGTACGGTGTGGTCGTGAAGATCATGAAGGTCATGAAGGTGAAAATACGTGAAACTACGTGAAGATCAGTGGGTTTGTGTGGTTTTATGTCACTGAAAATCATCACGCGTTGACATTTTTCTCGCAACGGCTTTCCATCTTCCAAAGGAGCTTTGCAAATTGCAGTTGAATATGTTGAATGGAACAGCTGCTTTGTGGCTGTGTATACCAATCGCTTCAGACCAAAACATCCAAATTCAATGTTGCTGTCTGTCGCATCTTTCAGCATCTTTCAGCAAAATTTCAGCTTTCTACCGCCATCAACATCAACATCATCATTCAATAACCATCATTAACCACCATCATGAATAACATCCATGTGGTTATATGTGGTTATATTCAATGATGATGTTGAAAGCATGATCACATATATCATATAACCATGATGAACTACCATCAACCATTAACCAACCATCAACCTGCCATCAATCTTCAAATTTCAACCTCTTCAATTCGCCCGTCCCACCATGTCCGACCCGTCCCGTATCCTGAAAGCTGACGAGTCCCAGTTGTCGGCTTCCATGGAGGAGCTGAGGTCATACAGCTCCACAGCCGATGAGTTCCTAATTTATAGCTCTGCGGCATTAAACCCAAATCAGAGATATTCAGACATAGATTATGAATATAATATTAATATACTATCAAATAAAATAAACACTTGTTGGGGTGGTTCCCCTTCGTTTTCTATATCATGATTATCATGTTTGGTGATGCTGTTGTGAGGTTGCTACAAGTTATCCAGATGTATGATGATGTGTTGAGACATGTGTTGTGTAATTCAAATCACAAAAAATAAGTTGCAGCCAAGGTTCGCCTCTCGAAATAGCCAATAGGTTCCTCCCTCACGATTGCATTTCCTGTGAGCTGAGATCACAGGCTTTTTTTCAACATTTTTGGAATGGTTTTTCTGTAGAAAACTGTCAGCATCACCACTAAGTTCAAGGAACTGCCGCAGGAAGTGCAAGAGCTGTTGCGAGTGCTGGTGAAGCTGTTTGGCATCGAAGTCTTCCCCTTCTCCTTGAAAGGATTGGAAGATATTGCTGGAAGATATTGGAAGATGTTTCTGGCTTTGTCAATGGGAACAACCCTCCCAAATTCATCAAATTTGATGGTTTATCGTGGTTTAAATAGCCATTTTCCATCTTAAAAAGCAATTTTTTGGAGGTATCCCCATGGAAGATTGGACTCTCCTGGACTGACCGGAAGGTCAGCAGTGTTGAAGACTCGCCAAGAAGGTCCAGAGTCACCAGCGCCAGGTGAGCCCCATACGGCCTGCCGAAATGTGCTGGTAGGGTATCTAACTGCTGCGTGAGTCCCAATATATATATATATGCGTATATATGTATATATATATATATATATATATATATAATTATATATATATGTATATATATATAATTATATATATATGTATTATTATATATATATATATATGTTATATTATATCATATCATATCATATTATATCATATTATATCATATTATATACAGTATCATATTATAGCATATTATATTATATTATATTGTTGCAAACCCCACTTTCAGAGGAAAGAAACACCATTTGAGCTGATCTGTTCCAGCTGTTTCGATGACTCTATACTCACATAATATGTAATATACTCACTATCTTGTCCTTTTTAAGGCTGACAGATGCAGTCTGGCTCCTTGCTGATGTCGCACATCATGTTCTCCAGGTACATGTCCAATCTCTCATTGCGAGAGGGCAAGCCAGTCCCATTTGGTGGAAGCATTTTAAAGGACGCGAAGTCGCTGTGATCACATCTGTCCTGTAGCCATCCGCATGGCATCGCATGGCACATGGGCGGTAGATATCGGTAGATTGTGGCCCTGGCTGCAACCAAAGATCCGCACTGTGCATCACCACCAAGTCGCAACCCAGCAGAATTTTGTAAGGCCCACAACGCCACTCAACCTGATCACAGGAGATCACAAGTGCCGTGCAGGATTTTTGCGTCATTTTAAATGACTGACAGGAAAGACAACAAACATCAACAAACATCTCACCAGTCACCAGCTTTCACATCTTTCACCTGTAGTCTTTGCGACTCTTGGCTGCGCCAAGCAACTGCTCGACCAAAACGGCTAGGTTGAGGCGGGATATCCTTGGAGTGGCTTAAAATTGACACCTGACAAAATCCATCAAAATCCAAAACATCTCCGGCCATCAGATTAGTCGTCATAATATGACAAATGATGGATTCCTAATGATTCGGCAATGATTTCGATGTAAATGCAACGATTGCAACATGTCCTCCACGACGTCTAGACCTCAACGACAAAGATATTTCACTCCATATCAATGGGCTTTACAGTATTTTCTGTTGTCATCCCCGACATACCTCTGCCAAGCAGCGAACACGGATCGTACGGCTTCTACCACAGCATTGCCTGGATTGCCTTTGCCCTTAGTTGATCAGTTTCGCCAAGAAAACGACTGAGTCTTAACTTTCATTTCCTGTCACACCGAAGCCTGGATGCAGCCATGATGCAGACGTACACTGTAACCTCAATTATTGTCAATTGAAGCGTTCACAATGCAGAGATGGGTCTTGGCCTACCCGTACTAATCGTACTTCTCTATCTTGAGCGCCTCTGGGAGTGTGGATCAGCTAAGCGACAGCTCCCAATGTCTCGCTGCCAACTCGCAGGAGAAATGATCTCCAGGCTCATATGGTATTAAGGACCTCGTTCTGCAGTCGAACACGTCCCGCATGTCCAAAATTGTCCAAGCATCACATGAGGCGGACTGGACTCCTTTTTGCAGCTTCAAATCATTCAACAGAAGGGCGACTGACTTTCGAAATCAGGTCTTCATGTATATTCATGCTTTCCAATTCTTAAGTACCTGCCCAGTTCGTAAAATGGTGTCAAACAAATCATAGCAATTAATTGGCAATGTTAAATGTTAGTATATATACCATACATGGATCCTATGGGTAATTTCATAGCAATTCCTTCATGTCAAACTAATTTGATCCAAGAGACCATGCATTGGCTGCTCGATCTGCATGCTGTTGCAGTTGCTGCCGCACCAAGGTGGGGTCGCCTGCAGACATCGAATGACAAACGGAAACCAGCAGCACAGCCCCCAAAAGATCTGTTTTGAATCTGCGTTGAATCTGTTCTTTTCAATCGGTATAGTAAACTTAGATAAACTTCGTAGACTTGGTAGACTTAGTAGACTTGCATAGATAGATTGGTTACTTCTCTGTACATCTCTTTTTGAGTCTGGGAAGGCCCCGGCCAATCGGGGCCTGGAAGGAGACGCCGTGGATCGTCCGAGAACATCGACCGCGGCGTGTCGCAGTCCACACGGCCAGGGGCGCTCTGTGCACGGCCCAGGCTCTCGTTCTCGTCGTCTTCGTCAACGTCCTGGTTTTGGGCGGATTTGGGCGGATTTGGGCGGCGGTGCGCAATGCAAGGCGGATTTGAACCTATATTTGATATTCAGACAATTTTGATCAATTTTGCAAACAGCTGGAAAATGGTTGGCACTTACAAAAGCTGTGCTGGAGACACAGGTGCTTCTATGGGGCATGATCTATGACTGAAATCATTGCTCACAAACACACGCTGACCAGACTTGAGTTGTACATAAAATGAAAAGGAACAATCCAACTAAAGACAGCAGTTAAACCTCCCAAGTTGAGACTTTACATTCTGAACAAAAGGGAATCACCTAAATTGTTCAGCATCGCCAAAGATTGCTTTTATTAATGGTTTTATTAATGGTTTTATCCTGGCAATTCATAAGATTTCATCCTGGCATGGCACCACACCATGGCGCTTCAAATCTTTCAGCAGCCCATATCTTTTTCAGTCCAGGAAGGTGTTCTTCACACAGAGTCGACTGTTGAGACTGTTGAGCTCTGGAGCCAGCAGTCCAGGTCGAGAGTATCCAGCAGGTCGAGAGGAAGTACCCAGCGCCCTCAGCTGTTTTGCCTGTCTCCACCATTGGATAACTGGTATTAACCCAGTATTTTCCAGTTGAATAACTGGTATAACTGGTTTTAACTGGTATTAACTGGTATTAACTGGAAACAATGGAAGATTCAATGGGAGATTCAGAGATTCAACTGGAAACATGTACCATCCTGTACCATCCTGTACCACTGGTGGAACGATGGAAGATCTCTGTGGAAATTAGAAAACTTCAGGATATGATGACTTGGAGTTTTTAACAGTTTTTAACAGTTTTTAACAGTGTCCACAGTGTCCACATCTCCCTGGATATCATCTGCCAAGAGACATCTCCAAGGAGGGATCCAGTTCAGCCAACATCAGTTGGGACTGTTCATGGTCAAATCCTGGAATCTGATTGCCTCGGTGCTTGGGGGATCATCCCATATCATCCCACTGATCTTTCATTTACACAATGCCATACTTAAAATATGGGATAATATGGGATACTCATCTATCTATCTATCTATCTATCTATCTATCTATCTATATAAATCATAAATCAATCAAAAATTAATCATAGGACAATCCGCTGAATGGAAACTTCCTAACCAGGCTTACCACTTCCCGCACCAGTGTGGGATGGTGACCATCACCTGTGCCAGGGCTGCCAGGTGACCATCTGTGCGGTCCACTCGATCACGAACGCGCGGGCCATCGTCAAAAATCAACAGAGGTCCCACTTTGTGGATCAACACCTGACATGGCCCCGATGGTCAATCCCTGAGAAACCCCGAAATCTGGTCAGATGGAAAACTCAGAAACTCTTTGCCAAGCCCGTGTTTGGCTTAAGACTGGTGGGGGGGGGG
>Ga0126342_10008949_pt1 | contig 17931 bp, 14 predicted proteins | sample Cyp1metagenome_FD_92528 | JGI IMG/M metagenome (GOLD analysis project Ga0126342, IMG submission 92528) | Coral microbial communities from Lord Howe Island, Old Settlement Bay, Australia - Cyphastrea 1 metagenome | ecosystem: Host-associated > Invertebrates > Cnidaria > Coral ... | reverse complement strand
CTTCTTACTCTTTCTCTTCTGATCTTCTCTCTTCTAATCTTCCTCTTCTCTCTGCCTCTGCCCTGCTCTGCTTTTCATCTGTCCATATTGTCGGAAGTTTGACTTCTAAACTTCCTTCGGTCATAAATTATTTTACTTTAATTTAAATTACTTTCTTGATATTGATGAGGTTCCCTCTAGTGACTCTAGTGCAGTGCCCAGTTCTCACAAAAGAGTAGTTTTTCAATGTGCCACTGATTTTCATCAACCGGGAATCTCCCATTCCGTCATCCAGCAAACCATAGTTCGACAGGATCTGACAAGTTCCAATTTTACATAGGCCATAGGCAAGTACCAGGGCAACAAAAACACACGCCACATTGCTGACGAACTCTTATCCCGGTTTTCTGAACCATCAGCCTTGTGTGGCTTGGTCTGCTGGAATGAGCTCTGGAGCTGCAGGTCTGTGAAACCAGAAAACAACCTGCTCAATTTGGACAATTTGAGCCCTTCACTCATGCATAACATGGACTCAACTTGCGGTCGGGTCGAAGCCCAACACGGGCCAACAACGCGCAATGCTGAAAACGTGCACGTTTACCGCTATTCCCGTTTTCATAGATGTGTGCTGAGCCAACCTCCCCCAATTGGGCCTGTGTTGGGCCCAACCCCCACACGGGCCAAGTTGCGCCGACAAACTTGCCCAAGTTGCGCCATGTTGGACCCAAGTTGAGCCCGAGTTGGAGCCAAGTGGTCCAAGTTAGCCCAAGTTGGGCCCGGCCCGTGTTCGGCTCAACTTAAGGCGAAGTACGGCCAAGTTTGGCCCAATTAGGCTTAGGTTGGGCCCATGTTCAGCCGACCCGCACGATTTCCCTGCCCCGCTTCAAACCATCGGGGTACGGGCGGTGCTCGTCACGGAGCGACTCAAATAAAAACTATCGACCCCCAAACTTGGATAGTCTAAGACCGAAAATGACCAAATGTGTGGGGCCATTTCATACCTAAGTTTTGAGCCACAGGCATTACCATTTCCGTTCAGGCTCTGTTTACCTCTATATGCTGTCATTTAGGATGGCTTCAGTCTGAACGAACTGTTGTGCTCGAAAATGGGCGCAATATCAAACATGCCAGCATCTTCCCTTGTGGCCTTAAAGTGTCCCCAAAGTTTTTTTGGAACAGCCAAAGCCCATGCAAGATTCAGATGACAGGGCCTGGTGAAGCTCTTTCAGTTCCTGATGGCCCAAGTGGTGCGTGAAATTTCACTGTGCCATGCTCAAAACATGGAATGAATGGGGCATGGTCATCTCAACCCCAGCATGAAATTGGAAATCATTATATTGGCCACAAAAAAAAAAAACTTCATTACTCATTACTTTTGACCATCCCCCAATATGGATCTATGAGCCCAGTTCTTGACCATGGCACACATATTCAACCCCCAAAGAAATGCAAATGTTCATTTCTGCATTGCGCGAACCCCATCTATTTGAAGAAATTCCCAGCCCCACCAGGTGGAGGTCGGTTTCTGTTTGTACAGGAATTGACATTCTTCGAGGCGTTGTGCCATGTCTTCGCCGCAGGCGCAACGATGCTTTGCGCCCACCTTGTAGCTGAAACCCAGTCGTGGAGCTGCGCTCGAGTTGCCCTTCACAGTCTCAGGTGTCATTCTCCACGACCTCCGCCATGTGCAATGAATGCCACAGAGCAGGAGTGCCAGATTTGTACCTGCTGTTGCTGTCCAAGTCGCAGGGCCGCACTTTGGGATGGGAGTGGATCCAATGTTCAATGCTCGGCGGCAAACCTGCCTCTCCCAACGCACCAGACATTGCTATAATTGCATTGAAGAACCCGACACCGTTTTCCTTCGGCAAAGTAGTTCAACATCTCGCCTTGAAACAATTTTGGATCAATCAAGTTTGACACATAACTGCAACGGGCAGGGCAGACCACATATTGCCAGGTGTATGTGGGTGAGGAATTGGTTACATTCTCATAGAACAAACATTGCAGCTGCTTGACATATTTCGGTAGTCACTGCGAGAGATCGGCAGTGGCTCCACAGGTCGTGCAGCGTCAACGACTCGTAGCCTTCGTCGAAGTGACGGAAATGCGTCGGGAGAGACAACGACGTCGAAGACACACGGTCGAAGCTGTCGAAGACGAAGCTGTCAATGGTCGAAGTAAAGAATGATGGAAAATGATGGAAAACAGGAAAGATCGAATCGAAAGCTGTCGGCTTCGAATCCATTGAGTTTACACTCGAAAGTGTTTCAAGATGCAGCTCCGATATCTCCTTCACCGCACCAATTCTCAGTGATCCAAGGTTGGTGATGATGCGGGTCCAGATGTGATAGTTGATGCCGAGATAGATTCGAAACCCTTGGGATGTCATCATTGTATTCGACAAATAAATGGTAGAAAACCAGGGTTTTTGAAGGATCGGCCGAGGGCAACGCAGATGAATTGGCTCCTTTCCTTTCTGGAGGGGTCACAATGTGCTAGCGCTGAAAGCAAAAATCCAAGCCCCTTAGTCGTGAAATATGTGAATGCCATTGGTGACACCGCCGGAAAATTCGGTATGGCAACGCCGCTTCAGAAATGCAAATGTTCACGAACCGATCTTCCAGAATCTTCCAGAATCTTCCAAAACAGTTCTGTTGGGAGATTCATGTTATACTAGGATAGGTCAATACAGGGGGCTAGGTCTGGTTCCAAATTTGGTAGCCAAAAATGCGATGGTTTCACTGACAATGTCTAAAATGATCAGATTCAACACTTGTATCAGACTCGAATCTGCAGTCTCAGCAAGTGCATCTGGATTTGTTCGGTGAAGAGTCAAGATATTGGTATGAAGATCCCATTCTTCCGCAGTGTGCATTGCCACATTCCACCCACTGACCCTCCCCTCCTTGTGTTGGCTCCGCAATACTTGGAGCTGCTCCTCTGGAAGATCATCACTGCGAATCTCAGTCTGGAACTCTGAAAGCAAAGGGTTTAAAAAATGGTCTTACTATGTTTTACTATCTAAATCTGCAAGTGTTCCATAGCGTTCCATTCCGCTGAGATCATTGAGAAAATGTGCCGATGTTTCATCGATTCAATGAGGCAAACATAGCCCAGGTCCTGACACATGGCGCATCCGTTCCATCTGCAGGGTAGATTGGCGGATTGTCCTTTGGATCTACTAACATACCCTCCATTTATCCCAAAAAAATACCGCAAAAATCATCGAAATCTCCCAGCAATGGGGAACCCTTTCCCCCGCTAAAAAAGCCCTGCCATCTTTGATCTCCTCCAGATCAGCGGAACGTCGCAGCTGTTGGTCGCTCTTCTGCTTCACTTGCTCCAACTGGGCGGTCAGCGCCCCACGCTGCTCTTGGCTCTCCTGGGCCAACGTGACGCCGGAAAAACGCTGGGCCAACCCACGCCGGTGACACCTCCTTTACGCAAGAAAATTGGTAATCAATTGGAAGTGATTTGATATCAATGTTTTAACAAAAGAACTTGGGATTGAACCAGCTGCCGTTGATGACAGCGAACATGGTGTCAAAACTGAAGAAGCCAAAAGAACGTTGGGGAGAGAACTGGTCGATACACAACAATTCTATGGATTAAATGATGAATCATCAAAAAGATACATTATAGAACCAAAACTTTCGTCGTGGTTGAAGAAATTTCGGTTCTCCCTCGGCAAATAAATTCTGAACATCGATCCAAAACGGTCCGTTTTGCCAACATCAAAAAAAAACATGGCAAAAATATATGGGTGTGAGCCCAAATATTTGGACATTGATACCCCATGAGCACTCAAATAGCTGGAAAAAAATATATATATATTATATATGATTATATATGAATGTTCAACCATGTTCAACCATGTTCAACCACGTTCAACCCCCTATCCATATGGTACCATAGGGTGCCCATAGCTGCTCCATGCCCAGCCTGGAGTTCCAAGGACAGTTTTCGGCGTTCCTCTTGGATTCGCTGCAACTCGCCCTGGCGCGAGTTGCGCCGTTCCAGCCATGGATGATGACTGGATCAACGAGAGGATGGTTTATGGGACTTCCAATTTGGGTATGGATCAATACCTATGAAAATACCATTTTTTAGTGGGATGAACATCCATAAATCCCAGCTATTTTGATGTGAACTACAGGGGTACTATTGGTTTTGACACACTGCCATTTTAGAGAAATGCTAACACGGCTGGGCCTTGTCACACGTATGTCTTTGCTTGCGCGAAAGTCATCTAAAGTCTCTGTCGTTCGACGATTGAACTGGCTTTGATTCAAACGCAGCCACAAAACAGACTGATAAACAAGGCTAGTTTGGCACAAATTGCTGCCCAAGAAATTGGCTAGCCCTAAAATGGGGATGGGTCAAAATCTTGTATGGTGAACATCCCCCCTAAAAAATCTATTTATAGCTATTGATCCATAGCCAAAATCCTATCAAAGTCCCTTGGTGTAAACCCTGTTTTTCTCATCATTTTCCCCATGGTTCAAGGTCATCCCCCGCCTGAAGCACCTGCACTGCCGTGGATTTGGCCGTGGCACTGGCCTGGCTTGACACTTCGGATGTTGATCGGGTGTCCTAAAATGGGGGGGTACCCCAAATGGATGGTTTATAACGAAAAATCCCATTAAAATTTGGATAATTTGGGGGTGTCCCTATGAAACCTCCATATCCATTAGTATGGCAACATATGCTCAAATAAAGATTTATCAAAGAAGTTTGTTGCATTAATTCCTGTTTTTTTATCATCTGATATCGACAATTATTTGGATCATGTGGATAGTGCACGTTGGCAGATGTTCTTGCGTAGGAATTTTCACAAAATACAAGGTTTTGAAATGGAGAGCAAAATCAAAAAACGACGATCCTGGTGACAGACTCTTATGTTCAAGGATAACTCAATCTAGTCAATCTATTCTTCATCTGGCTTTGTCCGAAGATGAGGCCCCCCCCCAAAAAAAAAAAAAACTCTGCTCAAAACAGCATTTGCTCCACCGATCCCAGCTCCCATTCCTGGCCATCTCTATCCCGCTGTATCCCCATTACCCCATCAAGTTCTCTTGGCCACACCTCATCCTGAGCTTCCGGAGAGGTGGGAGCATCTTGCTCTACCGGCTCACCCTCAAAGCAGTTGATGGCAGGGGAAACGCAACCAGAAAACGGGGAAGATCAACCAAGACTGGCTGAGTGACTTTGCTGATCAAATCTCGTTTCTGCTACGAATCTCCTGGTCAGATGTTGTCAAAAAAGTGAAGATCCTATGTATTTGGACTTGCATTATTTTTTCATAAACCATCTTGGCATCTTTGGGGGCAACCATATAATTGACTTGATGACCCTATGGGGCCCCATATGAAACTGAAGTTTCACCATTGGAACCATGTCACCATTGTTGGATGAACCTACCCATCCATTCGGAAAATAGGCCACTTTCGATGGATTTAAGCAAAATGAAAAGAAAAAATGTGGCTTCATGGTTTTTACCCTCTGGTAATTTAACATAGCTATTGAAAATGACCATTTATAGTGGATTTTCCCATTAAAAATGGTGATTTTCCATAGTTATGTTAGTTTACCAGAGGGTACCATTTTTCTGTGGTAGTTGTCCTCCAGGTGTTCCTTTCCAATCAGCACCTCATCAGAGAATTCCTCCGGCAACTCGAACGTCAGCACACCAGGTCGCGGCATATCCTGCCGCGACTGCAAATCCCAAGTAATGTCGGAAAGCCAGCTGATAAACCTCCAAAGAGGATGACAAACATACAAATTTTCAAGTAAGTCATGTGGCTTATGTTATTTTCGGCCCAGGTGTAGACCCATGGATTTGGATAGTTTGCTAACCAGTCTGCAGGCTCAAGACTGGAATGACTACAGAACTGACCATGCCAAACCAATCGAATTTTTGACCCATCTCCGTTTAGAATCAGTGGAATATGTATGCGGCTCACTGATTTCGAAGCCTTCGATAAACCAATACACGGGGTCAAGATCATTTTATGCCAGTCCCATATGGTGATATCACAAAAATATTACCCTGAAAGATTCGGATATATAACTAGCAATCAATGCAATTGTTTGCCACTGTATCTTCAACCCAAGGACAGTCCCAGAATTTTTGATGTTTGAACATCTTTGAATCACCATGTTTCATCATGTTTCATTGAAAAAAGACCAGCATTTGTTGATACTTCAACCAGCATTTCTGGTTCTTTGATCACCCATTCGCATTGGTTCACCATGGTTCACCCTTAAATCTTGGTGAAATCACCGGCGTCACCGGCACGGCCTTGAGCCACTTGGTGATCAGAGCCCTGGCCCGTTGCTCTTCGAAGCCACCGGACTCCACATCTGGAACCTGGAAAGAGACATCTGAAATGGGACTCAACCAGCAAACATATAGACCAAACATGGGATTTAAATAGTCTAATCCTGCTGATATTTCATATACCATGGTATATGTCCCATAATTTTCATGGTATAGACCAAATTAATATTCGCAGGTTCATGAAATATTAACCAAACATGGTATATTCAGTATAGACCAAATTCATATTCGGAGTTGATGAAGGTTTTTTTTGCGGGATGTATAGCCAACACTATGGGATTTGAGCAGTGCTGAAAACACGAAATGTCATCACTTTATAGTGGTTGGGAACAGGATTCCCATAATGAATGATTTGATGATAGTCCCCAATATATTGAATAGTATAATAACTTCTTATGATAACCAGCCAACAAGGGTTTTGAACACTGCTTGGCATTACTCCTCTAATCTCTCCTGTAATATCTGTAATCTCTATACTTTACAAGATGATCTAGAATTTCAAGCATCTCAATCTATAATAAATATTTTTGTACTAATGGCAAGACTAAGTAATATAATAATAATAACTATACTATTATATAACTATATATTATACAGTAGTCAGGATAACAACCAAATATGGCAATAGTCCTCCCATAGTTCGCCTCGTAGCCGTCCACTCGCACCAAGCGGTCACCGATGGCGACACCCAGGCGTTCCGCCTGACGGTCCGTTGATCAACGGTGGGGAATCAACATGAACTCAATACAAAAGTGTTACTAGTAAAGTCTTATAGTTATAGTTATAGTTATAGTTATAGTTAACTCAAAAAATGTAATCATGTGTCGAAACCAATTTTGAATCAAGCAACTAGTAGGAATCGTTTTTGGGAATCAACCACAGGAAACCAATTCTTTATCTAAACAAAAAGTGGGGAACGAAGTAGGAATCACCCGAGGGATCAATGAACAAGAGAAAATTTGAGGGGAACTAAAAAAAGGGACCATTGGAAACCATGTCTAGGCTTGCGATGTTCAAAAATGCATCGCAGCTTAGCAACCCGACAAGCCGATGCAAAATTGGGAAGCCCCGCCTGAGAATTTGGCTGCACAGCCACCACAAGGTTTCCCTCCAGGGTAAACCCTAATGGTCCATCTCGAAATTCCAAGTCCTGCCAAGTGCAGAACGCCTGTGCAAAACTATTGCAGAGTTGCAGCGGGCAGACTTTCCTTCTACCGCAACTACTCGCATACACGGCACGCCCCCTGTATCAATTGCGAAGTACATGGCAAGCCTTTGGGCAGTTTAGTTTTATCATATTAAATGAATACTCAGCGAATCTCATGGAAAGCTGTTGTATCGCGCAGGACATCAAAATGTGCCGTGCGCCAAATCTTTGCAACACGTACATAGGGTGCCTGTTGACCAGTCAGTTGTGAGTAAGATGGAAATACGTGGAAATATGTGGAAAAAACAATAAGATGTAAATACGTGGAAATACGTGGAAAAACAACTGGAAACAAGGATGCGATACCTGGGGAATGAATAGGGGATAGATGGGAAACAAATGAGGAATGCACAGGAAACGAACCGGCAATGGAAATTATAAAAAGTACTTTTTTCGAAATGGTGGTGTCTTCAAATGTGGTACCCCAAATCATCCTTAAAATTCTACCAGTTCAATATTGAAACTCATGGACCTTGGGGAATCCCCCATTTCAATGAACCCAGAATCGACCAGCAGCCCTTGTCGCTGTGAATCGGTTCCCCCCAAGTTCGCTCCCTCCGATCATCGTCTTCGCGGTGTGTCACTTTCTGCAAGACCTGAGCGGAGCGGTCGAAGCTGGAATCCCAGGGTAAAACCTGAACGCTCCATTGAAATCAGACATGGCTGTGTCTGAAAATGTTGGATAATTGTGTATAATATATATATATATCATATATATGTATGTACATATATGTGTATATATATAATATATCTATATATATATATATATATCATATATCCCCCAATCCTGTGGTTCAATTTTTTCTGGTTTTTTCAATATTATTTGATGGCCATAACTTGGCAGGAGTGGACTCCAGTTTTGGAGACACCCATGTCTGAAAGCAACGGAAATTGAAGTTGCACAGCATGGAGAAATGCCAGTCCAATCCCCAAGAAAAACATCCATGGGGTATGTTTGTTACACCTGTTGGAACTAGATAGAATGGAAACTTGGACCATTCCAAGCAGGACAAGCATCTCAATGACATGAAAAATGCGGGATATTCTACCGACTCAAGGATGGTTACCATAAACCTCAACTTTTTTTCTCAACTTCGGCACACTTCAAACCATTTCTCTTTGGTTTGACAGGGAAACAAATCTCCCATGGCCACACCAGCCCCGCTTCCGCTCAGCAACGTCCTCTGCTAGCCTTGAGGCAGATTGATGGACGGCATTGACTTGCTGATGAGCCGCCTCCAAACAACGACCAACATGCAGCACTTGACGATATAGGGCCAGGGGTATTGCCCAAGCGCTGGGGAAAAGCCAATGATCTACAAAATGATACAACTGATCGAGCCAACAAAGGTCTGATGTTTTTTTCCCCCCGAACTGGCATGTTGCGGTGAATAGCAACCGGAGATATTACAAGCAATAAACGATGCATTACATCATTACACTATGTTGCATCGGTATGCATGAAAATTGGACCTGCTGGGGCCCACGAATTGCTTTGGTTGTTTTAAGGATGGGTCAAAATGGTCAAGACATTCATATTCCATCATATTCCGATATTTTGGTGCCTTAAAAGTCCATAGCTGCCAGCCATTTTGGTACGACACCGGGCTTTCCCCTAGGCCCTATACCAAGCCCGCAGCGTCCTGCGCGAACTGATCTGCTTTCGACTTAATCCACGTCTCCATGGCATGGCTATTGCGACCTACGAGGAATCCATGATAGAAAAAACATGAAAAAACCATCTGGACCGGTCTGGACTACCTGACATGTTTCATCCTTGGCAGATCATCTTGCCATCCTTGAAGCCAAACTTAAAGCTCCGCCCAAGGATCTAGGACTTGGGGGCACCGCAACTCGTGTCTCAGACCAGTTGTTTCTACCTCTACCCGTCACAACAAATGCCGCAACTTTCTTTTCACCAATTATTCAGCATGATTTCGTCATACACTGGCAAATCCCCTCAATTGTTTGACAAAGAGACAACAAAGTACGTTCTCTAAATCTATGTACCATCCTTCAGCACTTTAAATTCCAGGGGCCACCACTGCACGTACAGTCCGAACTGGTCCAGTTTCAAATGTCCCCCACGTGTTTTCGTCAACAGCAGCCACATCCGACTGCATCCGAAGCACTCAAGCAGCATCCTGATTTTCAGGACCTGCTCAAATGGTGCATCGTCTGCATCGTCATGTGATCTCTAATGGCTGGCCATGCTATTCGCATGGCCATAGTACAGCCCCTGTCTGGAGTTGTTCTCACTGCACACCTGGCATTGCTCAAAAACTGGTGTGCCAATGAACACACAAATGGCTGGTTATGTTGCGTTCACAACATCCAATTCTGGGGGTTACTATCTTTGAGCAACTCCCACTTTGATTTCCATTGCTTTGGTCAACCTTAGATGGGCGCAGCCATGCATGAAGTGTCACTTTGATTGTCCGCCACTACGACACACAGCCTTGGAGCCAAAGCATGGGCCCCGGTGGATGGGGTGATCTCACTAAACAGCGCTGCGCAGAGGTGTCGAAATGACTATGTCGGCAGCCATCATGATGCACTCAGCGAAAGCTCCGGAGAAGCTGAAGGGGAAGACGGCTGAAGTTCAGTGCATCCAAGGGCTCAGGTTGATGGTGGAGCGGGTGACACGCAAGTCAGGAGGCTTGACAAGTCTGACAAGTAGTCCCCTCCCAAAGATGAGTCGCCAAGAAGAATGGTTGACTTAAGAGCCCATTCGACTCTTGGCTGGTCTCCGAAACTACTTGCATCAGTTTGATTAGGATCTGACCCTCTTCAGAAGTAAGGCATGTCCGTTTCGGAGAATCTCACGTAACTTGCTACTGATGACGAACCAGCTGCGATTTCACAGTGCAGCCGACAGGCAAGCTGCCAGTTGGCTTCAAGAAACTAATTGGACAGAAGCTTCCCATAGTGGAAGGAAGAGAAAACTGGGGCTGGGATTGAGCGAATTGAATATAATAAGACCTCATCTGCTTTGAACCTGAATGGGGAATCCCCTGATATTATCAATCAAAAAAGATGATTGCTTGATGTGACGTTTTTCAAATTGACTTTGCCAACTATGAGCTGTCTACCAAACCAGACTCCCTCGACAAGCAAGAGGGGTGCCTGGGGATCATGGTTGCCACCTCACAGAAGTTGGATGAAGTTTGGCTTCTTGAGCTCGGCAACTGATCTATCCGGAGGGATTGGTCAAATGATTGCAGAATATCTGGGAGGCTTTGGCTCAGTAAGACATGCCGGACAGGTGGGAACCAGGGACATCTGCCACAGGAAATTCATTAAGGCCTACTTAGCTCTACTGAGGCTTGCTACACTCTAAGTATTAGCGGCTCCATGATGAGTTTGACTCGGCATGCTGTCCCCGCACATGCCAATTAACTGTGGACAGTGCTCAACCCGCGATCGGAATCTAGGTTTGTGGAAGAAAGGCAAAACTCGGGCGCTGGTGACTGCAATTTTGAGCTGTATAGGCTGTACTCAAGTTTTTCATGGTCCTCTTCGAAGAGTTTGTGGCGTCTCATTGACGTTGCAGAAGCCTTCTGAGGTCTTGAGACCTGCTTAGCTTTGCCATATTAGGGCCCACTGCCATCCATTCGATGAGCTGCATGAAAACAGAGAAAAGAGAGGGTTGTCTCAGCAACATGCAGCGTTCCTATGCATCAATGCTCAAGCAGCATCCAACATACATTGCTGGGCGTGCCTTGAGTTGCTGCCTACCCCCAGCCTCCACACAATCACCTCCCATTTTTCCCACTTCCAACTCATCCACCAGGCTTTCTGAATTCTTAGTGCATTGGATCCCATTCACTGATGCTGGAACTTCCGTCGTGGCATGTTGCCTGGCACAGTCCTTCCCTTGTCGTAGCAGAGGCGTATGAAAATTCGGATCAAGAGGGATCTAGTGAGCTTAGTGCTTCTGTCGAGAAGACCCTACGATCGCATCAAGGATTCTGTCCGCTCCAGAAGGTTTCCAGGCGGACCTCTCGTCTTCGAGTTTGCGTCACAATGGTAGAAGAACCAAATGGTTCAGGTGCGGACAGAGGTTTCCCTGCCCGAGACGCAATGCAGTGTGGTACATCCTGCACACCTGGAGTCTGAGACACAAAGATTCTGGATATCATGCAGCATGGATGGCAAGTTCAAACCATGGCCGGCTCGGCCATCCGAGGCATCCGAGGCATCCGAGGCATCCGAGGCATCCGAGGCATCCGAGGCCGAGCTAGGGAAGAGGGAAGGGAACAAAGACGTCTTGAAAAAGCGACAACTTGGAACCTGGCTTCACACTGGGACCAAGTGGATGCCACAGCCAGCGACATCTTCGCAGTCTTCGCGACATCAGGTTTGGAAGGGCAGGAACTGCTAGGTGCGCACTTCAGTATGGTGCTGTGACTAAGATGCAAATCCTGACTTCTTGCAAGCATGGCTTAATTTGGGCTTAAGCTGCCCGATTCATTTCCAAAAAGTGGTAAGTAGTTCTACTTCATTTTGGGTAGGGATTCCTGCCATGTATTGTAATTTTCACTGCTATTCCTTGTATTTCTCAAGCAGGATCTCCATCAAGTCTGGTTCGCCACACGGCACCCAAAGGCACCCGCAAGCTGTCCACAGCAGCAGCGTCGGAGATCAACTCCGCCATGCTGCGAAGTTCAGGCTTCAGCCATGAAAATTGCGTCCTCGAGCTGTCAATCGCCCTGAAAAACAGGAAAGTATGGAAAGTCATTGATCATCCCAGGTATCAATTCTTGTTCAAGTAGATTGAAGCTGTCTTTTGCAGAACCATGTTGAGCAACAACCTTTTGCAGGTCCTTGAATCAGCTATATGCAGGAGCTTCACTTGACTCTGACACAGTTCTACGCCACTCGCGCACAATCTCAAACTGGCCCTCCGAATCACACAGCACACTCCGTTTTCAAACGGAACTCGAAGCGAGCTGGGGCACTAATCAACGCATTCAAACTGACAAACCATGCCCGACATGTCCGACAAGTCCAACATGTCCCTGCACATATTTCAATCTGAAACAATACGAGACCCTGTGCTGTGCCGCACTCGGGCCTCATGTTGTTTCCGGCGTTCAATGTTGCCACTCCAAGGGTCCAACCAACCGTGCCAGCAAATTGCGAAGCTGCATGAGAGTCTTGTGACAAATGGCACTCAGCTTGCGAGGCTTCCATTGTTGACAGCTTCCTGAAGTCTTGTACCCACCAGGGACCAAGCAGGTGTATTGATTGACCTAGATGCACTCAAACTGTGGTGATCTATTGGGATGGGTTAGGTCCTAAAACACCAACATGGGAAGATGAACATCCATAATTACCGGCTATCTTAGGGTTCACTGGCGTTTTGACCATTACCTCTATGTGTTCCTATTCCTTTTGCTGGCGTACCGAAACAGAGCCGCAGCACAGCGCATAGTTACAAGTTCAGATTGGTGCTAAAGCAGTTGGTTCAGAACTACACACTTGGAAGTTGACGTGGGACCTGAACGATTGCGTTTCTTGAAAGGTACATTATCTTCCAAACCTATCTTAGTTTTCACAGGATTAGAAGTCAAAGGCTGCTTGAGCACCTTGGCTTCTTGAGAGAGTGGACCAAAGTAGTGCACTCTGATCAAGGTCGGCTGAAGGCCAGGGTGAATCTCCCCGTCATGTGAAAGTTGAAGTTCAGCGCTGAGAGGCAATCATGCCACTCTCCAAGTTCTGAAACCTGATTTTGTTCCAGTGCAAGCCATATCCATCAAGTCAACCGTGTTGGAAAAGTCAGATGGATTGAAGTGCTTGGGTCTGCAGCTCAAGAAAAAGTCAAAAACAACAGGCGCCGCCAAGAGCCGGCAACAGAGAACTCAGTACATCAGCCATTTTTGGTACGGACACGAGTGGCTGCTTCAAACCCGGGAGGACGGGCGAGCCAAGGCTTGTTCTCGTCCAGAACAGTGACTGATTGCAAGTGGAACAGCCTCTAGGAGCAAGTCAGATTGAAATGCTGTTTCAAGACCACTGGCTATGTAGATGCACATCAGTTGCATGTGCAATTTCTGAGACATCTAAAGGTCCATCGATATTTCCGCTGGAGGCAGCAAACAAGTGGCAGATTTCGGCAAAATCTGCGCCGGTCTTTCCAAACAAGAACCAACCGTGACCAAGCGTGACCTGCCAAGAAACAGCCCCCATCTCAATCCAACAGATCCCATCTCCATAGCTGGAGTCGAAGTGCTACGTCCTGACCAACGAATTCCTGGGATGCAGCTTGAATCGTGGCACAATAACCACGGGTTGAGGCCACTCCTTCGTCCAGTCGCTGGGTCAAAGCTAGTAGCGGCCCGAAGCTGTTTCATCCAAGCTTAGTGTCTGGCATGGCCATGGCTGCCATCATGACAAACAACAACTCTTGATTTGGCAGCTAAGAGCAAGGCATTGCATCTGAATTGAGACACCAAGCAAGCTAACAACGTCTGTCTCAATCCTGTCCTGAAGAGTCTTCCATTGCCAAAGCTCTACTCCAGCATGCAGATCCCCCCACATGGTTCTCGAGCACCACCACTCGAAAGGCAGATCCGTCTAATGTACATCAAGGAAAATTCATCTGAGGGGAAACGAAAGGAAGCATCTAACTGGCTGGAAGAATGCTGCCTTTTCTGAATTGAGTTTCGTTGCTCCGACAGAGAAAGATAGCGCTTCACATAAAACGTCGATCCACGCCAACTAATTGAAATGCACCGACAAACCGGAGGCTGAGTTACAGCAAGAATGGAAAGGCGCGTGTAGACGGAATATCACCACAGGCTTGGCTTTTGGCATGCCGACTTCGTTTTGTGACTTTTGTGGCTTTGACTTATCCGTTCAAATGATGTAAATCAAATGGATGTGGGTCAAAATGGAAGACCTAGGGGACCACAGATGTTAGTCTAGTTTAGTATTAACCATCCAATTATTGGGGTACCTAATTTTGACCCATACCCAAATGGCAAAACAAGTTAGCACTGCCGGCACTTAGCACCGGCAGTTAGCACCTTTCCTCTCAAGGTCCCCTCGCACATCTTGGTCTTACGCGGCAAGCAGCTTGCAGCTACACTGCGGAAGACAGGGGAATCATGGCGGTTTTGGTTCCTGGATGTTCCTGGCTAGTGCAAATAAATGAAAGACTGCACAACACATCATCAGGGCTACACCCAACAGACCAGGTCCCATCTTGCCAGAGTTGAACATTTGTGGCATTGGGTTTACCACATTCATCTTCATCAGGGATTTCTGATGGTTTTTTTGCGCATCCCTGTGGTAGTCGGAGGAAACAGCTCAGGTCGTCTTGGGTGTTTGACAGGACTGAACACAAATCTGACTCCAAGGGCAGAAATCAGGAGAAATCGGAGATTTAGGCTGCACTTTTCGGTGAGTCTGCAGTCTTGGCATGCGCCTTTGTGTTCCTAAAAAATTCTAGCTGACAAAGCGTTATTACGGATATGGCTAGTGGTGCGGTTAGTGTCTGGGATCTAGATTCCATGTTGCAACGAAACGCAAAGGTAGGACTTTCTGGCAGTGTCTCGGCTTTCACTGGCAGAAGTGCGTTTTTTTATTGTCAAGTTGATAGTTTCACTTGTGTCGATGTTTCTCATCAGGTCATACCTGCGGGAAGATCGCGAAGAGGCATGGTTCAATGGCACTGGTACAGGGGTCATCTGCCAACCATTGGGTGCTATCAAGCTCAGTCAGCTCCAAAGTTTGAGGTGGGGTCTACATGGACCAACTCAATGGAATGTGCCAAGTGGTGCATTCACCAGCAGGAAGCCCATGGTTTGTTGTGAACAAAAGGTTAACTCCAGCAAATCGACCTCGCCAGATATCAACTCTGGAGTGGCAACTACGTGTTCGCGACTCGATACAAGTGCACTGAACTCAAATCCACCTTCATTTGAAACCTCGTAGCCAATAGGTTAAGGATCGACCGAACAACCATGGTCCTTGCCCCTCCGCACAGCCTGCCAAAATGAGGACTGTCATCTTGTTTCTTTTCCACCTTTCCTCTCAGAAGCAAAGTTGCTGCTGTGCTACTCGGCCTGTCATTTTTGCCAGCTGAGGATAGCTCTCTCGATTCAGCATCCCAGGGAATACAACGCAACAGGTCCTTAGAATTACACCTTCCGAGTAGACTTTTCTGTGTATTTCCTCTCAGATCTCCGACTGTGCCACTTTCAACTGCCAGTCTCGAACAAGAGCTAAGAAAAAGATAGAAAAAGTAAGTTGCTTTGCTGAAAGTTGCCAGTTATAAGAGCTGTGTCGTGCTCCGAAGATACCAACGTTACTGTTATAGTTGCACAGTTCTTGACTGCCATCCTCAGCCCGCCTGGGTCAGAGCTCGGCTTAAGGCTGGGTTGGGAACCCAGTCCCTCGTTTTTTGCCAGGAGCCTACTCTGGCCACATTCACCGAAATGACCTTTTTAAATTTTGGCCTTTGAAACTTGGAAATTTTTTTGTACCTCTGATTGTATGCTTGAAACGAAAGTCTTGGTGTCATCCTGCAGATGACCCTGGTGGCAACCAATGATTTTGCATTTCTGCCCCTCGTGCCATCAACTATTCCGTGCCCCAACTGTGGAACAGGACCTTTCTATTCGACCAAAGACATGACAGTGAGGTTGCCGGACTTTCAATTGAGAGGAACCCAACGGAATCCACGCTGCACACACTCTGACCGGAGCCATCTTCGATCCCGTCCAAACCTGAACTCTCCCAGCCATTTGATTTGACCCATCTGACGGAAATTCGAAGGAAAATCCATCCGATGTTTTCGTCTTTGGTTGGCGTATCCCTGATTCTTGAACCCTACCCAACAAGAAGGTGACAGGTTGCGCAGATTGTTGCGCACGACTGGTTAGGGATGCATACAGCGTGCACGAAAGTACGACACCATTTCAGGCTTCTAAAGCTTCGGCAAGATCCGCATAGTGCATGTGGGCCAAGCCTTTTGTTTGCAAAGACACTGAGCTTTGAAAGGTATGGAAATTGGATCTAACAGGACATTGTTACCCTCGGTCTTTTCACTTGATGTCTCTCCAAGAGCCTCTGACTTTCCGAACGGGCGCTCTCAAAATTATGGGTGCATTCTACTGACATCCGAACAAAGAACTGCCTATAAGTGGTGGCAGTTGGTGAATCATTGCCCCTGTGAATGCCTTTACAGTACCTTGGTTGCAGACTTGCCGAACCCAGCAACTCCAGTTGCTGGAAACAGAAAGCTGGCCAAACCTGCTCAAAACCTAAAACGTTGGGTCCTCAGGGGCTATAAGTTCGTTGAACGAGGGCTTTGCAGGGGCACGGATTGTAGCATCTACAGCAATGTCTGCATTCAATCATCCCTTGTCACCCTCTTCTGGGCCTAAATCATTTAAGATTCTTTGCTGCCTTGCACTTTCACCCTGTCACAGCAACACGGGTGTAGGCTTTAGTCGCAGAATCGGTCCGCAAACCCTGTGCTTGACTGTATCACTGCAACAAGACCTGCCTGTGCTTATCTACAGAGTTTACGGTACCGAGAAAGCGTGTGCCAAGTGGCTCTGATACCGCTGCAAATCATCAACTTGATGATCCCTGCTGAAACTGTACATTGAACAAACCATACATTGTTAGACAATTTATGTCCTCCAAACAAAACAATTAGCGCCGGGGCATGCCAAACCATGATCGACCATCTGCAGAACACCCGGCAGAAACTCTCCGCAAGCATTGCAGTTTCTGTGACACAATTGCGACTGAAATGCGCCACAAACAGGAATGGAAAAAAAGCACATCGCTTCTCAAACGAAGTGAAACAAACAGATTCCAAGGAGGGACACTCTGCTGACTGCCCCATCTAGATCTTTTCCATTCCTTTCCAATCGAATAGAGAAGCTTGCGTTTGAAATTGCAGTGTGGCAGCAGAAACTGCGATGGACTGGCTGACCCAGTAGGACACACAACAACACATGCAGCATCCAAACAATACAAGTATTGTTGTGAGATCTCTTCCTCAATGCAACTCTTGACTTTACTGATCTTGAGATACCCTAAGACGTACTTGTCTCTAGCATGCCTGGCACATTTCACCAGCGCGCCAGCATTTGCATGCAAGCGGCCGTTAAACTCTGGAAAACCGCGCATTCCAGGAAAACGCCCTTTAATCCGCTCGGCAGCTGGCACAGCTTGCTGCACCGGTGAAATTCTGCCAAGACAAACCACAGGAGTATATGAGAAGGGCAGCAGGTCTGGAGGCCCCGGAAGCACTTGGGCACAGTACACGGCTCTCATGCACTGCAAATGGATAGTTTCTTGCCTCGTTGAAACAAAGCTGTACAAACCAGGAGAATGGCGCGCGATATCCCGCTTTGAATCCAAGCCAATAGCTGTTTGT
>Ga0126342_10008948_pt1 | contig 17933 bp, 18 predicted proteins | sample Cyp1metagenome_FD_92528 | JGI IMG/M metagenome (GOLD analysis project Ga0126342, IMG submission 92528) | Coral microbial communities from Lord Howe Island, Old Settlement Bay, Australia - Cyphastrea 1 metagenome | ecosystem: Host-associated > Invertebrates > Cnidaria > Coral ... | reverse complement strand
TGATGTTAATTGATGTTAATTGATGTTAATTGATGTTAATTGATGTTAATTGATGTTACTTGATGTTAATTGATGTTAATTGATGTTAATTGATGTTAATTGATGTTAATTGATGTTAATTGAATGGTACAGGTTGTAGGATGGATGGTTCCTTCAACCAATGGGGGCAGTGGTACCTTGGCTCGTGAGCAGGTTTCGCTGCTTCCTGCGGGACTGTAGCATCCTGAGCAGCACCTTGACCTCGGGGGCTGAAATTGGGGAATGGGCGCAAGGGCCCCCAAGTTTTTGGCAATTTCTATTGGGACAAATGAAGATGTGGGCCCTGTTGGAAATAGATTGAGGCCCATGGGCCTTGTTAAAAACCAAATTTGCGGCGTTTTCGATGTTGACAACGGGATTGGGGGCCCTGTCTTAAGCCAAGGCCAATGGGGCGATAGTTTTTCCATTGCCAGGTGTGGTTCCTCCACCATGTCATCATGAACGCGCCTGTCCAGAAACCCTGGTGGAATGAGTTAAAATGAAACTGTTCATTTGTGGTTCGCACAGGAAATATGGAAAACATATGTTGTGGTGATGGGATTAAGTGGAGTATATATCAATTGATGTATGCATATATATATATATATATTGTATTATTCTATGCATGATATTCAGTTGCAAAGGTTTAGAACCCACAGCGTTACAAATCACTTGGCTATCCTAGAGTTGGTGGGAAGCTTTACAGGAAAACCAAGACATTTGGATGCCATAACCCGTAGGTTTCTGGTCCATGTTCCTCTAAATCGACCCAGGAAACTGTGGAATATGGCAAGACTATTATGGCAAGACCTATAAAAGTTGTATTATTTTGCCTTTAGCATCCTTTAATTCATGAATTTGCTGATTTACTGATTTACTAATTCATGAATTTCACCTTTATTTAGTATTGTTTTGCTGATTTATTGATTCATGCATTTTCAAAGATTGACCTAAGATCTTCGAGCCGTTCCGCGTGGGATTTTTTTTCGTTTCAGGTGATCCTGGTGAAACGTTGCAGAGGCGGAGTCGGATGTTACCGTAATCAAAGATGGCAATGGACATGCATTTATACTTGATTATAGCTGATTTCCCCATAAAACCTCCACATATGTGTATATATATATATGTTATTTAAAGTTTCTTTTGTTCAACCGCCTTGTTTGTTTATACCTGGTGGGTTTTTCGTAAGTCTCCATCCCCCAAAAGCAAGCCAGCCACCTTCTCAGCCCTGCGGGGTTGGATCCATATGGATTTTCTATTGCCACGTTTCAGTCCTGGAGGATCCTGGAGGGCATGCATATAATATATGTGATGTTACATAATATAAGTGTAATATATATATATATATATATATTTATACACACACACATATATATATATATATCTGTGCGTGTGCGGGTGTGTGTGTGTGCATCTGAATATGCACAGTTATATCTATAACCACGTATCTATATGTATCTATGGCGTATTTGAGAAGGACCAGAGGCTGATAGCCATCCAGATCTGGTTTTCGTATTTCTTTTAGATTTACCCTTTGGTAAATCAACAGCATAGACCCTGAAAATCACTCATTTTTAGTGGAAACTAATTTTCCAACCCCTATCTGACAGGGTTTAAGTCACTCAAACTAGCTTAGCCGGGGATCAACAGAGCCAGTCGAGGTGTGTCGATGTGCCAGGCTGAGATACTGAGTGGGCTAATTCTCCATCTTGCCCTTTGGTCAACCTGGTACTGAAACTGTTTCCATTGATATAAGAATTGTGATTGATCAATATTTAACCTCTGGTAAACTAACAATAGCTGTGGAACATCACCATTTTTAATGGGTAAATCAACTATAAATAGCAGTTTTCAATAGCTATGTTAAATGACCAGAGGGTATCATGTGATTTGTGATGAGTGATTTCCCGATTCATAAAACGTTGTTTCGATTTCACACTGCCGCTGAGCTCACGTCGAAGCAAATCAACCATAGATTAACACATATTAACAAACCATTTCATTACAGTTGTTTCAATAGATTAAAGATAATCCAGAGAATAAATCCCCAAGAGTACCATTGGGTAACGCACCATTTCTAAATCTAAATCAACGCCTGGAAGTATGAAATTTAACTTGAACCCCGAGTTTCTAAATCCCCAAAGGTTTATAAATCCCCAAAGGTTTATAAATCCCCAAAGGTTTATAAATCCCCAAAGGTTTATAAATCCCCAAAGGTTTATAAATCCCCAAAGGTTGAATTATAAATCCCCAATGTTTCCAGGGGTTTCTTTTGCCGCAGGGGACCCTCCTCATCGGATGTGGCCATCGACCGTTTGGGGGGCCTCAGTTGGGCGGCGTTGGGCACTACCCGGCCTGGTAAACATACAAAAAGCTGTTGAAAATGGCCATAGAAAAAGTGGATTTACCCAGCTACAAATGTTGGTGATGTTCAATAGTTTTTTGTATGTTTAGCAGTGGGTAACATGAAAAAACCTGCAAAAAGAATCAAACATAGGGATGTAACGTGGTGTAGTCAACAGAACTGGTGATAACATTTGGATGCAGTTGGGGTGCAGTCGGGGTGATTTTATGGATATAACACCTGTATGGCCATGGTTGGGACCTGCGCAGATTAAATTATGAATAGCTGGGGGAACCTTATTGATAACCAGCAGACACGGGGACGTATACTAGGTGTATCTATGACGAATCTATATCAATTTGAACGTCTGACTTTTTGAAGTGTGAGTTTGATATTGGATCACCCTTACCCTTTGGGTCAACTGGGAAGTGAGCAGCTCACTGTGTTCAGATCTTTGTTTGCCAGGTCAGAAACGGGAAACATATCAGGAAAGCCTCAGTTTGGAATCCAATGTGGATGGCAATGGTAGCATCCATGGTGATATGTGTCATTATATAATGCGTTTGCTTGAAAGGTAAAAAGATAAAAAGAACACCTTTTCTTGAGACATGTCCTTTTCCAACTTGAAATTAGAACATTGGATCTTTGTGCCAATTGGAATTTCTTGAAATAGTCGGCGCGAAACGTTTTGCATCAGTATGCATTTCCTTATCAAAGAAAATTACAACAGTATACCCTTTGCCACTTAAAGATGGCCTATGAAAGGATTCCCACATAATTTGCGTTGCTGGACTTGGGGATCCAGAGGTTCAAAAACATCTTAGATCTATCAAAATCGGGCTGTTTTTTTAAGCATAAACCAAACATCAGGTATATAATTGGCTTATTATTATTATACATGTATATATATATATATATATATTTATTTCCTATGGTAACCCCATAATCCTTATAATTAAAAGCATAGTTATATAATATTATTTAATGAACACCAGCCCGTTTTCTTCTCGCAAAGGCAGGAGCCCTGCAGGGCTTGTGGCTCGGAAACCTAGACCTAGCTGTGTCGATGCTGTGGTTCTGGTGTATGTGGTTTTCATTGGGATTTCCTAAGAAAAGTTGTGTTTATAGTGGGGTATAAATGATATAACCGGGGGGGGAATAAGTGGACACGATGGGGGATGTAATTGGATATAATTAGTAGCGGGATATAAACGCAATATTGGGATATTTTATGGTGGGTGGGTAGCAATTGGATCCCCCAAGATTAAAGACTGCCCCCCAATACCACATATTATGTGTAAATCACCTACTAAACCATGGTTTATGGGGTGGTGTTTCATATTTAGAAGGTTGGTCATTGGATAGAGGGGCCACGAAGTGGCATGCCAGGCATGTCAGTTCGTCAACATCTTCAGTATCTATTGACTGTGCGAAAATCGTGGCCAACCCCCTGTCCTTTCCTAATCCACCAGTGGGAAAAGCAACGTCAATTACCCTCTGGTTATGACTAACATAGCCATGGTATAGATGGCCCATAGAAATAGATGATTTTCCCATCTAGAAACCTCCATTTATGGTTGGGATTTTCCATGGCTATGTTAAATAACCAGAGGGTATTTACAGTACATCGATTGCCCAGAAGCCTGCAGATTTGCAATTTACGGTGATTTGGGATGACTTGGTTTCACTTCATTTGCCTGGGTATGGCCACAAGTATACGTGTTACATCCGAAGTCGTGGGGGTTATGACATGTTATGACCATGGCTATACCATGAAACCAACCCCAACTGGACACCAAGTAGCCTCCTGTAAATTCATATATGGAGGTGTCCTAAAATGGGGGTACCCCCAAATCATCCATTTATAGATGGATTTTCCATGAAATAAACCATCCAGCTATTGGAGTACCCCCATTTATGGAATCCCCCTGGATCAATGGATTGGTTTTGTTGGGAAAATTGAAACCGGAAAGCCCCATGATCTTCATGATCTTCATGGGAATTTCATCCCATGGTTTCCGGTTAAGAGTTTCCCAACAAAACCAATCTGGTTGGTGGGTTCAAACATTTGTTATTTTCCGTAATATATGGGATAACCCTTTCCCATTGACTAATATTTTTCAGGTTAAAACCACCAACCAGCAATCCATTGAATGGAGAAACCAGCAGAAATCTCGTCCAACGGAGTTCCCCAGACTCGACTCGCAAGGTGTCTCCGTCTCGATCCCAGGGACCCCAGGGACCCCGCAAGGCGGTTCGGAACCTGGCGGAAAACTGAGGATCAAAGTCATGTTCGAAACCAATTTAGTGTTTGCCACTGAATTTGAAAGCATATAAAATGATATAAAGCTGATTAGAGTTGTATATATATTATATATGTATATAATGTATAAACATATTTATATATCTAGTTTATATATTTAAATATACATAAATATACCATATATATATATAAACGCACACACACACACGCATATATATATATACACATATACAATCCGTAATTCGTGTACATTTGTATGTAGTAATTACAATTGTACGAATGTAGGTACAAGCGCAGCTGGCTGCGCAAGGGGTGGCCTCCATGATTATCTCTTTGCACGAGGTGAGACTAAGCCACCTTTCCTTGGAACGTTCTGCTTTTGAGCCTGTTGGTTGACTGTTGGATGTTTACATGTGTTTACTTTCCTTAAGATTAAGATTCATTGGTTAGGGTCGCATCTTTCTTCACCGCATGTTTGAGTTGAAATCACCATTTGTTTCGTAGGTCTTAGGGGGCACACAACGGGAGATGATTGATGTCGTACTTTGCCAGCCATTTTTGCCACATCACAGTAAAAGAGGTCCAGATGGACAGACTTGGTGTGTGTGTGTGTATGTATATATATAATCCCAAATTCGATTATCTCTTAACGATTCCTAACGCATAGATCCCCAAGACATAGTTTCTAGAGGGCTATTTATATAGTATTACTCAGGGAGAAGGGAATATTCCCGTTATTTGTAAATAATTATTACTCAATACATATTATATGTTCTGAAGATTTCCTTCAAACCAATCCGTTGAATATCCTCATTGTTCATATCCCAACCATTAATTAACACATATATGGGAGTCGATCTAAAGGTGATTGTTTATTGCAAAGGCCGCCAGTGTTACAACATCGGACTCCGCGATTTGTTTCTGAGTTTGCGAAATATTTTTTGGGGGAGAACGATTTAGAGAGAGTTTATTTTGATGAGGTGTTTCACGATACTATTTTCATAGGTGAAGCGAGAACCTTCACAATTGTGGCGAAAGCAGTGGCGAAAGAGAAGGTGCCTGTGGAGACCCATAGCCCATTTGCCCTTGGCTGTCTCTGACATCACTCACACAGCTGCCGTTTGCATGCAGTTTGAAACTAAAGTTTGAGCGCGTCTCAGCAGCATAAAGGTGGATAGCCACAACCCCGCGAAAGAAAAAGCTGGAGTTGCGAAAGCTTCGCGAAAGTAATTGTTTTATTCAAAAAGAATCGGCATTTGTAGATTAAAGAGTCAATAGATCAACCGCCGCCATTATATATATATACTATTTACAATATATATATATATATATATAGATATGTATAGTATTTACATATAATTATATACACATATGTATTTACATGCATATCTATATATATATATATATACATATATTATTATATATATACATATGTATATACATACATTACATTACAGTACAGTACAGTACATTATATTACATTACATTATATTACATTACATTGCATGCATGCATGCATACATACATACATACATACATACATCTAGACATACATACATACAATACACATTCATATGTATATACATATATTTTTTATATACTATATATTTATATACACACACTATATACACACACAAATATATATATATATATGTGTGTGTGTGCGCATATAGTTCCCCATTGAACTTGGTACCTGAATGGTGAATCCGCCAGATGAGCCGTCAGCTCTCGGGCAGCTTCACCGCGGGCTTCGGCACCACCGCAGAAGCCGCGGCCGCGGAGAGTGGCAAGTCCCTTCGGCCGCACTGGGCACCCGTGACGGCAAATGGTCAAGTTATTGTACCCTCTGGTAATGAGTACCATGGGGATATCATGGGGACTTACCCTCCAGTTATCTAACATTTTGCTTTCGAAAATGGATGAACATGGCCCAAATTAAAGACGGTGATTTTCCATGGCAAACTGTTAGTTTACCAAAGGGTAGGACAGATTCCATAAAATGACCTTCAAATGATAGTTAACAGTCTGGAGAGCGGGATCAATAATGGTAAATAGAGGATAATTTAGGGTTTAATGATGGTTGGTAATGGCTACTACTGGTAATGGTTCATAGTGATTGCTAGTGTTTAATTGGGACCAATCATGATTAACAACCATTGTTAACCATTGTTTAAATGCGATCAATCATGATTATTTACCATTGATTACCATTGTTTAAGTTTAATTGGGATCTATCATGATTTATCACCATTGCCAGTCATTGTTTCATTTGGGTTAATCACGATTCATTACCATATGTTTGGGGTTTAATGATTGGTAATTATAATGGTTATGAATCATGAGTGACTGGCCCCGATGAAACAATGGTTAGTCACCATTCACTATTGATTCACAATGGTTTTGCCATAGGTGCTCATGAGGGAGAAATGACTGTTTGCTGGAATTGGGAAATGCTTGTCCAGTTCGTATCTTGGTTTGGGATCTTGGAATTTGTGGATATGTTCTTCGGAACATGACAGGATCTATATAATTTTGCAAAACAATAACAAACACTATATGAGGACATCCTAGAAATGGGAAATCCTTGGAACTATGTGTTTTGACCTTTTTTGGCATGAATTGCTTGGATGCTTTGGCCAGTGTGAAAGCTTTTCGGAAACCTGTCTGATACAGGACAAATTCTATCAAAGATAATTCAAGGGTGTGCCAAGTGGTTCAGACAAGCCTACACCATGTCAGAATGGGTAGCACCCTCTTTTTGATCTTTTTTGGCAGGTTGCCTCTCACACTTTGCGCGGCTCCTGTGCTGTGCTTGACTCAGTGGCTCTTGGGACTTGTTGTCTGAAGATCCTGGGGAAGCTCCCCAGTGTTTCCCAGTATTCCCCATCGAACAGGCGGCCCATAATTAAGAATCCATAGATGACTTGCCTGCATCCCCGATTTACCCTCTGGTAAACATACAAAAAACTATGGAAAATCACCATTTTTAATGGGACAACTCACTATAAATGACCATTTTCAATAGCTTTTTGTATGTTTACCAGAGGGTGTCCTAGAGCTGATAGATCTGATAGCTGGGATTGAACCATTGATCCGCGGATACGATGTAGGATGAAATCGATCTCCCATCTGGCTTGGTAGTGGGTTCTGGAGACTTATGTAACCCAGAATGGAGATACCTATTAACCAACCTAGAATATGATTGGAATATATTGATATGGGCATGTTTAATGGCTCAACGCTATTTGCGCTTCTGTAAGCGGACCTTTGTTGAGCACGATCCAAAACTGCTGTTCGGTAGATTGTTGGTAGTTGCTTCCATCATGGGCCGGGTAGGTTGGCAGATCATTTGATGGCAGTCAAAAATCCGGAGAATGTGTCATATTGTGTCATGGAGTCATAGCAATCTAAATTCATGAAGAAATCTTTGGGTATCTACCCTCTGGTAAACTAACATATATATATATAGCTATTGAAGCCATGGCCCAGTCGAAATAGTTGATTTACCCAGCTATAAAATGGTGGATCTTTCCAGTTCGTTATGTGACAAATTACCGCTAAGATTTGCGTCCGGTACGCCATCCGCCCAGCTGATCCCAGGGCCCCAGCAGATCCCAGGGTCCCAGCGATCAGGAGCCGGGCGCAAGCGGATCTGTTGTACATCCAAGCCATGAAACAGCAGGAGGTGCGCGCAGTGCGCGCGCCTGGAAATAGCACAGGGCTTCCATAAATGGGGGTACATAAGTCCAATATCTAGGGTTTATGGAGGTTATACCTATAGTTAATGGGTACCCCAATATCTCGTTTTTTGTTTGTTAAAAATGGAACATCCATCTTTTTTCATGGATGATGACTGGGGGTACCTATATGTTCAATTTCTTGAGCAGTAGCTGACTGGAAATGGTTAGATGTTATATTCTCCACTTTTCTCTCGGTTTTTCCCGAGAGATGATAGGTAGACTGAGGCATGTCCCCCTCCCCTCCCCAAGAGAAACAAGAACTGCTTGGTGCTTTCGAAGCCATGTTTTCATCCATTGAAACCAATATGGGTCTGTCATGGTCTGAAAAAAGTATAAAAAGGTGTATGTTCTCAACATTTTTCAATCAGATATACTTGAGGCATCAAGGGTATACAATTTTTTGTATGCCATCAAAGGCATATTTTTTGATAGGCAAAATGATGATTTTCACCGGTGGAAGGGGTACCGGGTACCATAGTTGGCCAGATTCAGATTGGCTTGATGCCCCATGTGACACCAGCGGTTTTTCGAGCCGACCCGGTTTTAGGGAAACAAGCTGATTATAGCTGTTTTATAGCTATGAAACAGCTATGAACATCCATAAAACTCCTTTGTTCATAGCTGTTTCTCTTCCGATATGTGCCATCGAAAGCAAAATTAGTCAAAATTGCGGACACCCCAGCCAAGAGAATTCCGAAGAAAAAGATATAGACCGACAATGATCACGATTCAGTAGACAATGGTTTATTTCTCACCTGTTTTTGTTAATATGTCACCTTTTAGTGATTTAACAATTACGTATAGCTATGGTATAGATGGCCCATTGATATATGTGTGTGTGTTCATTGATTTATACTGATTATCATAGATCATTGGTGATTTTCCATTGATTTACCATTGGTTTACCATTAATGTGGGTAAAACAATAATAAACCATCCCCCAGTCATCACCATAAATAGATGGTGTGTGTATATATATATAAACCATTCCCAGTCATGGGTAGTTTATTATTGTTTTAACCACATTATTTGATAGATGATTTACCAACATTATTAGTTGTTCCATGGATGTTGCTTAATAGTTGACCACAATTAGATTGATGATTTACCAACATTATGTGTAACAACACCACATCAAAAAAAAAAACGGTGATGTCGTTGCCTGGTCTTGCTCCAGGTCCACATGACGCAGGAGAGTTTCGTCAGGCGAAGCTCGCGGCGCGTTCCGGAGCATTCGGGAGCGATGCTTCGTGATGTTGGTGATGTTGGTGAACTCGATATGTTCACCAGACTTGATGAATAGACTTGATGAATGTTGATGGATGTTTATCATACATGCATTATACATACGTATATTATGATATATTTATCTATTTATTCATGCATTTATTTGTTTATACTGTCATGACGTGTTATAAACTAACAAACACTCAACTCGGGCGGCACCACCTTGTATGGTTTAGTGTTTGAAGCTTCAGCGTTCGCATTTCAGGGGCTTGAAGTGTGAATGGTTTTGTTCCAAACTAAATATGTTCAAATTATTCCAAATTATATAACTTCTGCAAGAATCTTGACGGATAGGGCTAGGTTGACAGCCACCAGTAAACTCTTAATTGTTTTGGGTGGGGAGATTGTTTTTGCTGCTGTTAAAGATTGTTTTTTTTGCCTTGCATCTCTCATTTTCACATTGAAGGGCACATTTGAAGCTACATTTGAGTCCATTAAACAGTAGTAAAGATAGTAAATGTACCATGAATGATGTGGCCAGAGCATCCTTTAAAGGTGCATTGCTTCTAAGCTACAGTCGTTCGTCGACTTTTTGGGGCTCTCGCCGTTGCGGCCCAGGGCTCTAGCCATCGTGGGGCTGCAGTGTCTCTCAGGCGCCAGCCGTGTGATTCCCAGAGGCTAGAAATAGAAATGGACATCACCTCTATAATGGTATATGACCTCCATGGTATATCAGGTCTATGTGATCATGAAAAATAGTAGATGACCTCCATAATGATCACCTCTATGACCATAAGTTTAGGACATAACTGGGTTATATATCCACCACTGCGGCCCCAAACTCAACGTGGGATCCATGGCTCCTGACATTTTCCACTGGGACACACCAAGGTATTCATGGTTCAAGTAAATGAAGAGATAGCAGAGTTTAGCAGAGGATAGTAGAACTGGTTGATGGTTTGATGTTTGATGTTTTCCTGCCATTATTTCGTCCATGAGGTTCGGGATGAGTGCAGTGTTTCAAGGGGCAGATAGCAAGCACTTTCATCAATGTTTCATCCATGAGCTTTCCAAACTGTGACCGTTTGTGTTGTCTCACAAGTTTGGGTCAGCCCAAACTACAGTATTGGTTTCCACATTCAATCACTTGGATTCAATCGATTTGGGTCCTGTTTAGATGAGCCCTGGAGTTACTTAACCAGTTAATAAATGGATCCTAATTGGGATATACATATATATATATATATATATATATATTATACACATATATATATATATATACATTATAAGTATTTATTTATTCTTTTGTATATCTACATTTTCTTACAATGGTTCATGACGACCCAGAAACTAACCGTAACTAACCAGAAATCACCAGGTGTCCACGATGTCTATGTGCCACGAGATGATGCCAGCGTCTTGAATTGGCTCCTCAGCGGCACGTGGAATGGTCGGATATACATAACTGGTTGGTGGTTAATTTAATAATGGTTAAAACCACCAACCAGATATCTATGGTAATATGATATTTCTATGGTTAATGATGGTTAATGATGGTTAATGATGGTTAATGATGGTTAATAGTGGTTAATAATGGTTAATGAGATATCTGGTTGGTGGTTTGGAACATGGCTTTTATCTTTCCATATATTGGGAAGAATAATCCCAACTGACGAACTCAAATTTTTCAAGAGGGGTTGAAACCACCAACCAGGTAATGTGGTTAAAACAATAATAAACCACCCATGACTGGGAATGGTATATGCATATATATATAATATATATACACCATCTATTTATGGTGATGACGGGGGGATGGTTTATTATCGCTTTAACCACATTATATAATTATATATATATATACCCTATGGATCCAAGTAGCTTCTTAGGAAGTGGGACTGGGGTATGATTTGGACGGTTAAGTACCTTCTCAGACAGTGGCCATGGATCCATAGGGATATATATATATATATATATGTATTTGCTGTCGTTGATTTAATGTGGTTAAAATAGTAATAAACCACCCATGACTAGGAATTGTTTACGCCAGCTATAAAAATGCTGATGACTGGGGGATGGTGCAAGTGGCATTGTCTTACCCACATTAGTTGATTTGTGCCGGGACATCTTGAGGGCACGATGGTCCAAGTAGATGGGATAAAGTTTGGTGAAGATTGGTGAAGAACTGGATGATCTAGGGTATATGTATATATATATATATGTACGATTTAGCCAAAAATAGGTGAATTTCATTGAATTTCAGTCTTTAAGACTCAGCCATTAGGCATTTCTGGCAGAGTGAAAATCAGTGATGCGATCGATGGGAGTGTTTTTTGGGTTGGAATGATCCAAGTTCGATTTCAACATCGCCCAACAGTCGGGACATGATTTGACCAAACATGTGACGTGTTCCTACCAGGTTACCCTGTGGGTGACGTGGTATTTCGAAGCATGCGCTACACCTTTGCTTCTGTGAGTTTTTTGCGTACGGGGCGGACGCATTTTCATTAAATCCAAGTACGGTCCTCAACTGGATTTTTTTTTGTGGTGTCAAGGATGTTTATGGTGATCTATATTTGAAATGATCAGGATCCACATATACTCCCAAGTAGCGCGCTCTAGTAAATTACCATGGAAAAATCCACCATTTGTGGATCATTTTCTCAGGAAAAACATGGAAAAAGTCCAGCCCTGACTTTGCCTTTGAAAGTCGAGGTTTTGTCAGTGGGCCTTAGTTCCCTTGGCAGAAGCCCTCGGAATCAGCCAGCACGATGTCTTGCAGGGGATCCCAGCTGTGGATGTGCATCCCAGGTGGGCCATACTTGACAACACCCTCTGGTAAACTAACAGTTTGCTATAGAAAATCACCATTCTGAATAGGTAAATCAATTATAAATGGGGTATTTTCAATAGCTATGTTAAATTACTAGAGGGTAACCCTTTTTAGATATCTTAACCCAGCTAGACATGGAATATCCATTGGAAATTACCCCCAGTTTTTTTTTGCTGATACGGTGGATGGGCCAGCGAAATCCTAAAAAACCAGTTGGTATATGGTTTATCCATCTTTATCCCCTTATAATCCCATGATTTCCAATGTTTCATAGTTACCTAACGGTTGCCAACTGGTTTTTAGGATTTCGCATCAACCATCCAAGAAAATCATGTGGATTTGCGGAGTCCAACTAGCTGGGAGATCTGGGGGCATCCGTCCTCATTTTTTTCCCATGAAAACTGGCCTTTGAAAGGGGCAACACCCCCAATATCCCCAATTTTTTTTGGGAACCTAAGATCCTAAGTATGACAGTGTGGGTTACATATCATGTGATAGGATTACATTCCACATGTGATAGGATTGCATAATATTGCATATATTCCATCACATATAATTATTCCAACTTTTTGGAAGGGGGTGGTGCCCAAAAACTATCCGAACCCCCCCCCCAGGTGTGCTGCAGAAATCTTGCGAGATCCAGAAGTCTCTGCTGGGCCCTGAGTTGGACCAGGGGAACTGTGCGAATTTCATCACGACCTCACGTCGCGACCGAGCCCTGGAATCATGGTTAATTAAGAGGAATCATCCCAAAATGGCCTTATTTCAGGTTATGTAGTGAAACTACAGTTATGGCCATTTATGAGTTTTTCACTGGGGATAAATGGGATTATACGTTCCATAAATGGGGTTAGAAGTATAGTTATAACTGGTAAAGCGCCATAACTGTAACCATACAAAAATGGTGATATAATGATGATATAATGGGGGTATAGTGGTAATATAGTGGGATAAACAAATAAGAATATGACATGAACACCGTGAACACAACACCATTTTATCAACGCCATTTCGGGCACCTAAAGTGAAGATACTCACATCAAAAAGCAAGGCATATTTAAGGATTTAAGGGCAAAGTAAGGGAATATGCCCCCAGTTCATATGGCTTTATATTTTTTCTTTTCCCTCCATTTTAGGTATCTGAAATGATCCTTGATTTTCTGGTGATATACTGGCGACACAACGTGGTATGATGGGAATACCGATGGATGATACATAATTACACAATTATCAACAAAATCCGACATTTTTTTTTGGGGGGGGCAATGATTTACATATACCCTCTGGTTATTTAACATAGCCATGGAAAATGACCATTTATAGATGGTTTACCTGGGTTTTCCCATTAAAAACGGGGATTTTCCATGGCTATGTTGAATAACCAGAGGGTAATGGGTTGGGGCAAACCCTCTCTCTCTCTTAGATTCTGTCAAGACTGCCGGCGACAGCGGCGAGAACGCAAAGCTACCAGAGTTGCCTGCAGTTGCCACCACACAATTCTTGGCGTCTCTGGTCGTTGAGCAAGATTTGCAGAGATTGGCAGGTTTGTACAGAAGATAGTCCCTCAATGTCTTTCAGTGATTTCAGTTTGGCAATTCGCATTCTCGCTGCCGCCGGCAGTCTTGACACATGGCGATGGAAAGAGAGAGAGGGTTGCTCCAACCCATGATATGTAAACCATGGCCACAAAATGGTGATTTTTTTTATTGTTGTTTTATTAGCCAAGTTTCCCTCTGGTAAGGAAGCAGGCCCGTAATCATGATAAACTTAGGGCATCAGACCAACCATAATGCCATATTGGGGACGTAATGGGATATACTGTCGAACCAGCTTGATATAGCAATTAAGATACAAAACATATGTATGATCTACAAAACTTATGGTAGATATATCATGATATATCTATAGTTAATGGGATTATAAACCAACTTATAACTGGGGGGCACCACCTTGTAGGGGCCTTTCCAAAAATGGATGATTTACATTTGCTCTCTGACAAGTTGCTCTCTGCGACGATTTTTGACCCTCCCGGATCAATGTGTTAGATGCCATCTACGGGACCATTGTGGGAATGAACAAGACTGAACAAACATACCCTCTGGTGATTTAACACTTTGCTATGGAACAATATATTGGAAAATAACCATGCAAATCATCGAGCTAAATGGGTCTGATTGCTTCGTCGGTGGGTTCGGTGAAGATCCTGACCCTGCAACGATTCTGGCAACATCCGGCTCGACCGATTCCCTAAAATAGCAGTTTTGTGCTTCCTATAGTCTTGAAGTGTCTATTATGTGCCCATTGTAGGTGAAACACACTTAATTAAGTGCGGATGAATATACCTGGCTCATGGTCCCAATTACCCTCTGGTTATTTGTTACATAGCCATGGAAAATGGCGCACTTTTTATAGGTAAACCATCTATTTCTATGGGCCATATATACCATGGCTATGTTAGTCATAACCAGAGGGTATTTGTTATGGTCCATCCCGTTAGCATGACCCCAATTGTGTCAAAACCACCAACCAGACTGAGTGGTCATATCATGTCATATCATCAATGATATCCTTGCCATGAAACCAGCATGTTTGTCGCTTAATAAAATCCCCATGTTTCATGGCTTAAATCAGTGAATGTCCTATTTTTGTTGGTTGAATCTCTAGTTTTGTACGTTAAATCCAACATCTTTTAGTGCATACCATCTGGTTATTTAACATAGCCATGGAAAATCACCATTTTTAATGGGTAAACCCAGGTAAACCATCTATAAATGGGCCATTTTCCATGGCTATGTTAAATAACCAGAGGGTAGTTGTTTCAGATCCAAATCCGTCGCTTCCTCAGGCACTCCTGCGGAGTTGTCAGAGAGGCTTTAACTGGGACGATGCCTGAGGGTAATGGCGAGTGAGTGGTTACCCTCTGGTAATTAAACATAGCTATTGAACATTGCCCATTTATAGTTGATTTACCCATTAAAGATTGATTGTGATTTTCCACAGCTATGCTAGTTTACCAGAGGGTAGTGATTTTGTGGTGGCCGGAATTGATCTGAGCAGTGGCTGCGATCTACCCCTGGTTGATGACCAATTTGGAGAATCACAATCCATGAGGGGCGGTACATGAGGTGACCGGAATTGATATGAATATATAGACCCCGTACGCTCCATGGTGCTGGAATATTTACCAACAAAATGTGGTCATCTTGGGGTGAATGTTAGTGAAGATTCCAGCCTGGATGGAGATTATATCCCAAATTCGATCCCGAAATATATTATCCCAGATAGGAAAGCTTACCCTCTGATTATTCAACATAGCTATGGAAAATAGCCGAGTAACTTCGAAGAAATATAGCGACTAATTGACCATATGATTTAGATTATGACTACATGAGTCTGCTATCACACCACCAAGCCTCCAACATACTCAACCCTTCCAATGTCATTTTTTGGGCCGCCAGGTTTGCACATTGTTTTTGCACGTCCGGAAGCGTAGTGCTGCGTGTTTTTTGGGGTTGATTTTCTTAAGCCTGAGAACTGTGCGTTATTCCACGCATATATGGGAGATAGCAACCAATACAGTATTTGGGGGTACACACTAGGGAAACATCCAAAAACAAATACTGTACAAGATTACGAGGCACGTATTTAGCACAATATTGATTTTGCCACACTATTCCACTGTCACCAGCAATCAACCTTTGTTAAAGGACCATGTTTGCTTGGAACCCAAGATGGGTTGCGGGTTGATATCCCCTCTGTTGGTTAATATCCATGTGTTGCCAAGTACCGCAGAATAGGATTGCGTTGTTAGCTCAATGACAAGGGCCATAACGTACCTAATTGAACCTTTGAAGAAACCTTGCAACAGTTGATCAGCCAATGATTACTCGGGTGATTTGGCAATTTGGGGCCGGGAATCCTGTGGAATGCCACGATTCCCTCCGCAGCATTGGTTAAGCATTTGGGGCTCATAGGGATCTACATTTCTGTTATTTGGATGTTGGTATCCTAAATTTGCCATATCAGATAATACTTCATAGTTAGAAGATGTTAGAAGTATCTCCCATATCAATCCATATCAAAGGAAACAACTAAGATCAATATTTGGCATATGGCATATAAAAGGAAAACAATGGAAAAGAATGGAAAACAATGGAAAATCATGGAAAACAAGTAAGATCTGGGATATTTATATGGCTATTTGGCATATGGGGTCCAAAAAAACGTGTCTTTTTCTTCAACAGCCCGGGCTCTCAGGCTATGCCATGGCCAGTCCGGCACCACGCGAGCCGTACCGGCTGGATGACCCAGCATCATTCTGCAACAGACGACTGTCGGGTAACCATGATCCTTTTTGGGGATTGCCAATATAATAATAATAATTATTATTATTATCATAATTATAATAATTATAATAATTATAATAATTAATATATAATAATAATATATAATAATAATATAATATAATAATTATTATTAATAATAATAATAATATATATATATATATAAGGCCTACAGTTTCTTATCAAAGCAATTCGGTAAAGGTTTGGAAATGAAATGAACCATGATGCACGGCAAGAAAAACAATGGAGCAGGGAATTATGATTTCTAATCCAGGAGTGCAGCATACCCCCTTATTATTCCAAGTGAAAAGAATACCCGTGTGGAAGTTTCAGGACAAAATGTGGCATTTTGCGGTTGCAAAATGTTGCAAGGCTGCGTGGTTCCCAGCATTTTGCTCAAGGTTCCCTGAGTTTTCACGGATCGATCACAGCTCCAGCAGACCAGCGATGTCGACTTCTGCCATCCTGATCCTCACCACATTCTGTTTGGCAGAAGGTCGCCTTCGCAGAAAATGGAGGGACGAATTGGAATATATCATTGAAACCAAAAGGTGGGTTGGATTGCTAGGGGATTCCCACAACAAGGTTTTGAGCCACCAGCATCATATTACAACATATTTCTTCAATTAAAAACAATTATTCCCCATATTCAATCATTTATTTGATTGTATCTGAATTTATTTGACTTTGATTTTTTTTGCTTTGGGACCTCCCTGTGGTTATCAAGCAATACATAGCAATACATCATGTGACAAGCAAATGTGTTTTAAATCCTTTCATCATAGAAGCTCAACATTTGACAACACGAGGAAATATGATAACAGCTGACAGTTGGGCAGCAATTCTGCCGCTGGCCTCGGCAAAGTTGTTGTAAGGTTGCGTTAGTTTTATTTGATGTTCTCTTGTTTTTTTCTTGTTTTTTGTTTTTTCCAGCAAATTTGAGATATTTTGAGATTTTTTGAGATAATTTGAGATTTTTTGATATTTTCTATGGTCCAGAAAAAATTGCAATACAGAACCCAGTCTCGCAAAACCACGTTCGAAAAACAAGGGAACACCGCCTTGAGGCGGGTGTGGGTTTTCTACAATTGTGTACTTGGTGATTGAATCAAAAATCACCTTTTTACACTGTAATTTGCAGTGTTTTATGCTTGTGATCTATGAT
>Ga0126342_10008947_pt1 | contig 17935 bp, 23 predicted proteins | sample Cyp1metagenome_FD_92528 | JGI IMG/M metagenome (GOLD analysis project Ga0126342, IMG submission 92528) | Coral microbial communities from Lord Howe Island, Old Settlement Bay, Australia - Cyphastrea 1 metagenome | ecosystem: Host-associated > Invertebrates > Cnidaria > Coral ... | reverse complement strand
GGTCATGATGGTCATGATGGTCACGTATAAGGCGCAATGGTTTTTTGGCCTTGCTACATCGGACTATCCATGGACTGGTAGATTTGCCAGAGAACGGTTGGTGGGAGGAGGCCCAGAATCTAAGACGTGCGATGAAGAACCTTAATACACCTGGGGGCACAGAAACAAGATATGCCTGAAACGTTTTGCGCAGGAAAAGCATAGAAACGAACGCTTGACAAGAGGAATCGTAGAAGGACTAGCAAAATAGATCAAAATTTAGGATATTTGATGATGTTTGGCGCTTGGCGATTTTTAAGCAGAAGCACCCTGGCGAATTCTGCAGGGGGACGAGGATGCGGATTCCACAACGCAGGTGAGATAAGACTGATTCCAACTGGTTCCAACTGGTTCCAACTGATTCCACAGAGTTCCATTGTTTCATTCAGAGATATTCAGAGATATTTCTGCTAGTTGCTGCTCAGCTGTTCCTTTCGCTTCGCCGTACGTTGTGGACAGAATTTGCCAGGTGGCTCAGGCGAGGTTGAAAACGAGCGCATCATGGCCATGACCAGGGCATAGCATGGCAAAGCATGGCATGAATAGAATGCATGGTATATCATGGTATCTTGGTATCCTCCCTCTTGGAGTCTCTGGCAAATCCATATCTTACATGTCTTCAGAATTTCTGTCTTCATATGTTGGATAGATGATTGTTATGTGAGAGGCAGAGGCCTTGTGGTCCGGCGGATTGCTGCTTCCCCAGTGCCACGCATCATTTACTGAGTGGCATAGAGAAGACTTCATAACAAATGACACCAATCACCTTTTTTCATCACCTGTTGTCATGTTGATTCTGTGCATTTGAGGCGCCTGGGTGCTGCCTTGGATTTCCAACCCTGGCGAAACTTCGCATCGGGCGAAAAGAAACCTCACATTTTGTCATTTTTTTCCGAGTTCAAGTCGTGTGTCCAGGTGTATTTCTATGACCGTGTGACCAGATGCTGAGCAAGTCACTGGATGATGCTCAGATGCTGGCAGATTGACAATCTCCAGTGGCGGCTCAAAAACTGAGCAACGGCTTTCCACATCTTTCAAACCTGGAGCAATCAGATCTTTCAGCCAGATCCTTTATGATTTTTATGTTTGCTCAATCAGTGGCTCTGTGACCTCACCTGGAAACGCCCATGTGTGTGCAAACAGATAGGTCATGATAGGTCCGATAGGTGATGATCATTGATGATGGGTGATTTCTTTTTCGATTTTCAAAAGATCGAATTCTTTCGATTTCGCTTTGTCGCTTTGCCATGGCGGGCTATGAGCCGGGAATCAAGGCGGCAACAGCATCAGCTGTTTTTAAGGTGCGCTGCAAAAGCACCAGACCCGGTGAAGCCGTGTTCGTGGTCGGCAGCCATGAGGCACTTGGTGCCTGGTCTACAGCCATGGCTTTGGCTTTGACCACCACGGCTGATACATTTCCCACCTGGCAATCCGCTCCGATTCCGTTGTTGGCAGGGATGATGGTGGAATACAAATTTATTATTCAACGGGAAGATCGTCAAGGAACTCCTCAATGGCAGAAGTTCGATGGCAACTACCGGGTCACACCTGTGGCTGGGCAGGTGCTTTGGCAGAAACTAAGAACCATTAAGAACCATTAAGAACCGATAGGAAGGGCATTTCGATATGTAATATACATCTTCATAGCAAAATCTTGAAATGCCAGTTTTTGAAGACCAGGCATCCGGATGTACAACAGGTCCATTTGCAACGTGTCCATGTCAGTTTTGTTTTACCTTTTGATATCCTTTTGATACTTTTCAATGACCTTTCCATGGTCTCCAATATGCTTTCCACGTTTTTCCACGTTCCTAATGTTCCTATGTCGCCAAGGTGCTGCAAGCTGTGTCAGACTGGGAAGTGGCCTCGGCGGAAATTTCCACCCTCGAAGTTCCAGAAGAGCCTCCAGTGGAGCAAGTGCCGAAGCCAACAAAGCCAACTGAAGCCGACAAAGCCATTGCCCAACAGGAGAATGAAGAAAGATTGCTGAAAATGGCCGAGTCGGGGGTGGAGAAAGCTGCTGCCGAGGTCATTGAGACCTGTCCCTTGGCAGTTACTTTGACAAAGCGAGAAATGAGCCGCCGAAATTTTTCGCAGAGCTTGCTCACATTGGATGTGGATGCTCCTGAACCTGAGAAAGCTGAGAAAGCTGAGAACGAAAAGGCTGAAAAGGCAGAAGAAACCAAAAAAGAAGAGAAGTTGGACAAAAAAGAAGGCGAAAAAACCGAAGGCACTCCACAAAGCACCACAGCAACAGAAGAAGTGAAGGAGGTCAACGAGTCCACTGCTGAAGATGCTGACGCCCAGGCAGAGCAGGCAGAGCAGGCAGAAGCGCAGGATGCTCCGGCCGAGGCCCCGGCTGATGTGGTGGTGACGCAGGCGCCCATGGATGACGAAGACGAGGCCGTGGAGTACGAAGTGCCATTGAAGGGTCTCGGAGCCCCAGCAGTTCGAGGAGTGCCCCTGAAGCACATTACGCTGCTCGCACGGAAGTTTCATGCATTTTCACGCATTTTCATGTGCGAAGTTTTGGGAGCAAATGTATCTGTAACATTCTGCAATAGAATCAAGTCAATCCCACAAGATCCCACAAGTCTTAGATGGTTGATGCCCGTCGTGTTGCGTTTGAGAGATAGCCAGTCACGGTAGTCAAAGCTTCGAGGACTATGTACTGTATTAGCAGATATTTCGTTTTCCAAGTTCCAAAGAACCAAGTGTCAACCGTTCTTTAGCACATCTACAGCCTCTCCATGGTTCTGGATGTCCTCTAGACTCTAGAGATTACACAGCTCCCGAAAGTGCTCTTGTTTCGCCAACCGGCTGTTCGGATGTTGTTCACACCCTGAACAAAATGAACAAAGGTACTTCATGGATCTTCATGGTGTGTCTCCATTGCTAAGGAGCTTCTCAGCACTGGCTGATGTGGCGGATGCCCAGACCAAAGTAGAACATCGAAGGAGGGAGAAGGAAAAGGCGCAATCGCGCTACCAACCCTACAATCTCGACGTGCCCGTGGTCATCGTCACCAGTGAAGTGGCCCCCTACTCCAAGACCGCACAGCTTGTGACATCTTGTGTCTTGTGAGCAAACCACAGCTTCACTGGTCACTAGAGTTACTAGAGCGTGTCCTTCAAGATTTCCTTCAGAGTCTCGCCAATAACGAAGAACATCAGGAAACACTTACCATACATAATACACACTATATATATATATATTATTTATGATGATTACGTAAGTGTTCGAATCACATGTTCTTTCTAGCTGATTTGCAACGCACTGACGTGGTCCTTGCAGGACAGGAGGGCTTGGGATGGTCGCAGCATCGTATGGCTTTGAGTTCGCGAGGAGACGCTTTTGATCTGTGGCTGTTTGCCTCAAGGACTACAATCTTGGAAACCAGCTAGACTAGTAACATCTAGTAACATCTAGTAACATCTAGTAACATCTAGTAACATCTAGTAACATCTAGTAACTAGACATCCTGGTCTGCCAAAATTGCCAAAACACGTCTCCTGAACGTGCCCTCTCGAATTAACCAAGAGCATGTCAGAAGTCAAAAGGGTCGAGGCCATTGCGAATTGGCATTTCCGGTTGGGGCTTGATGTATCTTGTCACTTGAGTCTTGATGAGAAAACCATGGGTATTCTTTGGAAAGCGTCCTTTTTTGGCACAGGAACGGCCATCGGACCATGGTGGTAGCTCCAAAGTACAAACATTACGATGGGATCAGCTACTGTGGTGAGACGCGCGTTCGGATCAAAGACCAAGAGGACAGATCAACAGATCAACAGATTGAAGTAGATCTCAGTAGTTTGTTGCTGTTCAACAGCCACTGCGGTCTCGTTGCTGTGGTTGAAACAAACAGAAACGAGTTGCCAGGAAAATGTCAAGTACTGGCATCTTCGAAAGGATTGTGGAGAGGCACTGCATGGCGCCTATCATTTTGATTGATAATTTCTAGTGATTCGAGTGACAGTTTCTCTTAAGATCAATGTCTTGCCTTGAGCTTAAGTGTCTTAAGTCCCTGACGCAAGGGGAAGGGAACCGACTTCCTGTTCATCGAGGGTCGTGGTATTCAAAGAGATGGTGGCTTGTACAATGATGACGATGGTCGTGAATATCCGGACCGAATTGCAGCTGCCTTGTTTGAGTGCTTTTCTTGGTGGTTTTTGGGAACCTCGAAGATACACAGATTCGTAGTTCCACCTCTCAATTAGAAAGGCCGATTCCAAATGTACGGAGTCTTCTGAAAACCAACCCAGATACTTGTTGCATCTATGTCTTGTAGTTTTCCACGCTGCAACTTGCGACATCTTGGAGGATTAATTGTGGCCAGGTGCAGATACTGTAAAGACATGGAGACACCAGAGGTGTTCAAGTCGCGCTGAGAATTGGCAGGACAACTTGGAGCGGTTCACCATGCTGTGCTTAGCGGCGATGGAGGTCTGACTGCCTCCCGCTTTTGTTTTCCAATACATTGCGCTACACATCGCAAGTCGGAGATCATCGGAGATCTTGAATCTTTGCAGGCGCCCCTGATCCTGGACATCAATGGTGAGGCAGGATTCTGTGTACAGATTGCAAAGACAGGATGCAGCTTTGGCTGAGGAAAGGTTTCAATGCCACAGCATGGTGATTGCTTCAAAAGCTGACCATTGTCCTTGGGGAAAATCGGGGAACGCCTACATGCCAAGAAGAAACTCAGTCTCCTAAAGAGACGTTGGGGCGCAAGTAGTTTCGCCCGAAGACATTGCGCCAAGGTTTTCTAACCAGTCCTTGGAAGCTCCCAATGCCAACCATGCTAACTGCCAACATGATTAAACCATATTTAACCTATTTGTAGTCAATTTCAACGCCTTAGTTTCACTTCATTTATTGGTTTCAAATTTGAACCTCACTGGTGAGGGGAAGTACGGCGACAAGGCGTGCTGAGAATTGAGTTTTGCTTCAAAATCTTTCAGCTGGTTTACGTGATTTCATGTTTTGCCACTGGGCTCCCACTGAAAAAAACCTTTGGAATCCCTTGGATTTTCCACCGAAACCCACCAGGTGATCTTTTTGGCAAACGACTGGCAAGCGGGTCTGGTCCGCCCCTCAAGTTGGATCATGATCTTTGCTTTTGGCATGGGGGATGGGGATGGAACATGATGGAACATGATGGAACGCATGGGAATGGCCCAGGTCCCAGTCTACATGTGCTACAAGTACCGCAGACACAACTGCTACACCCAGGAAGGGTTGACATGGCTTGACGTCGAGTTATTGACATGTCCAGATGGAGAGAACACATGGAGACGTCATGGAGAGCTCATGGACGTCTTGAAAACACGACAGGCTCGCGCCATCTACGTGATCCACAATCTGGGATACCAGGGCCAGTGGAGGACTTGGAGTTCGACTTGATTTGATTCTGATTGGACATCGATCGTACTGCAGAGATGAGACACTCCGAGGTATCACGGCCATGACGCTTGCCGATTCTTCGGCATTGATAGCAAGGCACAATTTGTTCATTATTGTTCATTATAATTTATAATCAATATATTATAATAATTTATAATATCTTAGGATCATTCCAAACAAGAATTTCAACATGTTTAAGCAGAGATTTTTTCCAGACATTTCGCACCCATTCCAAACGTCGCCTTCGTTTTCGTTGGTTTTGTGAGTCATTTGAGTCTTGTAGATCTTGTAGGCGGCACACGACCTGGTACTGGGGAACTGCATCAACCTCTCCAAGGGAGCTTTGATTTGCACTGGCCTCAGAGCTCCTGACAGGTGGCCCCGTGAGGCCCCGTGAGGCTGTGCATCGGCATCGTCCTGTGCTGCGTTTGAGGTGTTGCGTAGACCCCATGGGCTGAACGGTGCAGACTCCATTTCAACCAAGGTGCAGACCGAGTGCTGACGGTGTCACCAAACTATTCCAAGGAGATCCAGACAGCCTCAGGTGGTTTCAATCTTCAGGACAGTCACTTTGTGCAGCCACTAAAATTTCTACGTCTCAAACCCAGCGCCAGTTAGTTACAGAATGATGTTTTTACTTTTCCTTGCAACTAACTATTCCTGAATTCAAAATTCAATCCTGCTTAAGATGCTTGAGCCCACAGGGGTGCCACAGGAGCCCATAGATTCTTCGATTTTGTGGTTCACGGTAGGACTTTGTTTCCGCCAAAGCTGCCTCCCTGCGGCTGGCGGGAATCCTCAACGGAATCGATGACTGCCGGAATCCTCAGACTCCTCAGACTCGGAATCTGGGGAGGCAGACATGCCATGGACCCAACCAGAAACAAACCATGGAACAAACCATGGAAATGCGGACCGGTTTGGGTGTCCAAGGTTGGGATCCTGCTGTGGATCCAGATGTTGTGGGAGCCTCGGGGTTCGAACCTGCTGACCGCGTTCTTACTGTTCTGAATGAAACTTGTTGGATTGTAGGATTCTATGTAGGATTCTAGGATGCCCAAGGTTAAGATGGTTTCCAGGCGCTTTCAGCACTAAATCCTTTCCTGTGCAATGCAGTTTGTGAACTTCTCGGTCGAAGACTTCGAGAAGGGCAAAATGGAGAACAAGGTGGGCGCCATTGCGTCATATTTTTTTCAGAGTTTCCCAGAACTTTCTTGTTCATTTGGTGAATTCTGTGAAATTCCATTACCGCACGATGCCACACTCGCTTTTATATGCTTTTATCATTTTATAATCCAGTTGTTGTGTCAAGAGGCCGCCCTGCAGAAGATGCTTGGTCTGGACGTAAACCCCGACGTCGGGCGCCCGAGTGATATCCAAAGATCAATAAGATCCCAAACGACAAGTCATGACAAGTCATGACAAGACATGACAAGACACACTACAATGTTTCAAGTTTCATGACAAGCCAATCTTGGCCATAGGCCTATGTAGCCTATGGGGAGGTTTTCCAGTGTCTCCAATCACCTCCAATCCGAAGATTGAACCAGCTGCTGAGTTGTGCCTCATTGGTTTTGTTGGTCGATTGACTTGGCATGGCGCTAAGATGGGCGACTGACAGATGCATGGGATCCATGAGAGATGCATCAACAAATATGGACAAGCTGACTAGCTTTAGTTTTTTTGTTTGGAACATGTTTGGAACATGTTTGGAACATGTTTAGAACATGCATTCTCGGACTTGCAGGCAGAAGGGCATTGATGTCCTGGCTTCTGTCATCTCATGGCTTATGCAGGAGCTGATGTGATTTGGTCCCATAGCTGCCATAGTTCTGCCATAGTTCTGCCATGGCTCATGATCATCATGGCTTGATAAGCCTGGAAGGACACTGGAAATGGCGTCACTGGTCAAGTGCAGCTCATCATGATGGGTCTGATTCCAAGTGATTTTCATTTGCATTGTTCGCATGGATCGCACGACAGAAGTTGAGAGTTTCCGCAGCTGAGACGGGACTTTGGGACATGGACATGGATGGACATGGATGGACATGGGTCATACATGGCCATACGGGGCCATATCGGCCATACGGATCGATGTGTCGATGTGAGGAAATGGAGAAAGGCAGTACTCTGCTTGCGCCTCAGCTGTTCCTGGTGGTTCCACCCTGACCATCTTTCAACGCCGCTTTCAGGACACCTTGCGATGGGCAGAGAGCAACTACAAAGGTCGTGTTTGTGGATACGTAGGCAGGTCACACCCAGCCCACCATGGTCCAGTATGGCCCAGTATGGCCCAGTATGGCCCAGTATGGCCCAGTGGTACAACGTCAGACCCACGTTTGTACATTGGACACACCTGGGGTCCATTGAAGTCCGACTTCGATACGCGGCCGTGTCTTGCTGGCTTGTGACATCTTGTGATATCTTGTGCCTGCTAGGCTTTGATCCAAAAGTTGAGTCGCTGGCCCAGTTACACCGAATAGCGTTGCTTCGCAAATGTGAAAAACATTCAAAGCACGACATGAAATAAAACATGATCTATATGAACATGTATGAGACAACTCTGAAAAAAACACCTTTACATGTCTGACATGTCCTGATCAGAGCAAGCATATTGTCTGAGTGCCATTTCGGTGCTTCGGAATGTGGGGAATGTGGGGAATGTGGGGAATGTGGTGGCGCCGGCATCTCAGCGGAGGCACCAAATGATGGCTGCCTGTGACTTGCTGCTCATGCCATCTCGCTACGAGCCATGTGGCCTTCCACAGATGTACTCACAGATGTTTGGCACTCAGCTCTCCATCGGACTCCATCGGACTCTATCGGACTCTATCGGACTCCATCGGACTCCATCGGACTCTAGCGCCTTTGGTGCTTTCTGGATGTTTCAGGTACGGAACGTTGCCCGTGGTTCATGCTACCGGTGGATTGGTGGACTCCGTGAAGGACAGAAACTCATGAAACTCATGAAGATCTGGAAGATTTGGAGGCGGATTTTGATCGTCGAAGGACATTAAGATCATTAAGATTCATTTTTGCTCATGAAAATTTCGATGAATTTTGCACCAAAACAAAACGTCTTGGATCGTCTTGGCGAAGTGGCCAGGACGTCTCCATTGGTGTGGAGACCGCCACAGGCTTTCTGGTCCCTTGGCCTTAACACTCATGGATAGCTTGGATAGCTTGGATAGCGACAGAGCGGTAGATTCAGCAGTGTCCACGAGTCCACTGGACTCGAGGTTAGTCCGCTGAGCTCTGACAAGCTGAAGGAGCAAAACATGCAAAAAGCATCAAAAAGCACAAACACAGTCGGTGCACAGTCCGTACAAAGTCTAAGATATGCCCAGATCACACATTTTTCTCTCAAACAGTTCAGCGATATATGATGCAATATGGAAACATATCTTTCAGACAGCCAGTAAAGCCACCTAATTTTCAGCTGTCTCTGCTCTTGAGGAGACCCTGTTCCGAGCGGTGGAGTTAAACATCAAGCGCAAACAAGACTTCCTTCGGATGCAACGCACTGCGATGCCTGAAGCTCAAGAACTCAAAGAACTCAAAAGATGCGCGATGATGCGCTATTTGGAGCCAAAACGACTTGAAACAGCATTGAAACAGCTTGCAGTAAACTTGTTGCAATGATGTGGATTGACTTGCCATGACTTGCCATTTCCGTCAGCAAGTACAAGGCAACATGACTACTACTGGCCAAAGGCCATGGACGAGTACGAGCTGAGCTCAGTTGACGCAGTGACTATGAGAACAGCTGACATAGCTATAGAGCATGGTACAGCATAGCTACACCATAGCTGCAAAATGAAGGGCTCCGCGCCTGTATCGTTTCCTAATGTAAGCCATCAAAAGCCATGCTGGTCATGCCAACCGAGGAACGTCAAATTGACATTGTTTTGTACGAACCTGCAACGGTCCGATAGGCTGGGTTTAGCCGAGTTTGGCACGGGTCGAGTGAGCACAAGTTTATTAATTGATGTTTATTGATGTTTCAGATCTACATTTCAGATCTACAGCATTCCCCAGGAGTCCGCTTAAGCGCTTAACTCCATCCTTTTGCATCGACACTGAGCTTTCAGTGCAATCAACGATCTGCCACTGATGCGGTGTTTGATTTGTACAAAGTGCCAGCACCGCAACCTGCGGATGCCATCAGGCTCTACAGCTCCATTGTACAGTACAGAGCTCTTGCGCTAGTGACGCTAGTGAACAACTAGAATGTAACTAGAATGGCAGTCTGAAGTAGACCAGTCTGTCTTGCATGTGCCATGTTGCACCAGCAACAAATATGGACTATTGTTTCTTCAGTCGTTTTCCAACTGCTTTCGGTGGACGGTGACAAAGGTCTGACAGCAACTTGCAACTTGCAAAACTTGCACACTGCGCACAGAATGCACTGAGCAAAGCTGAGCAAAGCGTCAGCACTGGCAGGTGTCGTAAGGTGTCGTAAGGTGTCCAATGGTGTCCCCGTTGTCGATGGATCGATTGGATTCGGGCTCAAGGTGCCCAAAAAACATGGGGATCACTAAGGCAGACATGGTCCAGACCTCGACAAAATTGCGTTACCGTTGCCGTGATTTTCCAGCTCCTAGGTCCCTCTGTGCTTCTCCTTTGCTGCATTTTTGATATTGTTTGTTGAGGCCCGCAGGCGCGCATGGCCGATTGGAGTTGGAACCATAGTATTTACATGTATTTACCATAGTATTTCATGTTGATGAGTGTTGGATTTTCGTTTGTTCATGCGCTTGTTCTAAGTGATTTGAAGATTGGGAGTCATCAACTTTGAACCTAAGGTCATTGGTGCCTTGGCCGTTCTTGCATCTCGGGTCCTGCATGGCCTGTTTACAACGCGTGGCAAGCATGTTACAAGCATGCTGCAGGCATGTTGGTCCTTGCCGTTTGAATGACCAGAAAGAATGTAAAAAAAGAACATGGAGCAATAACGAGACGGATATTTAGGATGGCACTGAATGCAACTCAAGCAATTCACGCGTATCTTTCTCAAAAAACTCCGGACATTGTCGTCACATGTCGTCACATGTCGTCACATGTCACATGTCGTCACCATTGACATCGTTTGGCACTTGGCCCAAGTGGCCAGGACACCGGTTTCATCGCTGCTCCATTTATTGCGGCCCACCGGCTGTCAGCTACGATTCCGGTGCGGGCTGCCTCAATTGCCCTCAATGTTCAACGTCTTTCACAGTGACATTGAGACAACATCAATCCATATCACATATTTTCCCACGTTTGTTTGCACACACTGTACTTTACTTTAGATATTGTTGTGATTTATACATATATAATATACATGCATAATTAAATAAATATATATATAATTATATATTATATTATATTTATATCATCCATCAAGTGTCAACCCAGTCTACCATCCTGGATACTGGGCCAGGTGCTGCTGGGAGCGCTTCCTGCCAGTGCCGAAACTGCAGATGGAGGACTTGGGCCGATTCCCCAGCGCAGCGCAGCGCAGCGTTCACAGAGTTCCAGCTCCAGCGATACGCCTGTTGCTGAGGTGGCAAGCCATCATGTCAACACCTGAGAGCTGATATAATTACTGAGATATGCTGAGATCAACTGATCAGAGTTCTGGTGGTGAAAAAAGGTGGTTCTTGATGTGGTTCTTTGCATCAGAGTTCTGCCGTTCCTCTCAGGATGGCTCCGGTGATTAGCCTCTTTGCCATCGTTGGAGTTGCAATGGTGCCTTGCAAGCAGCAAACTTCACACTGCGACTGCGACCATCCCCGACACTGGGATGACAAGTCGTCAGATCACCCGGTGCCACAGTGGATGTCAGGTTGGTGGATTTGTTCTGGGCATTTTTGTGCCACCAGGAGAAGGCCAAGAGAGAACTTCTTTATAGCATACTTGTCAAAGTCTAAGCATGCGCTTTAACTGTATCTCGCTTTAACTGTATCTCCAAGTCTAGTACAAACATGTACAAACATGTACTCGTACAAGCTAATACGCTGAACAGTCTTCAGCACTGCTCCATTGCATCTTGTGGCAGGTGATTATGGCAATATGGAGACAACTTTGGCAGAGCGGGAGGTGCAGCTGCTCCAAAAAAAGCTGATTGTCCGAGACCAGGGGAACATTGGATTGGCCAACTTGATTGTTTGGATTGCATTGGATTGAATCCTGATTGTATTAGATTATTAGATATCATTAGATGTCATTAGATATTGATATTAATAGATTCTATTGCAGATCGGGATTTCCTGAACTATCTGAACTTTGTATTGGACAGGCACGCGAACGTGGCTGGCGACGAGACGTACTGCGTGGCTACGATGAAGAAACCTACGCAGCCGGGCACATAGAGCAGCAAATGGCCATGTGCTTCTTTTGGCAATGCAATCAACAGTAAACAAACAGTAAACAAACAGTAAACAAACAGCAACAAATTAGGCCTTCGACTTCAACAAATTTGTGAATCTCAGTCAAGTCTTGAGGCTATGCGTGGACAGGATAAAGACTGGGCGAAGGTGCGCCCTGGTACAACCTGGACGGCCTGGACGTGCACATGTTTCTCTGTGCGTCATATCTTGTCATATCTTGTCACACCAGATCCAACTTGATCCAACTTGATCCAACCATATTCAAAACATTCCCATGCCAAAACGACATTGGAGTTTTTTCCCGAATGATGCTGTGTCGTGCTTCCTACTTCGAATCCATGTTTTGAGACTCAACGTTTTGTCAAAGCCTCTGTGAACTTGCTTTTGTTGCAGTCTGAAACGTGGACATCGATTGTGAAGCAATCCATGCTTTATTTTGCTGGTCCATGGTGTCAAAGAAACAGCTCCATGGTGTTTCCACAGTGGATCCATCCTCTGGCGTGTTTGACCCTGGTGACAGTGACGGTGAGAGGTCGAGTATCCCTTCCGAAAGCCAAAGCCGCGGCCGAATCCCGCAGAGATGCCGAAGCTCCCAGGAGCACCGAGCGGGGCGCCAGGAGCACCGCCTGGGGCACCGGGCGCACCGCCTGGGGCACCCGGGGCCCCTCCCGGCGCCCCTCCGGGTGCCCCGCCGGGTGCACCACCTTGAGATAGCTTCGTGACACAGCTGTTGGATCCGCAGATATCCGCAGATCACAAGCCCCATTCATGTGGGCAGAAGCCCCGGAGGACTCCGGAAAGCTAAAACAGAGGTGACACCTCTGACTTTGGACATCAAAATATATCAAAATATTTTCTACAGCTTACCGCCTACCAGCTTAGCATTGCACATTTTCGGCGCTACCCTAACGCCAGCGAAGAGAAATTCGATGAGCAGACGTCTCCAGCTTGCCATTTTTGCCTGCGCGAAGATGTATCGCAAAGGTGCCAAAAGGAGTGAGGCAGACCACACCAAACGAAGGTCACACAGTGCGTTCAGCACCGAACATTATCCCAAGGCCCAAGGAAGGCAAGACCAAAAATAGAGACAAGATGCTTTAATTTGCGATGGTTGATGCAGGCCATATTCCAACCAGGGTGAGCTTGTATCTTTTCCCAGATATTTTTCAGAGGCAATCATTATCATTTTGGTTTGTGTCTTTTGGGGGAGCAGAAAGTGTGCAAAGGAATGCGAAGGATATCTAGGGTGAACCAGGCTGAGCCCGAATTTGGATCAACTGGTTGCAATCACAAAGAAATGGATTGCATGCCCGCCAGTGGCTCATAGCAATTCAACTCGGAGGATTCCACTCGTGATTTCCCCGAGTCGCTCAGACTGAACACAGCGTCATATCAATCAATCCATCAATAAGAGTTTCCAAAGCTGTGATCTGCAGGAGGTGCGATCAGTACCATCAGGATTTTCTAACAGCTGCAAAGCTGTTCCAGATGTCACCGCGATTGTTTTGCAAATCCTTTCAGAAAAGCTTTGAAACTGAGGACCATGGGCAGTGCACTTGCTACGGATACAATTCCGGTGCTCGTCACCATGGTAGGAAGCCTCAGTTGAATTTCACAAATGCATGGTGGGGAGTCATAGAACGCATCATTGGACCACTTCAGGTGGACGTACACAATGCGAAGGCGCAGGAGACACATCACTTCAACGGATCCGTCTTCCACATTCTTTACCATCCAAGTCGATACATCCAGCCCTAACCACCAGATACTGGTAAGTATGTTAAGACTGTTAATAAATATCAAGTATGTGATTGTGCCCAGTCTAACAAGACTCTGTCGACATGTCAAAAACGTTAATTTCAAAATACACCGGCAAGAGACCCCAAACAGTGTGGGGGGTAGGAAGTCAGTGTGCCAGATACAAGCAACAGTAGCTATGGAACAGTAACAGATCAGGGTAGACGACATCGTAACTGCAGCAGCAGGAACTTGTTTTGGCACAAGAAGCAGCGCTATGTCTAGGACCTTGTACCAGAACCTCATACCAGGACATCTAAGAGAATTTCAAAAGATCGTCAAACAAGGACCTTCTATACAGCGTATCTTACAAGATCTTCATACAAGAACTTCCTATGACAACTGCAAGGACCTCTTGAGGATGATTTCAACAGGATCTCCACAAGATCTCCTCACAAGGACCTGTACAAGATCATGCAAGGGCACCTAGAGGATTTCACCCCGTCTTCAAGATGCTAAGGCCTCTGACAGCATTTGACTGGGATCTCCGCCAGATCTTCTTACAAGGACCTGTGCAAGGTCATGCGCTGCAAGGACCTCTTAGAGGATTTCACCAGGATCAATCCCTACAAGATCTGCTCACAAGGCAAAGGCCTTGACCAAGACCTTCGCGCCAGGATTCCCTAAGAGAATCTCACAAGATCGTCATAAAAGGACCTGCTGCTGGAGAGGATCTTGCAAGATCTTGATACAAGAACCTTCCAAGAGCCTCCCACAAGGGATTTCGTGCAGGCAGTTCCAATAGATGGCATCTGGAAGATCTTCATGCAAGGACCTCTTTGGAGGATTTCACCAGGATTTCCATAGGGTCTTCTCATAAGGACCTGTACAAGATTGCGCAAGGACCTGTTACAGGATTTCATCAGGATCTGCACAGCATCTTCTCGCATGACTTGAACAAGACCTTGATCTAGAGTCTAGAGTCTAGATCTTCACAAATCACGGGCCTCCAAGGCTGCCATGAAACCCTTGCAAGATCATCATAGAAGAGCCTTCCAGACACCTCTGCACAAGACCTCTTTACCAGGATCTAAGAGAATCAGCGCCGCAGCAAGAGTGATGAGGCGAGGGGGTTGCGCGAGCCATGTCAAAATTCGCACCGCGCCACAGCGAGAGCGATCTGACATGCGCAAAGTCACGAGAAGGTTGCGCGAGCACATGTTCGATTTTAACAAAATAATTGCGCACCACGAAAAATGAGCATGGAAAATGTCAAAAACAACTTTTTGCCAGCCGTTGTTTCGGGCACCTTTTCCTGAGGTCTACAAAGTATTGCGCCTGCCAAAAAATGAGCTCGAGGCATCCGAAGTGCTGCGCCTGCCACACGGAATCATCATCATGTCCAAGATCAAAAATAAAGACTGTTTCATAATACGAGACTTTCGGCCCTTTGACAACGTCGTCCAAGTTCACCACACACTGCACCTGCCACTAAAAATGATCTCCACAAGCACCTCTCATTTTGACCCACGCCTGCCAACCATTTTGCAATGTGCAGAAAGTGCCGCGCCTGCAGTGCGGATGAAAAAGTGTCTGGTGACACCTGGCACGCAAAACGATGTTCAAAATGCCCCGGATGTCCCACGCCTGCCACAGGAAATGGACATAACTGCGGCTCAAAAGACCACGGCGCGCTAGTAAACCGACAGCTTTCAAAGTGCCAAAAACGCGGCGCTTATCTTGTGAGAGCCTACGCTGTCGACATGCACATGGACATCTCGCAAGGGAACTTCAGTGAAATAGAGAGCGTACCCTGATCTAACCCCGGCCTTTAACACCTACCGTAAGAACGGCTCAGGGACTTGCTGTTGGGGGAAAAAGGTCGGAATTCACCAGTATTCGAGGCTTTAGCCTTGGGGTCTCCAAATTTGGGGGAAAACTTTCCCAGGATCTCAAATATATATGAAAATGAGCATATATCTTAAAGGATCTAAAGCCAAGCACATGCGTCGTACAGGACCCAAAAGATCTTGAGCATCGAAATTCACAATTCGTGCGCCCATAGGCAGCATAGGCAGCATAGGCAGCATAGTCAGCATAGGCAGCATAGGCAGCATAGCATCCCTTTCCCATCCAATGTGGCATCGGAAGCGGAGGACATGTTCTACTTCTGCAATGTTGGCAGTGGAGGTGCTGCGACAAAGGTCATTGGTCGTTCTCAAACTCTTTCCGTGGAAGTTGGTATAACTACAGCCAGATCCTGAGCGAGTTTCCTGACGGAGTGGACAAATCTCAAAACTAGTTTGAACATTGATTTCTCTCGGAATCTTTCACATTCCAGTTGTTCTGCAGTCCTGACACAGTTGCCCATTTCGTTTCGGGCGCTGTGAGGTCCTGACAATGATTGTGTATGAGTGTCCAGAGCCGGTCTAGACCTTGGCGAAGACCAGCGGTTTGGGCCGCTTGACTTGTCTTAGGGTTAGCAGGTTAGCCGCCGGCTCTCAGGTCTTTACGCCCGAAACTGCGCGCTGCCTCGGAGCTGAGACCTCAATGACACCAGAGTTGCCCCAGAGACAAAGGGTGCCACAAAGCCGACGCCAGATGGCAGAGCCCAGCAGAGCCCAGCGCCCCATGAGGTGCTCCGCATCCCAATGGAACGACTGGCAGAGCGATACAGCTCAGGCAGCCGGATTCAGAATCTGGAACCGTATAGACTTTCGTATGGAATGTGTCTGGAGTATGTTGGAGTATGGATGTCTAAGTTCAAAGGCGTGTTGTCTTCACATTGATATGGTGTAAGACTGGGTGGACTGCATTTGCGTCAGGCATTTTCCAGCAGTGGTTCAACTTAGATACCAAGTATTGCACTCAGATCAATTAGGCAAAATTGAAGCCTGTTCCCTTATTGGCTACCCATGTGTTGTACTCTGTGAAACAGAAGAGCCTGTGACATGAACAAGTCCTCACTTTTGGTCAGTCCTCAATGAAACTAAGGATGGACCCGCGAATGCCTGCTGGCGATTTGCAATCCTTGGTCACAAAGTTTGAGCAGGCAGCGCTTGAGCGGATTGAGCAGCTTCAGCCAGTTCTCCCACTTCCCAGTTTGATCAGTTTGGACTTCCGCGCCATGGCTTAGCTAATGGCTTGTGGGACCGTTTCTTACCGTTTCTTCTTTCCTGTGAAAGATGCAGGCATATGTGGACTCCGTGAACGACATCTACCAGCAATCCCATCGATCTTTGCTGACAGTTACTAACAGTTGCCAGTTACTAGTCATTTGTCTTGAAGAAAGCCAGAGAAGAAGCAAGAGCTACCGGATGCTAATAGCAGTGCCAGCACTGCTAGCAGTGCCTTCCCTCCTTTGACTAGTGGGCCAAGTGCGGAAAGACAATGCAACCGGCCTTCCTCACTAGCTTCCTTGCCAGGCCGAAGATTTGTCTCTCCGTGATTGGCTCCTCCTTTGAGGCACTAGCCAGCTAGATTCCTTCATGTTCATTTTTTGATCGTCAGTCACAGTTCACTCAGTTTATGCCAGTAGCACCGCACAAGGCAGTGATGGAAGTTTCAAAGATAGGAAACCAAACCTATAGGAGAGGTGAGTTGTTACGATGTATGGATGGCAGAGTGAACCCACTAATGGGCCGAAAGGTGGTTGGAGCTGTGCTTTTTGGAGTGGTTGCGGTGGTCACCGGATGCACACCTGCTGGATGTAGTTGTAGTTGTAGGTGTAGTGTAGTGTACTGTAGTGCAGCGCAGCGCAATGCAGTGCAGTGTAGCGTAAGTGTAGGTGTAGTTGTAGTTGAAGTGTAATGTAAAAAGTGTGGTGTAATAAGTGTAGTGGCATTAGTGTAGTGTAATTGGTGTAGTGTAACAAATGTAGTGTAGATTAGTGTAGTGTAGTGTAGTTGTGGCTAAAGCTGTAGCTATGGTTGTAGTTGTGGTGTAGTTGTCGTTGTAGGTGGAATTTGAAGCAGCCTTTCAACCACCTTGGGAGAAGATTGGAGGTGTTTCCACCTAGAAATCTGCGAGAAATGGGGATGCGAGCGTCACTTGCATTGCCCTGCAAGCTACGCGTGTGTTGGTGGTGGTGGTGGTGGTGGTGGTGGTGGTGGTGGTGGTGGTGGTGGTGTTGGGTGTTGGGTGTTGGGTGTTGGGTGTTGGGTGTTGGGTGTTGGGTGTTGGTTGTTGGTTGTTGGTTGTTGGTTGTTGGTTGTTGGTTGTTGGTTGTTGGTTGTTGTTGGTTGGTTGGTTGGTTGGTTGGTTGGTTGGTTGGTTGGTTTGTTTGGTTGTTTGGTTGTTTGGTTGTTTGGTTGTTTGGTTGTTTGGTTGTTTGGTTGTGTGGTTGTTTGGTTGTTTGGTTGTTTGGTTGTTTGGTTGTTTGGTTG
>Ga0126342_10008946_pt1 | contig 17936 bp, 19 predicted proteins | sample Cyp1metagenome_FD_92528 | JGI IMG/M metagenome (GOLD analysis project Ga0126342, IMG submission 92528) | Coral microbial communities from Lord Howe Island, Old Settlement Bay, Australia - Cyphastrea 1 metagenome | ecosystem: Host-associated > Invertebrates > Cnidaria > Coral ... | reverse complement strand
TATCATTTCCTATACATTATGTGTATTATATGATCTATTATATAGTAAATATTCAATACTGCATTATATGCTAACTTGTGTTTGAAAAAATCATATATTCTAAAGTATATATTGTATATTAAATACTAAATATTAAATACCATTTCAAAAAATCATGCATTAAAAATCACATATTACATATAATATATTACGATATCATATACTTTATTTATTATATTCTATTTCATGTCTTAAACATTAAATATTATATTTTCTTATATTTTAGTTGAAAATGTCATATACCATATATTATATATATTATACTGTGTATATTAAATACCATATATTAGACATTATATATCAAATATTATATATACATATACTATATACATACTATATACGCACATGATGTTTAGATGTGACCCCCAGCGCCGGGCCGAGCAGCTCAGGCCCTCCATCTCCTCCCTCCAGCGAAAGAAATCGCCCAGCTGCGCCGCCGAGTTCTCCGCTTTGAAAGCCGCCATGTCTGCGCGCATCTCGCGGCCTGGTCAAAAATGATGGAAATCCCATGGGAAAATTTTGGGAAGAAATGCAGAGCGATGAGACATACTAAAAAAACATGGGAAAACCATAAAAAAAATTGGGGGTTGAAACTTCGCTGTCGGGGGGTGATTTCCAGAGCTACCAGCACTTTGAAGCAAACCGTCTTCTCGCCCAGTTCTCTTGCCAGCGGGACAATCTGGCTTGTGTTCTCGATGCCAACACAATGCGCAATTGAAGCGCCAATTGCTCTTGTCACCCAAATCAGGTTGTGACAACTGGGACAACCGATTGAATTCATCCTGAAGCTCACCCTTGGGGCCGTCTGCCCATATAATGTCATCGATGAGGTTGGATTTCCAGGAGTTCTTCTCCAGAATCTCAGGCCACTGATTGAAAGAAGGCACGCCATGTTGATACTCAAGTTGACAGTTTCCCACCATCACGGTAGCGCTATTGATAGGTTGATAGATCAACACTGCCTTTTTTCCCATCTTGAGGGTGTTATAGTATGCAATCACTAAAGAAGCACCTGTTCCAAAGCTGAATCCAGTGATCGGATCGCAAGAATCATAGCCTTCGTCACGGTGAAGATCAATCCCATGATTAGGTTGTGTCTGCACACATTCGACAAACAGTGAAATGCCATATTCTGGGAATACCAAGTCTTGCAACCAGTTTCACCAAGCCGTTCGCGCAGAAAGTTTTCATAAGAAGCACCAGCAGTTGATTCAGATGACGCCAGCAGAGGCTGTCTTTTCGCTTCTCCTCCGAACAGTTTCACGCAAGTACATCCAGCACCATTCAATGGTGTCGAAAGATAAGATACTTGTCTTCTCCCTTTGATCTGCACGACCTTTTCAGGGTTTCCATGGTTGTTGAAGTGTATCGATCGTATTCCATTTTCTGCTCCATCAATTTCCACATCTTCTCTTGCAACGGTTCCCACGCTGCAAGGTTGTAGATCTGAAACAAAAATGATTTAGGTTCAGTTCTCTGCCAGGGATGCAATGGCTCGTGCTGGAGTTGTTGGATCAGCCAATCGGTTCGATCTACGATTCTGCATTGGTGTTTGAAGTCCCAACAATCATCTGACAAAATTTACGAACACTTTCTCTGTCGCCACTGCGTGTGGCCATGACGATCGATCCATAGCTGCGAACGAAAGAATCTCCAAGCAAGTGGATCTCCGAAATCACATAAACAAATTTGCAATCACCAAAAATAAGAACTGACAAATGGTGTTGTATATACTTCAATTACAAAAGGAGATGTACGACTGTGTTCTTGAAGACAAACATGGGCAAAGAATTTGCAACCTTCTTTTTCGGAAAAGGGGCTGCTGTTTTAGTTGGAAACGAATAAAGCAAATTTACAGGCTTCAGGTGCAAGTACAGTAAGAGAGGAAGTGAACAAAGCGAATGAAAGGTCTCAAGCGCGAGTGAAGTGAATCAGGATGTGACGTGAGCAAATCACAAAGCTCGAGCACAAGTACCGTGAGGGTGCCAGTAGGTTCAGCGAATTACAGCCTTCGGGTGCAACTACAATGAGACAGGAACTGAATGACGCACGATCCACGGTGCACCAAAACCGTGCCATTTCCACGGCGCACCATCCAGCTCTGCCCGCTCTGTGGAGTCAAGGATGCTGGCGCTGGCAGTGTCCCGTTGCAGCAGCAGGTCGTCCGTCAGCAGCGCAGAGTGAAGCAACGCTGGAGCCTGGAGCATCCCAGTGAGATCTGGGATACGGGCTATATATGAGGTGTATATATATATATATTTAGATATGGAATTTCTGTATAGACATATGTTGTTATTTTTTAATTGATTTATTTATGTACATGTAATATGTGTATATATATATATATATACATATACAGGTAACATATGGGTTAAAGGCCAGTTGTATACGAACATGGAAAAACCATTCACAAAACATGTGCTGGAAATTACCTGATACATGGGAATCTGCCCCCCAAACAAAACGGGTGAAACAGCCTCCTGCAGTGGGGGCTGCATCCCAAGTATTGCGGGACACCCATATGTTTCGATGCTCGTATCTCCAGACTGGAATTGACCAACATCTCTACCTTTCAGAGACAATCTGACGTGAGAAGTGTGACAAAAATGTTGGGAAATCCCTGATACCAGTATTGGCTGGCTAATCGGTATTTCATAATGGACTGTGATACTCCAATATATGGATGGTTAGTTGGATGGTAGTATGCTCCGGATACAGCAACACATTGGATTTGTTGAAACTCCCAAACAATAAGGAAATGAGGAAGCCGGCATCAAAACCGTTCATAGTGCAAAGGCAATTCAGGTATGTCGCCAATGCTAATTTTCCACTTGGGTTGGCACCCCAAAAAAGGCCCCCACAAGTCATAAAAACTTGGGTAAAATGTTGGGAAAACAGTGTATTTTTGAGACTTGTGGGGGCCTTTTTCGGTGAACCAACCCAAGTGGAAAATTGCCAGTCGCCAACCCTGACATTCGACATGGAAGCGAAGAATGGCCAGGGTCAAAAAGTAAAAATCCTCCAAACCAAAGTACAGATTCGATGTGAACAAAAATGATCAAAAATGTGTTTCTATTGCAAAGCAAGTTGTCATTGCAGGGTTGTCACAGTCCAGACCTTTAGACGTTCACCGAGTCACTTTGATGGCGCCCGAAGCAAGGTCAGTAGCCTCCTAAAGGCACCGAACGTATGCCATTGTGTGACTATTTCACAGGGAGTGTGAATAAACACGGTGTTTGAAGTATGTGTGCCACATTTGTGTATGTTGTTTCTGGTCATCCCACCATTAAAATCGGATTTCTTATGATGGGTACATAAACCCCTATGAAGATGGATTGATGACCTCCCCGGATCTAGGAATATAATCCAACTTTTTAAGCATGGCACATGTGAAAGTGGATGAGAGTTTAGCCATTTGATAGGGGAACCATAAATGGGAGGTCAAACAAACAAACAAACAAACAAACAAACAAAAAAAAAACAAAAAAAACAAAACAAAACAAAACAAAACAAACAAACCATAATGGAAATATCGCAGGAAATTCGGATGTGATGCAGAAGCAGAATAAGCGGAGAATCCTGACCCATGACCAGATCTGATGGTAAAATCCCAATATGTATTCTTTGTTTCCTAAGCAAAGTGTTGGCATTGTGTGGTATGGTCCAGCAACTTTAAAAACATGTAGCATCTGTGGGTTGTGGTTCAGTCCATCATCTGATGTTTCAGTCCCCACAATTTATTCTTAAATCGCCATATTTTTTGGTTCTACCCCATGTTTTGATGTCTAAGTCTAAGTCCACCTTGTTTCCACAACATCAGCCGTTTCCCAGAACTCGCCGGTCAGTGTCCGTGTTAGGCTGGACAAGAGCTCCCCGCGCATCCCGCGCTTCGTTTCGCGCTTGCTGGATGCTGCGCTGCAGTAGCTCCATCTTCTGCTGAGCCAAACACATGCCTCGACAAAAACGCGATGCAAACGGTAACGCCGGCAACGGCGGCTGTGGATGGATTTAGATGGTCAAAAATGTCAAAGCATAAAGCATGTCAAGCAGGTAACAAAGCAACAAAAGTGGGAGGGGGATGGAGGGAGTAAGATCTCCCAGCAATACACGCACCCACCCACCCAGTTGGTTTAATAAGACCGACTTGAACTGAGGCAATGTTCTTTCGTTCAATGACCAAAAATCATCTGATTGAGGCCTCGGGGGGATGTCAATGCAATTTGCCCATGGGACAAGTATCAAATGTGGGAACACAAATGCAGTACAGAACAGGATAACCACAGATACGTAATTCCCATTGCGGCACCATTGTAGGGCTGACGCACGCCGCTCCACTGCTACTTGACCAATCACGATGGTAAGGCCAAGGTAGGCACAGGAACCGTGTAAACAACATGGTTAAGCCCGTACACCCTCCAGAAAAGAGAGTTATGAGTGGTATATGGTTTTCATGTGGAAAAAACAAATTCTGAGTATGCTATCATGCGACGATATGAACGCTGACAGTGTGCAAACCCACACTTTCTCCAGCCTCTGTGTCCATACAAAACAAACCTTAGGGGCCTTACAAGAATGCCTCCTCACCCTTCACCATTTGACTATTGGACTGCGCACTTATCACACACTTGGAAACACCCCGAAGGGAGAGGATGAAATGAGATGAGGTGAGCAATGTCATGAAATTCAGATGCACAAATCAAGATTCCAAATTAACCACAAATCACAAATCTCAAGTTCAAGCTGGCATGACCATGATCGAACTGAAAATGCAAGTGTAGGGTCGACAAGTCTCGGCTTAGCCGCTTGCCATTTTCGGAATTTTCGAGAAAACAGGTACACAGGAAGGCGTCCCTTCCCGCTTCACCAGTTGTGAGTGCGTCTTCGTTGGCCCAGGGCCAACTCACAACTGCCTGGTCCCCGTGCTGTCAGAGTCTAGTGTCTATTGCGTACATGCATATAACCCTCCGTTGCAGAGCTTTACACACACACAGCAAGCCGCATGGGCACGATTTTGACAACAAGAAAGACTGTCCTGGCCTGATCCAAGCATCAAATGTTTTTGCTGCACAAGTAGATTGTGGAGCTCCTCATTGCATGCCTTGGTCAACAAGCTGACCTCTTGTTGTATGAATATGAAGATGAAACGTGCGTGACATGGAAACATGGATGACGCCTTGAGTTCTGGAAACGAAAAATCTGTAACTCTGGTGAATCCTGAAAATGCAATCTGGCGAATTCTGAAGATCATCTGCTTTTGCTGGGGTGCTTTTGCTGGGGTGCTTGTACGAAATCTGCTTCTGGTAACATGAAGTCTCGCAAATTCTGAAGACATTCTGGCATCCCCGGTGGACGCACCACCAAGCTTCCCCGGCACTTTATCAGAGATCCGGGTGCATGAAGTACACACTTGGAAACACCCCGAATGGAGAGGATGAAATGAGATGAGGTGAGCAGTGTCATGAAATTCACATGCACAAATCAAGATTCCAAATCAACCACAAATCACAAATCTCAAATTCAAGCTGGCATGACCATGATCGAAGTGAAAATGCAAGTGTAGGGTCGACAAGTCTCGGCTTAGCCGCTTGCCATTTTCGGAATTCTCGTCCCTTCCCGCTTCACCAGTTGTGAGTGCGTCTTCGTTGGCCCAGGGCCAACTCACAACTGCCTGGTCCCCGTGCTAGCAGAGTTTAGTGTTTATTAAGTACATGCATATAACCCTCCGTTGCAGAGCTTTACACACACACACATACAATTCAAGACATTCAGGCTTGAAAATTGTTTGGCAAACCCGAGTCCTGGCACCCAATACAGCCCAATACACGTTTTAAAATGGGATAAGAAGTCTGAGGGATTCTCACCTGGTTTTATACCTACTCTGAGAAATTCAGGGCCCATTGCAGCTCGTTGCAACCAACCTACCAAACCATTCTTTGCCCAAACTTTCGGGAAACACCCAAAACATGCCTAACATGGTTGGGTTCTTATAGATTCCTATGGATTTCTATAGATGTCTATGGATTATCCCCTGCCCCCGTAGCCACTAAGACCCACTCACAACCAGGACGCTACTGTCGAAGAACTCCGTCCGAACCCCTCGGGCTGGGACTCGATGGGTGGGTGGCGATGCACCCGCAGGCGCTTCTAAGGCATCCCATTGCCTTGGACAGATGTGTCCTAGATGTGTCCACATAGCAAGAGAAGTCTTGGGTTTTTGGTCATCGTATTTTTCATGTTTTTTTCGGGATCGTTGAAATCAGTTGAAGTCAGATCACCTGAAATATCAATCATGCTTACGAATCAACAGCAGTGAGATGTTGAGCATCAAAGATGGTGATGTGCCTCAACCAAGAAGTGGAAGGTTTGTTCACAACAATGAGCGCAAAAAAAATGGGATCCAACAACGAACTGTTGACACTCATTCCTGGCATTTGTTTAACCAAAAAACTATCATGTTTCAACTTCTTATGGAACATTCATGGTTTTCCGCCCCAGGTCCAAGCGGGAAGCATTGCTGTCCACTGCAGGAGTCTCTAGATGAACCAGGAAAAGCCATGGAAAACACTGGAAAACCAATCTAAACTGGGCAACCTGGATGTTGTTCAGACTTTGGCACAAGCATTTGGGATCGCCGGACCTCACAAAATAATACAAAATAATACAAAATATACTTCTGTACCACTGCCCCCCAGAGTTTCATTCACTTCTGGGATTGTCCCTACAACAGGTAGATGATTGGTACATGTCGAAACCGTGGTGTCCTGGTGAACATCTCACTGTGCTGACGAGTGTCGCATAGGACCGACATGGACCGACTATGTAAGCCCAACTCTGTCAATGTGGGAATGTCATGGAATGTCCACATCCCCAGCCCCAAACCTGACTACTGGTCCAGGCATTTTCCAGGAATTTTCCCTATGGCATGTTGTATAGGAAATGCTTCTGAGCAACCATTAAAAATGGGATCCCCATGACATTAGTCTGACGGGATCCTCCCAGTACCAGTTGCTGTCGCATCCGTCCAAGGACACTGCACCACAGCATCACGGCACCTGCTTTGCTAGAACGGGGCGAAGACAAATAGATGGCTATGGACCTATGGAGGCTATGGCTCAAAATGGGAGGCCAATGGGCCCACAAGTGTTTGCTCATGTTGGTTTACAAGATTATACAATATTATACAAGCATCTATTTTGGGGACTCACATAAGTTCGAGCAATACCCGCAGGTCCCCCACGGGGCGGTGCAGCCCGCACTTGGCAATAGAATGCAATAGAAGTATGATGATTTTTCTAGATTCCTGTACAATGAGGTCATCATTTGACCTTTACATGCCATATACAGCCGAGTCGGCTCAGCCGAGCGATCATTACTTGAAGCCTGACACAATTGTAGAAACATACTATAATAGAAACTATACGTGGGGATATTCTAGCAGCTATTCACAATTATTCTATAATTGAATGGGCAAGTGTGGCAAGATTTGGATATATTATATAATTATATAATACATATATATATATATATTGATACGGATACTGTAGACAATGTAACCAACCATTCTCAGCCCTCCAGAAAAATAGGAAAGTCAACTGGGACCATCATCCCATTTGTTGATTGGAAAATACACAGTGTTGGAAACCACCAGCTCGGTATGGCTGTTGAATGTATCCCCATCAAACATGGTGGTTGAACACTAAACATCCATTCAGTACAGTGATCATTGTTTAAACCATGCTAACGCCCACATGAAAATTCTGACATCCCCACTTTTCTGACTGTGTAAATCACCTTTCTTGGATGCTTACAGTGAACAGGTGCACGTGATATATAGTTGGTACAGTGACTTACCCTCTGGTAATAGCCATGATTTTCCCCATGTTTACTGGGTGAACTGACGAACTGAATCGAATCCATAAAATCTCAATTCCTATGGAACTTTTTGTGAATTTCCATAGCTATGGCAGTGTGAAATCCCCAGTGGCCGCCAGTCCTCCCCTTCGTAGGCGCCTTTGAAGCACCGCATCCGTGCGCTGAACTCTGCCATCTGCACCAGCCGTCCGCCGCGCCGCGCCGCCGGGAAGACGCCGTGTTTGTCGAGGCCGTTGGCCACGGCGGCAGCGGGGACCACCGGGGAGGTCATGCAGGACTCGGTCATCTGCTCCATCTCACCTGGCTGTGGAGGATTTTTGTGGATTCCCATGGATTCCTGTGATCTGCCAATCCTCGACATCAGACATCGCGGTTATGATTCACCCAGAAGGAAATGGATGGAAATGGATGGAAATGGATGAAATGGATCGGAATGTTGGCTGAATCACAATTATTACAATTTGTGGCGAAGTTCGGATGGGATTATCTTGATCAGCAAGATAAAGAATGCAATTAGACCACCAAAAATCGAAGAATCCGTGATGGTGATGACTACGTAGATATGCTGTGACCAAGAATTGCTGCATCTTCGGCACATACTCAGATGCTCACCAAACCAAAGTGCTTTAAACTCATCAATATCTTCCAATATCTATGGCTTGCTGGGGCTCCCCCAAAGAAAACACCAACTCCCTCAGCTCCCTTGATCCACCTGCTGTTGGCAGCAAGATCGACTCTAAGGACTCTTGAATGGCTGCAGTCAATGAAGCCATCGCCGTTTTGGGCACCTGATGTGTCTAAAAATGTCAAGGTTCCAAGCACGTTTCGGAGACTAGAACCACTAGAACCTATACTTGATTTGGCTTCTGACTATTCAACATCTCCAGTAGCTTTCTCAATATTCATCCAAGGGACGCCGCAAGGGATCTAGCTTGCTCTATCTTACCATCGTATATCGGATCCATGTTTAACCCCAAACCTAGGATTTGATTTGATTCTTAATATGGGTTCATATTCATTTATGTTCATTTCAGATCCAGATCTGGCATTCCCTTCTTCAGACTTGGATCTTGTTGGGGCTGCATATATGACCTATATGCCTATATACATCAATTGTCACGAGTCCTACAGTGCCTTTTTTTCCGCTCCCGCCAACATGCTCATTATCATAGTCATAGTCAAAATATGTCAAAATAGATCAAAATAGATTGCCCCCCAAAAAAATGCTGAACCGCAGGTCCTGTAGCTACCACAAGCTCACCCAGTTTGACCCTTACCGCTAGGCCCCCGAGTTCACCTCATCCCCATGGGGGGGTCAAACCTGGGGATCCTCCGGCAAACGTGGCAATGAGAGATCCCCTATATGGTGGTTGTGATGCGGAGAATCATGCTGGTTTGATTACCGGAGGGTAAATGGATGTCCATATATGTCCATCATCCAATCATCCACTCAAGAATGGGGTTTGGATGGCGTTTTAACCCATCCATTTTGTGCTCTGGGACGAACATCAAGGGTTCCAGATTCCAGTGGATGAAAAATGGCGGCCAAAAACCTGTGACCCGGCAATTCACAACAAAATAGCTGGTTTAGATGGAAGTTCATCCCCGTAATCATATGGTTGGGAAAAATAAAAAAAAAACATTGTCTCCTCAATATGTCCATGTGTACTTTAACAAAACCTCTATTGTTGTTGCTTGAATCCCCCATTCATGATAGGGTTTCATCATTTTTCATCGTCACTGCGTTCACTGAGACCTGCGTCTGCATGCTCTGCTCCGCCGAGCGAATCTGCTTGGCCTCACGGCGGAAGCCCAGCAGCGCCTGCAGCCGCGCCGACGGCGCGGCGTTGGCGCCGTCGCCGCAGCGCAGCAGACGCAGCTTCCAGTAGGGGGCCTCCTGGGGCAGCAACTCTGAGGAGTTCCTGGGAGAAAGTGAGCGGAATGGGAGCAGCCCTATGGAAATGGCAAACCCTGGTATTTTTAGATGAAACAGCAGTGGATTCTAATATATTCCAATGACTTTAAGACTTTGCGATGGAAAATCACCACTTTCAGTAGGAAAATTAGGGTACATCATCGAACTAAAATGGACCATATTCCAATACTTTTCATAGCTGAAATTACCGGAGGGTAAATTACAATCAACCATGGTCTTTGCCAGAGTTCTTCAAGGTTTTTCTCAACTAATTCCAGAATATGACGTGTAAAGTGAATCTTGAGGATAGGTGTTTCTGAAAAAATCTCAGAATATGACGTGTGAACAGTGTAAAATGAATCTTGAGGATCTAGGATTCTCTAGGTGTTTCTGAAAAAAACTCCTAGCCGGTCCTAGCCCAAAGCCATGGGTTGCCCAAACGCGGTTTGTCCACTGACTCTCTCCAAGGCTCAAGCCTGGAGGGGATCTCTTTGAGGATCAACAAATATCCCTCTAGCGGTTATAGTTTTCCAGTTAAACCAAGAAAATATAGAATCAAATAGATGTTGAAAAGGCATGAAAAGGCTAAGTGTTGCCACTCTTGTTGCATAAGGCTGTTACTGTACTCCTTTTCTGTATCTTTTTGGGTTTAGGGTATTCGTTTTGGTATTCTACTGGGCTGCGCTGGCGTCCAAGCAGCGCATCATCCTGAAAGGCGCCCAAACGGAAGGCTGGCCACAGACAATGCCTGCTGAGCTACAGTAGTTGGAATGAAAATATGTGTCTATCAACTGGGGTCATGTTCCAAAGTAGGATTGTAAATGCATGATGTGCATTGATGTGCGTATTATGAATCATTGATATTTCTTTATATTTATAATCCATATACACCAACGATAGATTGCATTGGCATTGCATTGTCATTGCATTGTCATGTGGCAGAACAATGCACAAAAGACACATAAGAACCGCGCGAAATCACCATCAAGATGCAGCTTCATGGATTCGATGGGATCTCGGTCGTTCACCATGTTCACCGAATCACCAGATTGCCTCAGTGGGCAGTGGGGCCAGTCCATGACTCTCATCGATTTTTAATCAATTTTTTGGGTGGGTCGAAATAATTACTTAACAACGCCGAATGCCAATTACTCCCAGCTTTTTTAGGTATAAGACAAAAAAGCACTTTCCGTTGGAAAATGTGGACCCAGCTCGATGCTTGGATTCAGGATGATTCAGGTTTGCTGCCATCCGGGCACCATGCTTCAAAGTGGTCTGCAGAGTAGGTGAACCGCGCGCCCACCATCATGTCCTGGGGTTCCTTGGCTTTTCGGTGAGCCACCGAGGGGGATTTATCCCAGCAACATCGTCATGGGAAAGTCATGGGAAATCCATGAACTATCCTGCATCCCTCAAGGGACATCTTTCACCGCCTCACTTAGTGACAAGGCGTACCCGGCGTACCCTGTCTTGGTGCCTCATCCCACTTAGTACATTGGGATGTTATGACCCTGTGGAAAAGCAGGGTTAGTTCAGTCATTCTTGGGGTGAACTAAGCCACCTACGAGTCCTGGGATGAGCCAATAATTTGATGTACCGCTTAGTTCACCCGTGGTCGTGATCGCCACGCTGCAACCGCGCGTCATCCTTGCTGATTTCCACCTTCCGCCGGAAATAGTCCGACAGGCCGGCCAAGTGTTCCAGGGACGGCTGTACCGCCAGCTGCAAGTCTGTGCCTTAGGTACCATCCAGCTGCACAACGCCAGTTGGCTCATCACCCCAGTTGTGATCGCGACTGGTGGCAATGTGTGTTGGTAGTTCGAGTGGGTTTTGGTTTGTTGCTAGGAACAAAGAGTTTTGAAAGACCACATGACTCCAAAGTTTGCATCAGCAACACGGCTTCACTTCTATTACTCACGAGCTCATACCGAAATAAAATCAACAGAGACAAATCGTCATCGTTGCCTTCTTCTGAACAGGAATCTGACAATCTTTTCTTGAGACGCCCAGCACCCACATGGATATATTGTTCTTCTGCCGGCGTTTTATGGACCCGTTTCATTTTGGGGATTTGAGAGGTTCCTAATGCTCAAAGTCAAATACTCAAAGATTGAACGGTGAAGTACAAAAAGAATGACCAGTCAATCTGTGATGCAAATTTGACCCATGCACACGTTTGGGACATGTTTGGTTCAGCCAGGTTCAGCAATGTAGCTCTAGGCCTGTTTCTCAAAAACCATCAAAAACCGATATATTACAACTATATCAATATCACTTTAATATCACCTGATATTGTCCAAGTCCCCTTCCATGTCAAATCCACGGTATCTTAGGTTTCCCATGGTTTCCCCCAACCGTCAACCGTCCACAAGCCCCACGCAACAGGCCGCGCTGCAATAAACGGTCCGGCTGCCGTGCAAAGCCTCGCCCAAGACGCGTTTCAGGCCGCCCTCCACCGGCACAAAGCAGCTGAGGGGCGGATGCAGCGAGACCTGCGAAAATTGTGACGTGAACGGGGTTCTTAAACATCCATTATCAATTGATATAGGATATATAGGGATAGGTGAATGGATAGGTACATAAGGTACGTACTAGATAGATAGATCACAGAACCTGTATGATCCGGTATCAATGTCTGTTGATAGGCTGATAGTACTGTATATTCCAATATGACTGTACCATTCAAGTTAGCCCAACAAAACGTAGTGGGTATTGCACTCAAAGTTCTGGCCGTGTTGCAAAGATGAACATCCATTGTACAGTACCCAATAAACAGTTACAAGTTACAAGGTCTTGGGGTGCACTTTCAGGATTTGTTCCTGAACGTGCTAGCCAAGGGTGGGATTGGCTGCTTCCGCAGCTGACCCTGGAGGAATTGATCTTAGCGGAAGGTGACTGTAAGGGCTTATCTTTGGTTGCTCAGTGGTGATGTATCTCACCCAATTATAGCGTGCGACATAACAACCCGATCGGCATTGCCCCACGGGTACCGCGTGTCCCACTTGCTTCTCACACAGTTGAGGTCTCATACTCAAGTGAGCGGAATTGCAATTTAAGCTCATTAAAATCATTGAGCCATGGGCTGATGTTTTACAACAAATTGTCAGCATTCCATCATGTGTGCCCCTATGTTCCATGAACAGCGTATTTGCCAATATTTGTTCCAAACATGACCCACATGTTATTAGGTGTACATCCTTTGGTTAACCCAACTAATTAAACATCACAAGTTGACCAGAAATGAATGTGATTGAAACCATCTGCAATCTGAGTTTTTATTTTTGGGTTTACCATACCACGTATCCTTGATTGTTTTAATCTCCTAAATCACATAAAAATATATGCCCCGTTTCCCTAAACGGGAAATAAACAAGACCCCCCTTAGCAAATCCATGTACTTGGGCAACTACCCTGTGATTTTTTAGCATACGAGTAGCTACGGAAGAACACCCCTTTTTGAGGTAAATCATGTTAAATCGTCTATAAATGGGCCATTTTCCATAGCTCATTATGGTTAAATTACCAGAGGGTACATCTGCGAGCACCAAAAGTCACCATTACTTCGCCCACCTGAGCGGTTGCCAGCACAGCTGCACTCAGCAGCGTCCGTGCACTGTCCAGGTCAATGTTGTGGTTGTTGATACCTACAATGCTAAGATGCAACGAAACGTCAGGTGGTAGCTGGGTATAATGAAGATCTCATGGGGATCATGTAAATTGTGTTCATATTGTTTTATGTCATAGATACAGTAAATAATTATAAATATATAATATACATGCGTGTATATATATATAATCATCATATATCATATGTTTTTTGCTTGTGGGATATGATCTGTTTAGACTAACCATGACTAAGCCATATTCCAAGCCGTCAAGGCCAAGTAGCTCACAATCAAGAAATGCCTCACGCCAAACCATCTCTGTAGGCGATGTGCGCGAGTAGGGAAGGCATGAAGCCCCAAGCGATCCTCCTCTTCAGCGCACTTAGCTGGGTTCCATCTTCAACTTCTAAGAATTCTATAGAATTCTAGGATTTAAATTAAAATAAACTAAATCATACTAAATCTATGTTTTCTATTCATTCTGGGTGTTCTTTGAGGTATTTCAATCACGGATCCCTGTTAGGTCCTCTGCAACAACGGCAGAGGAGAAGATCCTGGTGGTTGAAGCGACAAGAAAAGCTGGCTGGGTACCCTCCGAGTCTCCGAGTCCACCCATCCCCCCATCCCCATGTCCCCCCATCCGAGTCCTTCTTGGTCTCTCCAATCGGAACCAGCTGGAAGACCTTGCATCCGATATCCAGAGCTGATTTCAGCACAAAATTTCTCCAGGAGAAGGGACGGCCATTCGAAACAGGAAAAATGCAAGTTCTGGAGTGAACAGCATTTCAAGCCATCAACCAGCTAAACAGCATCATGTATCTGCAATCTCCATCATCCAATTGTTGCTGCTTACCTCCTGATTGTTGGTTCGTGTTGGCTGCACCCTCGTTATTGATTACACAGGCCCTGTTGCTGCATTTCCTCCAAACATTCAGGTGCATCTCTAAGTGGGTGAGGTACCTTTACAATTTGAGGGTCTCAAACGTGTCGAAGAGTAGGTAGACAACCAAATGGAGGCTTTGAAGAATGAACATGGGAATACACCTGAAAATTTGGACCGTGTCCCACTGCTGCCAGGTGAATCTGCACATCAAATCAGGTCAAAACTGGTCCAATCGATTTGAAACCATCTCCTTCCTGCACCCAAACCCAACTAAATCAGGAACAACAATAATTAACAACAGCAGGTCCAGTCGAAGATAGTCCGGGTTTGCCAACAAAGAAAAACAGGTGCCAAGCCGTTGCCGAAGAACTAGATCGTACCTGAGCACAGATGGCGAGTGGGGCGAGTGGTCAAGTCTAGCTATTCACCCGTGTCCCTAGCCTGGGAGTCCTCATCGTGGTACAAAAAAGATCAAAATTGAAGCACCTTTCGAAACGAAAGGGAAGCCATGTCCATCCAGATGTGCACCCGTGTAAACGGTAACAAATCGCTCAAAGGCACTTCGCACTTTGAAAGCCCTTGCACGTTATCATCAGCTCAATGCCTGAAAATGCCTGAAACATCCATCCAACATCCAACATCATCCAACACCCATCCAACACCCATCTAACATCCATCTAACATCCATCTTCCAACATCTTCCGTTTCGGTTTCACCATGTTTCACCCCGGCCTGAAGCCACCCAGCTCGAAGCCATGCTTCATCTGCAGCACCTCCTCCGTCCGCCCCAGCTCCAGTGGTTTCCCCGGCTCCGAGCGTTCGGAGCTCAGGGCCTGGGCCCAGTGCCGCGCGGCCAGGGAGATCTGATGCGACAGACGTTCGAAGGTCGAGGCGTTGGTAAAGTCGCGAATCTCAAAGACGCCCTCCTTCGAATCTGTCGCCATGTTCGAATCTGTCTGGTTTTGGGGCCTTTTGGTGCCTTTTTTTTGTGGTTCATGATGGTTCATGATTTTGGGGGAAAAGAAACGGCATCACGTCTTGGGATGATTCACCCAGGATCATTGCAATCCAGATAGGAAGTTCATCTACGTTGCAGTTCACATACGCAACCGCTTGATATGTTTTACATGGTTTTACAGTACCTCAATGATCTTCCCGGTGAAATGCCCGCAATATACGAGTTCTCATCGCATAATTGGTTGGTTATCCCCCACTGAATGCTGTGTGCCCACTCTGGGAAGTCTTGGATATGTTACAATATTTACCAAATTCGATCAAAATGATTCACATATTCATATATCCTATTGACTATATTTACCATCATTTACAGTGAAGCCGTTGCACCGTCATAAGACGTGGATGGATGGAAATAAATGATAATAAATATGCGTCACATGAATGGTCAGTGTGTGAAGCATCATAGGGGTAGACTGTGTGGTATGAAATTAAACAGTATCAACATAATATGTCATTATATATGTAGATTGTAGATAATTATATTGCATGTCTTGAATTATACATAATATTTATCTATATATATATATTATATATTGTGTATATATAATGTTACCAGTTACCACAATGATCCACAATGATCCACAATGTCCAGTAAGGTCGTTGCAGGTCACAAAATCAAGCCCCTAGACGATGTTGCTTCATCGTCAGCCGCCCCAGCCCCACTCCTCGTCATCCTTTCGGCTCTCAGACTCCTCCCGTCGGATTGGTATCTAGAAGTGGAACCATTGCGTAGGAAATCAATATTGATATGTTTGGTTTTCGTGCCTGCTGCGATCCTGCTGTTGGCACAAAGAAATATAAGAAATCAAGGCAAGAATATGCCAACGCTCATCTTGCACCGTTTTTTCTTAGTGGCCAGCCTTGGTTCAGAATCGAAGTTCCCAGCTCTATGGATCCAGATCGACTTGTCATTTGTGACTTTGATGCCCCGATCCCCAGAGATTCATCCAGGGGAACTGTATGGAACTGATTGGAACTGTACCCTCCCAGTTAGACTCGACTGACTCGACCTCGAAGATTTCTGGAAACTTCATCGAACACGGAACTACGCTGAAATCCGACGCTGAATTGTTGGGCCATCAACTTCATTCCATTAATCTTCATCGGCCACTAAAAGGTCTCTGAGCTCAATATCCCGTTAGATAAAAGCGAAAGATCATGAACTACGAGAATGAGTGACAAAAATGATATAGACATAATTCAAAATCATCAAAATTCATCACGGGCTTATCCAAAATATATAAATTATCAAGAACACTCCCAAAATGCCGCTATTTTTTTTTGAATCTTACGTGCGATATTTTTGGAGATTTTCCCTTCCCACCCCCCCTGATACCCGTCCCCTCCTTGTAGCCCCCCTCTGCGGCCGGCACCAGCCGCGCCACCGGGGTCCGGCTGTCAAGGTCTTCATCCGAAGCGGCCAGGGCGGCCAAACCCTCAGGGGCCATGGAAAAATGGATGGAAAATACGTACTTCTTCTGATGTGTTTTTTTGGGTGATTTTCATGAACATCTCAAGTCTGGAAGACTTTGACGACTTTGCTTTTTTGGGAGTAGCCCGCAAACTTCCAGATGGAATGCTCCAGTTAGAGTTGTCTTGGACCCTCCGAAAAAGTTACCTGTAGGGGCCTCAATGGCCAAAACAGCAAACTTTTGCCTGCGCTTGACATAGTGACATGAATGAGTGAGATTTCTGCGGCCAACCATGGGTTATCTTCTTGGTGGTTGCGGTGGTTGGCGGCTAAGACCTTTAAATATCTTTGAATGCCAAACCCGAAACAAACCCGCAAAAGATATTGATGCTTGTTTAGGTGCACGAAGCAAGCACTGCTGCATTGATAAATCTGTTAGGTGCTTCATGGCGTTTGATCCGTGGCTTGGAGCGAAAAATGACATGTGTGATAATTTAGTATGAAGCAACGCTTGCGTGTTCAAGATGCCTCTGCCATGTATGTTGCTACCAGATGTTTAAAAACACAAGGCAGTTGTCATCACATTGAGAATCAAATCACATATCATGTCTGATGGTGGCCCATTCCACCCCTAGAAGTGCTTTGAAATTTGACTGGGGTGACATCATCGCAACACTTCTTCCTTGGCCACTCATCAACTCAATCTATACTTACCCTCCAGAAAACAAGCATAGCAATGGAAAATCACTGGAACTTGTCATGTTTTCCCGGTACATCATCTATACGACTTATATATCCATGGTCATGATTGGCACAAGGTATCTCAAGTCAGCCCTGTGATCCCCGCAGCTGCGCATGTTTCTTGCTTCGCTGGGATATGCATTGTGCCAACAGATCTCTGGCCACTTTGGACGCTCAGATGTCTGTTGAACGAGTCCTCCTGACATCGACGCCTCCCCACTTCGGAGCACCGCTATGTCTGAACCATCCAGGTCTCCCATGAAAAAGACGTGGGATTAGATGGGTAACCTAAGATCTCCTGATTCTTGCGACATTCTCGAGAGAGAGAGAGAGAGGAAAATGAAACAAAAATCCGCCCACACCGCTTTGGCGGTGAAGGCGTGCTTATTGGGGGGCAAAACAGCAACACTAAATGCTCAATGACATTTGTTAATATAGCAGTCGCTATATCAG
>Ga0126342_10008945_pt1 | contig 17937 bp, 25 predicted proteins | sample Cyp1metagenome_FD_92528 | JGI IMG/M metagenome (GOLD analysis project Ga0126342, IMG submission 92528) | Coral microbial communities from Lord Howe Island, Old Settlement Bay, Australia - Cyphastrea 1 metagenome | ecosystem: Host-associated > Invertebrates > Cnidaria > Coral ... | reverse complement strand
TCGAGACGAAGGCGAAAAGGGTGCGGCCTTCAGGCCTTGCAAATCGAGAAGTGTAACAAGTTTGGTTGGGCACCAGACCCCACAACAACGTTTTTGGAGGGCGCTGCCAGTGTCGCTACGACAGCGGTTTCACCCGCTCGTTTATCGTTGCCAGCGTCACGTCGCAATTGCTCGTTTCAGCGTTCTTTCGACGTATGTCTTACGTTAAAGAATTTGGGTTTTACCCCATCAAACCAAACAACTGTTCTTCACGCAGTTTTGCTTTGCTTTGCTTTGTGAGTACATGATGTCAGTGATACATTGTTAGACAGTGATGTCTTGACACGTCAGTCATTATTTATGGATTTTACTTCACTGTTTCCTTCCTTGCAGCATGGTTGAGATTTCAAGCGCCCGCCCTGTACCACCCTTATGCCGTTTCTTTTATGAAACCGTTACTGCAATTTCATTTGGAGGGGGGTTTAAGCTCCCATCTCATCCCTGCTGCATGGCTACGGATTCTTTTACGAATGTTTCTTTGGCATTGGATGTTTTAACGCGTCCGTCTCGACTTTGAAATGGCATCTCTCCATGTTTGCGGTTGAATGGGTCGCCTTGCGTGAGTGAAACGTCTGGATTATTATTTCTCTGATGCATGCGCGCAAAAATAAAGGCACATAGGCGTTTTTACACACAGAACCTTTTCCACAGAGAAACCTTTGCACAGAACAATTTTTACACATGTTTTTTCTACACAAAAAACATTTGACACAGAAAAACTTGTACACACAGACTGCACACAATTTTTTTACAGACCCACTTTATTGCACGGGAAACTTTATCCAGAACAAAATTTACACAGCAGAACCTTTTTCGCACAGAAGCCTTTATACACAAAAACAAATACGCTCAACATTTTTTACAGACAGACGGTTTTGACACGCAGAAAATTTTCCGCACAAAATTCTTACGCACAAAAGGTTTTACGCACAATATTTTTTACATACAGACGCTTTTACACACAGATGTCTTTACACCGACACAAATTGCACACAGAAACTTGTGCACACAGCACGCGTTTACACACAGCCAACTTTTGCACAGAGAGGCTTTGCTTCCCCTTCTTGATCACCCACCTTTCGTGTTCCCCCTCTCAAATTTTTATTTGTCGCAAACATTGGACTTTTAGGTATTGTTTTCGTGTGAATCCTGCAAAACTCCAATGCGGACATTGTTGGCAATTTTTGGTTTTCACACCGCATGTTCCAAAATTAAGGTATATAATTGGCAATTGGACTTTTGCTGTACTGTTGCTTGTATTCGAAATTATTGGACAAAGTTTGTTGGCCAGGGCACGACCATTGAACAATTGCCCATGTGTTTGAACATTTTTGCGACCGGATTTGGCTCAAGGTTTGTGTAGAGATCGCAGGTTGCCCTCTTCAGTTGGCTCAGGAGGCCTTTTGCCTACCGTTGGAAACTTGGGACTACAAGTGGTATTCTCTCGACCATCAAAAAGTCTTCCTGTGGCCTTGTGATGGCAGGTGAACTCAAAAAAAACGCAGTACGCACTCATTTTACCTTCAATTTTTGAAATGACGCACGGACACATTAGTTTTTGCGTGTGCTTTGCCTTTCGGATTTTTTGGCGGAATTATCGAAACACCTTTTCACTACCTATGCCATGAACACCAAACATGTTGGTATGTTGGATGGAAGTGAATTTGACATGTCAAAAAACAATGCACTAGTTCCAATTTTTTTGTTCACTTGCCAATGCATGAGGTCAATCATGGCTGAATTGCCACTCACCCTGTGATGAACTGAGATCTCATGACCAGAGTTGGGATGTGTTTCTAATGTGGTAAACCAAATAATTAGTCAACCATCCCCAATATTACATAATTTTACCATAAACGGGTGGTAAAAATCATCCCAAATGGCAAATTTATTGCGGGGTTTTACCAGTTTACAACATTCCCGTTTTGGAAAATCACTGCACAGAAACTGACCATGACAAGACTGATGGTCAAGGAATACGACGATCGACTTGGCGAGCCAGGGCATCAATGCCCAGGCGGAAATTTGAAACATCGCAATTTAGTGGGTCAATATGAGTGAATGTGTCTGCTAATTGCATTTGCTTTCAAAAATTGGCCAATTGATCATTTTTTTGTGATATTTGGTGACTAATTTTCAGGCGTTCAAATTCAACAGCTTGACAATGGAGTCTCCAGCTCAGCTCATTGTCGTATGATTGACTACGGGGCATCAGGCTTTGTGGAACTCTTTCCGAGTTCGTTGAATTTTAAAGTTTCAAAATTAGAAATATCTTACACTTCCATTGTTGTTGACACATTTGCGATGGCCGAAGCTGTGCAGTTTTGATGGACCAGATTCCCGCAATTGACAGCGGTGTATGTATCCCCTTTACAGGATGAATACCAAATGATGTGAAATGAAACATATGAAATATATGAAACATGTCCATTTGTTTTCGTCGTCATGGCGAGAACGAGGTCCGACAAGTACATCAGTATCAAGGACACAGCTCCTGATGGAACCGCGCAGGCTCGTTGAGTCCATCTCTTGTGTTTCAGAGGGACGGTTGCTCTACGGCCAGGTGGTTGTGGTGGACATGCACAACAACAATGCGGTGAACAAGCGTCCTATGAAAGCGGAGGACTTGGGTTTGTTTATCCATTGGGTGCGATGCAGATTGTTGGAAAAGTAGAGTATCACCTCTTTTAATCTCTTTTACTCTTTTCAGAGAAACACATTTCTTGAAACTATGAAGATGTGATTTCACTACTTCGCCCATGACGCTTGTGCAAGACTCACGGTTCATTGTGGCTGGAAGAGCCAAACCGAGAGGAACACCTGGATTCCATGGTCCAAGGTTGACATGTGTTGTCGCTTGCTCCGTGCAGGCGACGCTGATGAACCCTCAGGACAATATCATTGCTCTCAAGGCAGTTTGCAGTCCATACAAATAGGCTCTCACAGGTCTCGGTGTTTTCAGGATTAGCAAGGATCACATTCATAAATGGCGATTATAATGCCAAGTCCATGAGTTTTCCTACAAAAGAAAGAAACACCTTCTAGAGTTCCAGACTTCCCTGCTGAAGCTTAGCAGACACCCCGGGACATTACCACCGGCCCAGGCAGCAACAGAAGGACAGCCTGGTCATTTCGTGCAGATCTTCAACCTCGACACCAAAGAGAAGTCTCTTGGAGACGATTGGTTTGGCGGTGAAAAAACCGTTAAAAAAACACCTTTGTAGTATTGGGATGATTATCATCATCTATGAACTTGGCCCAAGAAAAAGGAACCAGTATGTAACCAGTATGTAACGTGTGTATCTTCTGAGCGACCATTGGAGTCCATCGTGCTTTCTTGCTTTTCCATGTTATCGACTCAAACCGACTGAGGTTGGGAGTCTACCAGTGTCCGGAGCAGATTGCCTTTTGGCGCTGGTTGGCCCCAAGGATGCTGGCCCTGGTTTGCGCTCAGGACCGGCGCACCTTGAGAACCAAAAAACCGGGTTATTGCGGGTAATAAGCAACAATAATTGGCAATAACCATGGTTGATGGATGATTATAAGTGGTAACCAGCAATGGTGATCAGAAAACTTTGATCTTTGAATTCTTTGCAAACAGACAAGGTGAAGATATGGAGAGACAGTCGAGAATCGGGATGAGTTCAACACAGGTTGTTGCTGCTTTGTGTTAAAACCACCTGGCAAAAACTTTCGTGACATCGAGGGTTGCACTGTAGGCGTGTTCCCAACAAGATTTGGGCAGTAAGAATCAACCCTTTTTCCTTGCTACCCAGTACACCCAGTACCTACTCGACGGTTTGAGGTCACAGAAATCGTGAAAGGTCCTCAGTCATCCCAGTCATCCTAGTCATCCTAGTGCTCGTCTTGCTATTTTGATTGGAGTGCCTGCCTGTGCCAGGATGTCTATCATTGGAATCTTGCCACTGCCAATAGCCAGCCGGAGAAGATCTTCCAGCGTGCCGGCAAACTGGCAGAAAGCGTGACCCAGATCATCAACTACTCAGCCAACAGCCAGGCCACAGACTTGACATGACCTGATGGAAACCTGTAAATATAGATACATTATCTGAGATAGATACATGAATTGGATTGAATAGATGAAGTAAGGATAGTGAAACTTGAGTTGGATCTAGTTCGGTTTTACCACTGAGCTATGGCTAGCTACTCAGTACTGCTCAGTGCTGCGATGGTGTGGATGCGAAGATCAGACGTGCATCTATTGTTTCCCGTGCTCTGGCAGGTGTCTTGGTGCCTCCTCACTGGTATTTCATCTCAGGAGAGTGCAGCTGCAGCTGAAAACAAATTATGGTATACCCTCCGGTAATCAGACATAGCAGTGGACAATTTCACATCCATCATGTCATGTATAGATGATTATGTTTTTTCCATTAAGACCTCCATTTGTATGATAAGTCGGATGGTGTAAAGATTAAAGGGGATGTCCCAATGGCCATGGATTGCCGAAGGGTACCGCTAGTGGTGAGGTGCAACGCCTCAACCATTTTCTCAGGACCAAGGGAGGACCATTGATGGCAACATGCAGCTTTACAGCCCTCAGCTTATGAAAAGACCAATGCTGCGAAGCCGAAACTGAGAAACTCTTTTAACTACCTTAAGGATTGTACTCACAACTGTCACAACAGAGGAATGTTGAAATTAGAATTGGACACACCGCCAGACCAAACAATGGCTTGACAAGGTGTAGAGAGGAAGCAGCAGCAGTTGCTTGAAGGGCATGCAGGTTCGGACTCCCATTGGAAGTCAAATTCTTCAATTAGATCCACAAGAGCCCTTGAAAGAGGCGTGCAGGCCATAGTAGACCATAACAGGCCTTGTGATGCGTTGACAAGCTTGTCAATGTCATGTAGAACCTTGAAGAGATTTCAAGGATGTACTGGACTGATCTGGACTGCAGATGTTTGGTGCCCTGTCAGGATGCTTCGGTAATGTCTACGTCGACGATGGTGGTGTCAGATGCGGAGTTTTTGCCTTCCAGGAACGAAAGGCGTGGCCAAGCGGCTGATAATATCTACCTCAATTTCTCTCACGGAATGATGTGAATTAAAGTCTTTTCTCAGGATTTGCAAAGTCCAGTTGCACCCTGTGATTCCAATGTTCCAATTTTTTTCACTATAATTCACTTGTTGCGCAGGTTGGACAGACCGCCACAAAACTGCACATCATGGACATCTTGAAGAACCGTGGTGAGTCCGCGACACCCTTCAAGGTCCAGCAGGAGATCGCCATGCCACCAGAAGCACCAACCGACTTCGCGGTTGGTCTGCACCTCAGTGAGAAGCACGGAGTGGTCTTTATGATCACGAAGGCAAGGTGGGGATAGGTGGGGGGGGGCTCAGGCCATTGGGCCACTGGCTAAGGTTTTTCAGACTTTTGTTGCAACCTGACTGGATCAGCAATGCTTGGAACTTCAAACTGATTGGACATTCATTTAAAGCAACAATGCAACCTGACCGTCGAGTCTTTGAAAGATGGGGTGTTTGAGAAGCACCATCCACGAGCTAGAATCCTGGAAGAACTTTTCCGGTCCCCTGTCTTGAAACCTCTGTTTGTTCAAGCCAGGCCGGATTCCTTTTCATGTTCGACATTGGGACCGGCACGATGCTGGTGCGCTCTAGGGTCTCTCAGGAGAGGGATCTCTCATGGATTAGCAAGAACAGGCTTCACACATTTGTAAGATTCAAGATTGCTGTTTGGAGCTGTGTTTTTCCAATGAAACTGTCATCAACTGTCCACATTAGGAGACAGTCTTCATCACCGTTGGCAGCGCACTGACCGGCGGCATCATCTTCGTGAACAAGCGGGGTGCAGTGATGAGTGCTAAGGCCTGGGGCCCGGGACGGCCCGGGACGTCGCGGGCAGTTCTTGCTCCGAAACATGGCACTAGTCGAGTTCGACGTACCATGACGTACCTCAGGTCAATGAGACAGCGATCGTCAATTACATTATGAACCAGCTGGTGCAGATTCCAAACCGCCAGGACGAAAGATGTACAGAAAAATCACAAGTGATGTGTAAGACAGGGATGTGTTCGGGGATTTGTGCAAGGTCTGGTGTCAAATTTCCAGTCAAGTCTCGAAATGTCATGGTCATTCTCCAAGAAAAAATTGCCAGAGAAATTGAGTTTCTGGGATGTCTTGAAGGGTTTTCCGGGTCAAGCTTGGACTTCCTCAGGTCACAAGAACTTCAAGCAAAGGACCAAATAAAAGTAGAGCTTTCAGCTCTTAGGCGCTTGATCTATATCCAAGACTACTATTTTTTTGCTGAGTAGAATTTTCTTCCTGTTGTCTCAGATTTCGTGCAACTTTATTCCTGCTTCTGAGGGAAAACACATGGAACAACATAGATAAATAAATCTTGGAGGTTTTGCAGCTTAGGGCTGCATGAATGCTGTGAAGTGGGCCAGCGACCACGATGCGTCATTGCGTCCAGGACATTGCCTTCACCATGGCAAGACGTTTTGGTTTGCCCGGTGCTGATGAGTTGTTTCAACGCCAATTCAATCAGCTCTTTGCCTCCGGCGACTACAAGGGTGTGGCGCTCAGTCACGGCAGCTGGGCGTTTGGGTCCTATTCCTTCGTCTGTATCATTGATTGTGTCGATAGATGTCGATAGGGGGAACTGTAGGAGACTCATGGAGACTCTAGATGGAGATGATGAAACAGCATTTGCAAAGATCAAACTGCTGTTTTCCCAAGGTGCTGCTCTCATTGCAGCCCAGTGCAAGAGCGGTCTGTTGCGCACCCCACAGACCATTCAGCAGTTCAAGAGTGTGCAGGCACCCCCAGGACAGTTTTGGCCTCAGCCCGGCAGTCGCATGAGTCGCAGTCGCATGAGTCGCACAGTCGCTGAAATGGCTGGTGTTTAAGGTCCTCGCCCATCCTGCACTATTTCTCCACTTTGTTGGAACACAACAAGCTCAATGCCCTTGAGTCTGTGGAGTTGGTTCGGCCTGTTGTGCAGCAAGGCAAGGTATAGAGAGATCTCGTTTAGGCTCCTGGCACAAACTTTGACATATTTCAGCATGCTCAACATATCTCAACATCATTCATCGGATCTATCGGATGTATCGCAAAAGAATGAATTCTTGTGAGGCCGGCGTGAACTCATTGAGAAGTGGCTGAAGGAAGACAAGTTGGAGTGCACTGAGGAGCTGGGTGACATCGTGCGACCTTTGGAGACGAAGTGCCTTGGAGCGCACCGGGGATTTTCATCGATACAACTGATGTCTTTTCTTCTCATTCCAGAATCTGAGGCACAGGTACCTTTGGCCTCAATACTGAATACCTTCAAAGGTGCAGATAAGTGAACTTTAAAGCAAACAGATCCACTACGTACTCTATTTACACGTGTCAAACACCGGACGTTTCAATAGCTCCCTTTCACTTCGCACCATTTCCTCTCACTTCCGTCCGAGTGCTCCCTGTGCTGGCCAACTTTCCGCTGAAGCTACCTTCAAAGTCTGCCGACATCAACTCTCCCTGGCCATCTTTCCCACCCAAGAACAATACACACTTTATCATTGCATTCGAACAGTACTTTACAAGCATATGTTTTGATACAACACTGCCCAGTTTAATCTCCTTTGACCAGTTGCAGAAGAGCGTGATTTATGGAAACTTCTTCTCCCCAAGGTTAAATAAGCATAAATAAGCAACATGCTGAAGGATTGCTGCTGCTTCTGCTGCTGCTGCTGCCGCCGCTGCTGCTGCTGGTGCTGACGTGTAGTTAAACTGTTGAGCTACAAATCGCTTGGGAGACGCGAGTTCTGATCTCTTGTTATGTGAGCAATATGTATGCAGACCATTGCAGACCCATAATGCATCCACTTCGTCCATCCACATCCACATCCATCCACCTCGATGAATCCATCGACCCCATCCATCCATCTATCCTACATCCATCCATGGTTGCAGAAACAACCGCATAAACAAGTTAAACAAATAGACAGATAGAAAGATACGAAGATGGTGGGACACATGTTTTTTTTCTTTTTCTGTGCGTATATAATGATTATACACAATTACATAAAATCATATTATATATACAAACATGACACACACATATATATATATACATACATACATACATACATACGTACGTACGTACGTACGTACCTACATACAGACAGACAGACAGACAGACAGACAGACAGACAGACAGACAGACAGACATACATACATACATACATACATACAGACACACACACACATACATACACACACAGACATACACACATACACATACACATACACATACACATACACACACACATAGACATAGACATACACATAGACATACACATACACATACACATACATACATACATACATACATACGTAGGTACGTACATACGTACATACGTACATACGTACATACGTACATACGTACATACGTACATACGTACATACGTACATACGTACATACGTACCACACACCCGTTTCTCAAGCTCCCTCTCGCTCTCTTCATGCATCACCAACGAGTATAAACTATGTGTTCGGGGATAGATGCTACGAATGCTTATTAATGAGTATCAGTATCCCCATATATGAACGGTAGGAACCTGCCCTGTTGCGCATCAGAGTATGTTATACTCAAGCACTTCTGGGAACTCGATTCAGCTAGCATCCACCTGGCCCAAATTTTCCTGGTATTTTGTGTTTTGTTTGTGGTTTGTAGTAGGTATATCAGTATATATCTATCTATTTTTCAATTTGAGAATTGAATCTATCGCATCTTGCCAAGGTTCGCCCTCTCCATCTACCTGAGGGCTCAGATTCATCAGAAGGTGATCCAATGCTTCGTCGAGCTGGGGCAGATTGATCAGATTGTGGCATACGTGGGAAATCCTAGCTGACAGCTTCGCTGATGTTGCGTCGCTAGATGCTGAGTTGTTGGATTTCAAGGGAAAAGGATGGAAATGGGGTTATTGAATAGGTTTGACCCAGTAGAGGAGATTATGTTGATGGTTGCCATGGTCCGCAAGACATTTCTCAGGAGTTCAGTTCTTAAGTGCTGCTGGTGTGGGTAGGCAATTACAAACATTTGACAGATAAGAGCTGAATTTCCCACTCCTGAGCATCTCTATTGATTCTATTGTAGCCTTTGCAAAATAGTACTTTCAAAGGGCGGTTCTGTTCGCTGGTTTCAAGTTGAACCGAGGTCAAGAGAGTTGGGTATCAGGCTGATTACACGCAGCTCCTTCAGAACATGGCAAGATCCTCAGGGGGAGTCGGAAACATTCAGCGGGGTAAAACGGGTAACCTAATTTGGTAACCTCAGGTTGCCACAAATCCAGAGGGTGCCACCAACTTCGCAAAGAGTCTCTTGGAGGTGGGCAGAATGGGCGCATGGCAGAGCTGTAGTAAGACAAGAATGGCTTGATGCCTTGTGTCCAGCTGTGTCCTTGAATTCTGATCCGGTCTTTTATGTCTTTTGGCAACTTGTTTATTGGCGAGTAGTATGTTTCACAGCTGGATTTTGCGGAATGCACAGCTGGAGTTCGTATTCAAGTTTGAATTTTAGAGGTAAAGTTGGGGGTTGCAGAAGCATTGCAGAGGACTGGACTGTTTTGGGTTGGCTATTAAGCCCCGAGCCCAGGGCCAAAATGGTGTGCCGCTCATCGACATCAATCAGGCAAGCTTCACGTCAAGCTAGTGCACATGCTTTATGTTTTTTCCATTGTTTCCCATTTCCCATTTCGAGTCACCTTCGCATTGCATGATTTTGTAAAGGATGTGAAGATACATGAAGCATGTTTCTCTTGGGACAAGGCGGCCCCATCTGCAGAGAACGTGGCAGTGCTTCAGGTGGTGAAGGTCTTCATGGACCAGAACCGCCTGCAAGAAACGACTTCCATCTTGCTGGACGCTCTCAAGGTGCGATCCTTTTCATTTAAAGATTGGCTTAAAGTCACATGCCCGCTGACACCTGTGTAGGCGAACAAGCCGGACCAAGCCCACTTGCAGGCGAGAAAAACACACGTGATCATTTGGGGTCACATCATGTACAGATGCTACCTGTCTATGTGAAGCACCTTCGCTCTTTTTTTGTTCTCCACGTTTTTGTTCCGTCTTCGTGTCTTTCAAGTGTTTGATCCAGAATACTTAGATTGCTTACCTTCAAATGCCAAGCCAGGAGGCAATTTTTGGTTCCGTACCGACCAAAGACAGGTCAGACATGATTCGACTGTAATGTTCGCCATGTCAGTTCAACGCACCTTGTTGATGTTTCAACAATTTGGATACCTAGAACACGCCTACATTCTTTGGAAATGCGTGTCATCCGCGCATTATTTCCAGCTTCCTGTGTAAATCCAATCGCCGCGCAGCCGCTCTGCCAGACGCAACTACTGGCTATGAACTTGCAGCAAGCACCAAAGGTTGCCGAGGCAATCCTTCAAATGTTCGGGGGACCCAGACCTGGAAAGGGAGGCAATCCTGGGGCGTATCATTCTGCAGAAGTGCTGGAGAAAGCACTGTACAAAAGCATGATCACTCAATTTGAAGCTTCACAAGGTGTCTTTTGTGAGGACTTTATCAGCTTGGTGTGTCAGTTTATAGCTCGAACAGATTTTCCCTCCCTCTTGGTGCTTTGCCCTTTTGCGCTTGGAAAGATCGTCTTCTTGTTGCCATGATTCTTTAGCTTCGACAGGAACATGTTCACCCACTATGACCGGGCATACATTGGCCAGCTGTGTGAGAAAGCTGGCCTCATGCAGTGGGTGAGGATCTCAGGTTGACATTGGCACCAACAGGATGAATATTGTTCCAAACTCTACTACTGATAAATAAAAGAACAGAGAATAATTCAACATGTTCATCAAAAGTTTGCCGTGCGTATTTTATTCCATTGCAAACATCCTTGCAAAATGGTTGACGACAAGTAGTCGAACTCGGCCTTACAGCTGGTTCGTGAGCCAAGTTGCTTAGGCCATGGAGCACTACACTGACGGGACTGACTTGAAGCGAGTGATGTCATTGCCTTATAGCCATTGCTTTCCCGTCTAATACACTTGCTTCAGGTAATTCAGTGCAGACTCCTTTGCGGTGTGCATTTTGCCAGCCTGAGGATGCACGCACATCAGATGACGCCAGAGTTCTTGTGCCTTGGATGCATATCATGTTCAAGTCAATGAAGATCCGTTTTGTGCATTTTTTCTGCAGGGATGTGCTTAAGAAAAACCGTTCTGTTTGGCCAATGGTTGTGATCTCGTTGCAGGATCCAGTACTTCTCCCGCTTGTCACCTGAGACGGCTGAGGGCTTAGAGCGGCTTAGCACTGCCCAGGCTGCACGCCTCACCTGGTTTCAGCAAGTGATCCTCTGAGGCGCTCGAATGCCTCACCGATCTCATGCGCCACAACCGACAAAACTTGCAGGTTGCAGTGAAGGCGAGAGATTGAACATCACAATTTTCTGAGAGTTTTTCCAAGACTATTTGATTAGCACCTGGTTGGTTTGTGGTATAAAGTAGAAAGTGTGCAAATCACCACTTTGATGCCCATCTTGATTGCGATGACACAATAGAGAATTGGCAGATTTTCACGCAGTAACCCAAGTGAAGACGAGCCATCGATGGCAGATTGTGATGTTTGGCAGGTTGCTATCCAGTATCACGAGCAGATTGGGGCGGTGAAGATCGTGGACATGTTTGAAAGCTTTGGCTCCAATGAAGGTGGGAAATAAAGTCAAGAAAAGCTGCGTGATGCAAACTTGTTTGGCATGTTTCTGTCTGAAGGTATGTGATTGCAGATATCCGAGGTCTGGAATGTAGACAAACGTGGGTAGAAGTATAACATACACAGTATTCTCCGAATGTACCTTGTGCGACTTTGCGTGTTGACATGCCTTTGTGTGAAACCCACAGAATGAAGGACATGGTTTGCTGCATGACCAGGAATATTCTACTTCCTCGGTGCGATTTTGAACACCAGCCCGGCACTGAAAGTCTGATATATATGTATATATATATAAATTATATATACATATTTTTTCTGGAACCATGACCACTGGTTGACAATAATCTATGAGTCGAATCCACGGTCCAATCGACGCGAGTCGGCAAGTCGCACTTGCCACTCGTCTATCGACCTATGACTGACTTCAGCAATTGAGGCACCGATCCTGACGTGCATTTCAAATATATCCAGGCTTTGGAGATCTGTTGCAACCAACCTCTAAACCATCTGAATCGCAACGTATGTGCAATCTCCTCGTTCTCCAAAAAATGGCTACGTTTAAACACTCAGAACTATCAAACATCGCTGTTGTTGAGTTGCCAAATGTATTGGACCATGTGCAATCTGCTCAATCACCATTTTCTACCAAACTAGACTGGCACCTGAAAGCCAGGTCTACATTCATATCGCGCAAATCTGATCAAATGGATCAAGGAAAGATGACATGACCCGGTCGAACTCGAGTTTTTGCCAGGCAGCAAGCCGAGTTGGCAACATGCAGGAGGTGTGGGAAACTTGTTGCCATACCATCCATTACCCCACTGGAATACCTTCAGCTTCCCTCGCAGTCTGAGAGTCTGGACGCAGGTGGAGCGTGTGTGCCGGGAGTCGCAAGTGTATGACCCGGCCCGGAGCTGAAGCTTCCGAGCACACGTGGAACTGTGGCGTAGCGTGTCTCCACGATCCATCACGAATCTCCACGACACGTGGCGTGGCAATACCATGCAATACCTAGACTGCCGTGAAGAACTTCCTCAAAGAGGCGAAGTTGCTGCAATCTTAGTGCTCTGCTGTTGAGGTGCGAAGTTCTTGAAAAGCTGTTGTGTTGTTCAAGCTGTTCCTTTTGGGAACCTCTACCGACCAATGTACCTTCTGAACCACTTTTGACATGACATTCTTTTCACGTTGCTTGGGGATATTTTTAGGCCGGACCCGCGGCCATTGATCTATGTGTGCGATCTGCACGATTTTGTGGAGGAGTCCACCGAAGTTATTTTCTTGTGGAAGAAGACAGAAGCCACAGTTCAAAACATGCGTGATGGTGTGGCATGCAATACGTGCAGAATCATGAAATCATGAAGTTTCCGACTTGTGACCTGTGCAAATTCAATGTCAAAACCACGAGGAATCATAAGAACTGGTACAACCCCTGGACTTTTAGTTGGACTGATAGACTTTCACTAATATCACCTTGATCAGTTGATAAGGAGCTGACAGACTATCTCTACAAGAACTCCTTGATGAAGTACATTGAGGCTCGCAGTGGCTCTCGAGTTGACTTTACTCCATCAATTGATCCTGTGGTAGCTGTGATTTCTCTATCGTACTTTTCCTGTCTGTCCTTCGCAGTGTAAGAGTGGACATGGCAAGCCCAGCTCCTCGTCAGGTTTACGTCGTGAAGGTCAACCCACTGAAGTGCCCACAGGCTTGAAGCTAGCTAGCTCCGGCACAAGCTCCAAAGGACAGCAACAAGAAATGCTGCAATCTCTTTCATGTACTAATTGCCGCGATCAAGATGCTCTAATGCTTCTTCCGCGATCAAAAGCCGATGCATTTACAAGAAGAAGAAGACGAAGAAGACGACGACGACGACTACGAAGAAGAAGAAGAAGAAGAAGAAGAAGAAGAAAAAGAAAAAAGACAGAAGACAGAAGACAGAAGACAGAAGAAGAAGAAGAAGAAGAAGAAGCAGAAGAAGAAGAAGAAGAAGAAGAAGAATAAAACAGAAGAAAAAGAAGACAGAACAAGAAGAAGAAGAAGAAGAAGAAGAAGAAGAAGAAGAAGAAAAAGAAAAAATACAGAAGACAGAAGACAGAAGACAGAAGAAGAAGAAGAAGCAGAAGAAGAAGAAGAAGAAGAAGAAGGGGAATGAATACATTTAACCAAGGAGTTCGAGATGTTTGTTCTGTTGCGAAAACAAGACCTTGTTGCACATTCATTGCTTTGACTTGGCAGGTGATTGGAAGCCTCATCGACCTGGACTGCTCAGAGGATTTCATTAAGACTCTGCTGCAGAATGTTTGGAAACCCAAGACAGAGCGGCCGCAGCAGAATTTGATCTTTGACTCAATTTTTCTGCATATTTTTGGCTCATTCGCGGCTCCATGTGCTTTCTTCCCGCGTGGGAACGAACGGTGGTTGTGCACATGACGGTTGCTTCGCAACTGACTCCAGGTTTGGAATGGATGAAACTGTTCTTCTTTAACACCATGCATTTCAGAAGGCACTTATATATGTGTTTCCCAATGCACGGGTGGCAACGCCGAATAGAGCTGTTCCTTCACCAGTGGAGCAATTGGAACTGGAAGATCTGGAGTGAACAGAAAGCACATGGGCAATAATGACAAGAGCATACTGACATTGCAAAAAGCAGCAAGGGAATTTGCACCCTACTCCTTGGAGCTAAGAATAACTATATATATATATAATTATTTGGAATTGAGATGTGAAGAGGTTGCGTTTTGGTTTGACTGAGTCAAGTGACTTTCTTGCTTGGCAAGATGTGGGTTCACCATCCTTCAAGACTTTGATCGAATTGTTTCATTTGCCAACAACGACTAATAAACCAGAATACAGAATGTCGCCCAGGGGCAAGTAGGGTGCTGTTGCAGAGAATCAAAAGTGTGCGCTGCTGTGATCTGAAGGTTTCTTGGAAAATGGTTGGAGAGAGAATGGGGATGGTCAACCCCCAACAATACAGGTAACTATACGTTATGTCACCATACCCACTGCGGGGGAATCCCAATTGATGGTGTGGTATGGTACTGGGCACAGTACGTATATATAATAGCTATAGGGGTTGTATCCCAACTTATGGATGGTTATTATTGCCATGGTTACACCCCGCAAGGACCCTAACCGCACCCCCATGCCAAGCACATTGAGCCTTGCTGGCAAGGTCCGAGCAGCATGTCCAGCTGAGCCTTTGGTGGAGCAGATCGAGAAGAGGTGCCATGCATTCCCTCAGCAAAGTAAGACGTGCAGGGAAAGGGCATAGGGCCTTAGGGCCTTCTTTACAATTGGATAGTTTGACCTTAAAACCAACACATGGTCCATGGCTCTTCAGCTCATTGAGCCGGGCAAGGACACTTTGATCAATGTGCTGGGAGCAAATCCACTAGCACAGTGCAAGAAAAAACACACTAGGCAACAGTTCGAAGGGTTTCCTCGATGTGGCAAGATTCGTAAGAGATCCGTATCTTGAAAATGTCTTTCTCTTTTGTGACCTCTCCCTCTATTGGCAGACTACACCCTGCTACAGGAATCGCCTTCGTTTGATCTTGCCATGGCTTGAAGCTCGTGTTGCCGAAGGAAATCAGGAGCCGCCGCGGTGCTTGAGTCTTTGTGTTTTCTTGAGCAGGCAGAATCAGGTAAAAAAGTGTCCGTGTGTATATCTCTATAGACATGCATCCATGGATCCATGCATCCATGCGTCTATGCATACATGCATGCATACACGCACATACGCACACACACACACAAACGTGCGTACATACAATGAGACATCGATACATACCATAGATACATAGATACATCAATCCATAATTTCATTCATGCATACACTGATACACTACATATTTATATATACAGATGCTACAAATCGGGCTTTGATAATGATGGCAGGGTGCTTCAATTGAAAAACAAGTCCCTTGCGTTGTAGCTGCTCTGAAGCTCAACCCTTTTCGCAGGATCCTCATTTGCACAATGCCATGGCAAAGTACACCGCTTAGTACTTTAAGCGTGGCAAGATATGCACAATGATATTGAGTGCCGACAAGCAATCAGTTGAAACAATATGCGTTTGTTAGATCCCATGAGTATCACGCTTAGGATTCTGATCGACACCAACCGCGAACCAGAGAACTTCTTGAAGACCAACGCTTTCTACGACTCCAAAATCGTGGGCAAGTGCCCGGGAGCAAAAGGTCCTTATGACCGCGTGGTTGTGAGATGACAGCATTTAGCATTCAGCAGACATTCGGACAGTGAAGGTACTGCGAGGATCGTGATCCTCACCTGGCATACACAGCCAAGCACCAAGCATGGCCGGCAGCGGATGTTACGGCGTGTTACGACATATTACAGCAACATCAGCAACGACAGTTGAGGCCTACAAGCGTGCCTGGGGTTCCTGCGATGAGGTGCCTTGCAAGTCAACAGAGTCAGCCCTAATCTGTTTTCAAATCATGCTCAACAAGATTTGTCAAAATCTCTTTAACTCAGGGTAGACACAAGTAGGATCACTTCTTGTTCTCAGTCGTCCCGGGTCCTCTGACCCCATGGCATGTGACGTGTTACCCACTGCTCAGCAATTGGTGGACGTGACCAACCGCAACGGCCTCTTCCGACTGCAAGCAAGGCCGCGGGTTCATGGGTGCATTTGTATCAATTGTATGAGAGCTTTGTGTGATTATTCGCAGCTCTTGGGATTGAAAGATTGATCGGAAGAGAGGCGCACATATCATACGCTGTACAAATAGATGTACATATAGACGTACATATAGATGTGCATAGACATATTCATATACATACCCATATACTTTCTTGATAATCAATTGCACATGTTGTTAAAACATCGATTTTAGCCAACTTACACCACGGATAGCTTTAGCCACATGCTCTATCTTCACTCGGTCAGAGCTAGAAGAAATCTTTGAAAGTAAGGAGTCTGGAAAGATGCATCACCTTATGGCCAAGATGACATTTTGTTCATCCTTTTCCTTTCCAATGCCTTCATTGTTCCGGTTTTGTTCGTTGAACAACTCCAGCAAGGATGGCGCAGCCTTTTGATAGCTTTGGAGTTTAGAGTATTTTTCTGATTTTTTATTATATTCCAACATTATCCAATAATTGTATTTGTGAGATTATCCTGAACAGCCTATTCTCTATCATTAAATGATATGCATTGATATGCAATATCCCAGAATCTCTATCACTCATCCCTCATGGACTCATGGTACTCACAATTCAAACCTGCCAAAACTCCAAAGAGAAAACTCCACCAGGTATTTGGTGGAGCGCCAGAGCCCAGACCTCTGGGCCTTAGTCCTGACGCCTGACAACCAGGAGCCCCAGTGGGATGGGACGGTTCTGTGTGGCGAAAGATCTCCATACCAGGCATAGAATCCATAGAACATTCGTCAGGGAACAGGTCCATTTTTGTGAATGTTCGAGTTTCCGAGTTTCGTGCGTGTCAAACTTATTGGAGTGTCTCAGAGGCAAGCATTTGCTTTGTGCAGCGTTTTTCTTTGAAGTCTGAGATCTCGAACAGGAATTGCTACTCGTAATGAGATTAATGTGATTTCGCTCCTGGGCAGTACCGTCGCAACGTCATTGATCAAGTGGTCAGCACTGCATTGCCGGAGTCCACGAACGCAGATGAGGCTATGGATGGGTCGTGGATGGGCCACGCATACTGTTTTGGGAGAGGTAGGGTTGACTCGATGCAAAGGCAAAGGGGTGGCTTTGATTCTCAAAGGGCTAGCCGGATGTCAATCTTGACATTGATATTGTGGTTGATCTGTTATAACTGAAGAAAGTGCAACATGAAAGAGACATGGCTCAAGTTTAAGTTGAAAATGAACGGGGACTCATGCATCAGACAGATGTGTGCTAATTTACTACTCAACGGAGGATGTACACTTGCTGGATTTTCAGGTTCATTCTCACGGTCTTCCACGTGCTTAAAACTTGAATGGAGGGAAGAACAACACCTGTTGTATTGAGCCAATCTGCATCAAATTTCTCTCTCTCAATCTCTCTCTCCCTATGTATGTGAATATATACTCTGTATATAATACCAGTAGTACCGCACAAGGCGGTTGCGGAAGTTTCAAAAATAGGAAACCTATAGGAGAGATTGGTTGTTGTGAATCAGGGATGGCAGAGCGAAGCCACTGATGGATCGAAAGACGATTG
>Ga0126342_10008944_pt1 | contig 17937 bp, 14 predicted proteins | sample Cyp1metagenome_FD_92528 | JGI IMG/M metagenome (GOLD analysis project Ga0126342, IMG submission 92528) | Coral microbial communities from Lord Howe Island, Old Settlement Bay, Australia - Cyphastrea 1 metagenome | ecosystem: Host-associated > Invertebrates > Cnidaria > Coral ... | reverse complement strand
GGACGGACTGGGCCTGCGGGCCACGGGCCCCACTGCCTAACCTTGCTTTCTGAACCTACAATGTTGCTTGTAATCTCTTCTCTGACGCGCTCCCCCTGCTGTCGGCAGGGGTCGGCGGATATAAATATGAATCAAATACACTGATATAGAATAGACAGTCATCACTTTATCCAAGATATATATAGAATGTAATAGATAGAGACATAGATTTAGAGAAATCCCTAATCCCTAACAACATCCCTAATCAAATTCCTACTTCACATGCCAAATTGTATTTCCTAATCAAATAGATCGACTTTTGCCGGCACTTTCTCAGTTCAGATTCAGGCACCACCACATCCGCTGAAGACGACCTGTTGACCACTGACGCGGACTTCGATGATGAGGACGACGCTCGTGGTGTCAACGAGAGTGCCATGGCACCAATGGCCGCGTCCGGGGAAGGATGGAAAGATGGTGATTTTGCCAGCACCAATGGGGGTTTAACCAGCCAACATCTTGATTTAGCCAGTAATAAACATGGAGGATTTAACACCAGCAACTGTGACGGGATTTTTTCAGTGACTGAAACGGGATTTCACTGACAGAAATGGTGATTAAATAGTGATCTAACCAACAAGCATAGGCTAATAGCTTATTTACCCATAGAACATGGGGATAACATGAAGATTTAACCCATTTAACCACTGAACATGGGGATTAAACCCCCTATTCCAAGTTTCGTGGGAGAGTAGAATCTAGAACCTGCCACCGGGTTGCTTTTTTTGCCGATTTTTTACATCAGCAACAGAGATATGGGGATATCCTCTACCCTCTGGTAATTTAACATAGCTATTGAACATCACCATTTTTAATGGGAAAATCCACTATGTCTATGGCCATTTTCAATAGCTATGTTAGTTTACCAGAGGGTAATATGACGATGATTACGGTGATAGCCAATGACATGGATGGAGACAGCACTCCCGCAGCCTCAGGTCTTGTGTCGCTGGTGCCAAAGTCAGGGATCTCAAGGGTGGTTGGACGAGTGGAATTTTTTTGCTATGGAAAATGGATGAAAATGGCCCATTTAAGGAGAATACTGGGGTATTTTCTGGATATTATACAATGGGATATCATAGATTATGGGATATCTTACCATTATTGAATATTCTTAGGTAAAATGGCATGGGAGAATGGACATTCCCCAACTCGGTGTCCCCAACTAGGCTCTCATCGATCATCGGTTACTAGCCGTTGCAGCTTTCGTTCGTGAAAATCATCGTTCATTGGGGTGAATTTTCCAGCCATGTTTGATTGGAGGAAATGTGGCTGTCAGGTTTTTTTGATCACTGAAACACAGAGATCGTTTGAGATCTGGAACTTTCTGGAGAATATGTGAAAAAAGGCCTTTCCTTTTCTTGAATCAAGATCTGGTCAGTCCAACTGGCAGATTTCTGGGTCTTAAAAAGGGGGATACTCTGCAGTAAATCTCTGGACTAAAAATGGAAAAGCTGCGGTTGCCCTTGGACAACGATCAACAAAATTTGGTGGGTGTTCCATATCTATGTTAGATCAATGGAAAGTACCCTCTGGTAATTTAACAGTTCGCTATTGAACATTGCCATTTATAGTTGATTTTCCCTTTAAAAATGGTGATTTTCCATAGTTATGTTAGTTTACCAGAGGGTATCCCTTATCACCATTGGTTTTCTCATTCAAAATGACAATTCAATTCTAACTTGGAGGACTTGGAGGATGACGACTGTTGCAGCATTCGCAGAAGAAGAATTTGGAGCTTCTCATGCGGCACTCTTTGGAACTGGTAAAAAACCATTCCAATGGTCCCCCAAAAACACCCAGTCAACCATCTAAAACCGATATAGTTCCTTGGATTCCATTTAATATTTTAACCACTATTAAGTCATATATTGGTTCTGTTACCCCAGTCAACCATCATTTAGCAACATGGGTCCAATCATGTCCAATCATGGTGAAATCTGTGGTAAATTCACCATGTTTGTTGCTGTCGAGGGAGCAGCACGATCAGCTGATGGGAAATCTATTCCCAATTTCTCTGCTGATATTCCGACTTTTGTGGGCACATCATCATGTTCATCATCATCCAGCGCAATTTTGAGCACTGTGCTTCTTGATGTCAGAAAGCAACGGGACGGTTCCTATAGTTGGTGTTGATTATAGCGTTCTACCCTCGTTGATTTTCATTGGGGTGAAAATCAGCATTTTCATATAAGTATTTACCATAATGTATGTGATTTTCCAACTTGTGCTGATTTTGTATCCCCACCTTTTCCTGGTAAAAGTCCAATTGTGTACGTTTTTGCTTGGTAAATATTCAATGTTTCTCATGTCTTCTAGTTTTTCCTGGTCAAGAGCTGTTTTTTTTCGTGTTTTCTTGGTGAAATCCCAAGTTGTGCAGTTTAGGTCAAAATCACAAAAATTCCTCATCTTGGGCAGGTACCAGCCCTTGCGCCGCAGTGTGGCGAATGCTGTGATCGAAGAGGCATGGAAGAGCTGGGATAAGGCGTTTAACCAGCAAAGATGAGAGTGCTAACCAAAGGAACAAGTTGGTTTTAGTGGTACCAAAGTGGGGAGTCCAACAAACATATTTCGTTTACACCAAAAGCGAGGAATTTTTAGTTCGGAACTTTATTAAACAATATTGGACCCACCAAAACTGAGTAAATCGACTGCCTGGACGAAGACTTCATATTCTACGAAGGACCTCCCTCACAGGACTTTTTCCCTGTGGCACGCCCAAGGTTCAATTTCACTGAAACCAATCCATGAAAGATGTCGGTTTTAATGTGGGTACGACATGGTACGACCGTGAATCGCAGAATCTTGGGAGAGGCTGTCTGCAAAAACTACAGTAATGCCTTTGGGGTATCTTCCAATTCAGTTTCTAGAAACGATGGCCCACAGCCTGAAGGTATCACTGCGAGATCTTGAAGTGTAGGGTTAATATACCTTTGGGATATTTATGGATATTTTTCTCAAGTAGATTTTCCCATACTTTGCCATTTATACAACCGGATTTGATACTTCAAGATGGGCTCAGAAAAGACTGGCCATCCCATTTTTGTATCTGCAAGCCAATTAACATGGGCAGCGTTGACGCCCATTGATTGCAGATTCGTGAGAAAAAACCCGTGAGTCTCGTTAAGCGTAGATTCAGCGGGGCGTATTTCTACTGTGGATTCATCAAGTCCCAAAATCGACCAATGGTCCGGGTTGGTGGTCTGGGTTGGTGGATTGCCATCCAAATCGGGTACCACGGACGGAAAAATGTGATGTTTTTTCCTCACGGAGAATGTTGTGATTCCAAATCACCGGGCGCCAAATCACGGTCATTATATAATGCCGGTATTAGATTATGAATGATTATGATATATCTATATTATACCCTCTGGTAATGACTGTTACATAGCTATTGAAAAAATGGCCATAGAAATAGTAGATTCACCCATTGATAGCATGGTGAATTTCCATAGTTCTGTGGCTGTTTACCAGAGGGTATATAGCTTGATGAGTTGACGGTGATAAACCCCATGAGATCCCCACGAGATGCTGAAAAAAAGCCAGCAGGGCATGGTAATCATGATACTTCACTTCCGCTTAATAAGTGGGTATATAGCCATAATTATCGAGGCGATATCCCCACCTATGGCGGTTACTCTAGCTTCACCCCCCAAGTATCCCATCATCCTCATTTTGGTTGCTTCAATCCGTATGAAATCACCATTTTTAATCCCATGAACTTCCAGAAAACCCATGAAAACCCCATAAATCCCATTTTTGAGTCCCTAGTAAGTCCCTATTACCCTCTGGTTATTTAACATAGCCATGGAAAATAGCCCATGTATAGATGATCTTCCCATTCAAACCTCCATTTATAAGGGATTTTCCATGGCTATGTTAGTCATAACCAGGCCGGGTAAATCCCATAGAACCCAGAAATTCCCTGGAAAATCCACGGCCCATCCCGTCCCTTTTTAAAGGAAGACGAAGAAGATGCCTCTGAGAACGAGCCCGGGTCCGGCTGCTTCGAGGCGCGCGTTTTTTAAAGGGGAAATTCCCAGGTGTAACATTAATGGTGGTTTTAAGGGTAACATTAATGGTACAAGGTGGTGCCCCATAGTTAGCTAAGTTGGTTTATAACTCCCATAACTATGGTTTATGGCAGATATAACTATAGTTAATGGGGTTTATAAATCAACTTATAACTATGGGTAACATTAATGGTACCATATGATACAAGGTGCTGCCCTCCAGTTATAAGTTGGATAACAAAAGCCCCAGTAACTATAGTTATAAGTACCATAAACCATAGTTATTGGAGTTACAAACCAACTTAGCTAACTATGGGGTACCATATGGGTATGGATCAATACCTATTAATACCATTTTTAGGGGGATGAACATCCATAAATCCCAGCTATTTTGATGTGAACTACAGGGGTACAAGGTTTTGACACACTGCCATATGGTATTCATTAATCCAGAAAATATGGCAGATTTGTAGTTTTTTTTGGGTAATTTGTTGTGTTTTTTTTTGACCATTTAAGTGAGTAATTGACGATTCATTAACCCTAAATGGTCCGGCTGCTTTTGGAGGTTAAAATCTCATGGTGATATCCATTACCATGATTTTTATGGTTATGGGTAAATGGGACATATTCATTTACCCTCTGTTTATTTAACATAGCCATGGAAAATGACCCATTTATAGATGGTTTACCTATTAGAAATGGTGATTTTCCATGGCTATGTTAAATAACCAGATGGTATCTCATTTTGTAACCAACCATTCAATGATTGATGGGTAAATAATGATGGGAGCATCGATAAATATGATAAATGAAATTCCATACCCATTCAATATTCCATTGGAATAATTCAATGTACTCATATGCATGGTAATATTTTTTTTTGTGATGGGTAATTTAATGATATAAATGGGTAATCATTGATTATATGGATGATAATCTATAATCATGAATCAAAACGGGGGATAATGATTGCATTAGTAATGGGTCAACGGGAAATGTCCATCTACAACAGCTTATGGGTAAAATCCACTACAGCTGGGACAACTTGTAGGGGTAATAAGGATTTACCCTCTGGTAATTTAACACTTCGCTATTGAAAATGATCATTTATAGTTGATTTTCCCATTAACAGCATGGTGATTTTTCAGTTTGCAAACCGTAAACGTTTACCAGAGGGTATGTCCCAGTAAATCCTATTATATAAATCACCAGTAAATCGCTGTATAGGGAATCATATTGTAAACACACCCCTTTTATTGACACACAGCACCTGGAAAGCCTGACGGCCCCTTGTTCTGGGCATTTTTCCATAACGTGCCAGGATTTTTTTGGTCACTAGAAAGTGTAGAAGTAGGAATTCTACGGGTATCTATGGCACTTTACGGGTATTTACGGCACTTTTGCCGAACATGTTGCACCACAGGATGAAGTGCCTTTTTTGTGTGCAAGAATTGTAAAGTGACACAAAAATGGGCTACTAGGCCAAAGTAGCCTGAAACAATCGGCAACTACGGCTTTCCAGGTATTTCCAGTACTTCTGTTGTTTGGGTTTATGATTCACCAGAACATAGGAGAAATATGGAGAAATGCTATACCATCTGGTAATTTAACATAGCTATGGAAAATCACCATGCTATTAATGGGAAAATCCACTATGTCTATGGCCATTTTCAATAGCTATGTTAGTTTACCGGAGGGTAGCCAAATCTGGGGGAAAAAATGGGTGACGTCCCAAAGAGATGTACCATTTGAGTGGTGAAACCACTTCGTTGATGGACCATTTTTCGGTGCAAATGTTGCCCGAGCCGTCCAAGTCTGAACCCGCGTGTCACACGGGGACTTTTTTTTTGGTTGGTGGGTTTTATGCTGTCAAAAGTCAATTTTCCATTTTTTTGGTGGTAAAGCCAGTAGATCTCTATGAAATTGGTAAAGGGGTACCCCTGTGACCGGGATTTCTGGCCTGGATTTTCCAGCGCAGGCCGATAGCACCCGGGTGCGTGGCCGTCTCTGGGTACCTTGGCGAAGAACCGGTCCGTTTTTTTTTTTGAGTCATGGGCCAAAAGTGAGGGATCGTTAAAGGAGATTTTCCTGGGACACTTGGGAATTAACAGGAAAAAATCTCAATAAAACATATAAAACTGGAGAGTTTCCAGGAATTTCGAGTGTTTTTTGGAGTTTTCGAAAGGTTTTTTGAGGATTTCAAAGGAGACCAGAAATTCCGGGGATGGTGCGGAGATGGTCGAAAACCTTGAGAATGCTTTGGTTCACCTGAGGAACTTGGCAATGGACAATCCCCTATAAACATGAGAAAATCATAGGAACATATCAGAAAACATGGGACACTCCCTATAAATTTTAAGGTAATCATGTGGGAAAATCATCGAACTATATGGCTGGGGTATTTTCAAGCCTGCGCCATGTGACTACCGGAGGGTAAGCAACATTAAGAGCGGGGCATCCACCGATAAGGATTTCAACGACCATTTCAATGCCCATGAGCCTTTCGAGGCAATATCTTAAGTAATTCACTTAATCATCATGGAATAGAAGTCACTAAATATCACTATCGTTGGATTTCTGTAAAATCATTATCATTATCATTATCATGAGATGGTTGTAATTCCTCTATTATGAGATGATCACTAATCATATCATTATCATTATCATGGTAAGACACCAATATTTTGAGATGGTTTGGCTCTTTCCTGCGACCATCGCAACCCCCAAGAACTTGGCTCTAAGTTTATCATGGCAGATTGCACCATGTCACGAGTTCGAGTTTCAAGGACCAAACAACCGAACTAAAAGTTGGTTTTTAATTGATAACAATCATATTAAACCAGATGTAACTTTTTTCCAACTTTTTAACAATCATATAGCAGCATGTCACTTGTAAATCTATTCCCACTTGGTTTTAAAACTTCTCACATCTTCTCAGTTTTGTTCCAATCCATCATAGGCAAATTATAGCAACAAAGGGTGACAAATTGGCACGGGTGTTGGGAGCAACCCTGATTAACATTGATTCACATATTATATCATATGATAGTATTCTATCATACCGGTAGCAAAATTGCAACTATCAATAAGCATTCTAATGGCGGTACTATTATACTGTTATACGTAATATATATATATAATACTTTAATACATATAGTATTATAGTATAGTCATGAGTTGTTTTTATAACCCCCATTAAGTATCTGCATCCATCTGGGTTTTCATTTCATCACGACCGAAGCCTGCTCTCCCGAAGCCTGGAATCATTTTGAGGTGATCCTCCAAGTAGATTTCAAGCTGGGGAGTGATGGAACGTTGGTTTAGATTCACCCCATGAATATTAGTTCGTTATATCTATTATATTTACCAGAAAGCATAGTTTTTTTTGAACTAGTTCGTTTTTTTCCATAAACCATAGAATTCAACCATAGAATTATTTCAGGTTGGTGACATATTATAATTTACCCAGATCCATATACCATAAACACCGGCGCGATCGAAGATCAGGCACAGTCCCTCTTGCGGCTTCGCCGTTCGATTGACGAAATCTATTTGCCGCGTGCTGAGAGACGAGACAGGTGGAGGTCCATAGACATCATAGACTTGGGGTGATCTATGAAGGATTTGTATCGGATTTAGGTGGTTTCACATGGTTTTATATGGTTTTTATATGGTTTTATATGGTTTCTATATGGTTTTTATATGGTTTTATATGGTTTTATCCCATAATCTGGGCAAATCATAACGCCCCCACTCTTCTCCCTCCCTGTTATCATGGTTTATATACAGGGAATCATCCCTGAAAATGGCCGCAGGTTTCAGGTTAGTGAATTCTTTTAATTTGCCAAGATTTATATAGGGATTAATTAGATGGTTTTATATTATATTGTTTTAAAAATGTATAGGGATAGTGGGATAATAATGCATTTTTCAATCGCGACTTGATCATGGCATGGTTTGATAATGGCTAAACATGGGAACATAACAACAACAATGAATTTATAATGAAATGGGATTTACCACCTGGTGACAAACCAAAATTAGAACCTCAGAGGTGGCTGGGAAATTCCCGCACTACATGGAGGTTTAGTTCGCTGGGAGAAGCATCTATAAATATCTATAACTGGAGAATTTCCGCTGCCATGTTTGATTATCGGAGGGTATATACCTATATATACTATCTATCTACACCAGAGGCAGAAATCAACTTCTTTTATTTAACATATTCATTATTTCTTATCATTGTTATTGTTAGTGTAGTCATTCTGCTTATCACTGCGATTGGTTTCTTATCCATATTGGTTTCACAGATGCTTCATCTCTACAGATCTACATCTTACGAGACATGCATTAATAATATACATCTAGATTGAGTGTATGTATTTTTTTACTATAGATGTGTACTATAGAATTATGTATCATTAATATACATAGATCCACTAGATCGAGTGCATGAGATACTTCTTTGATACTCACAGCACCGGTCATGTCACCATTCCTTTCATTTGCCCCTTAGGCTCTGTGAGTTTGAAAGCGTCCAGACCCCCAGGGGCGCAGCCCAGGTAGGGGGATGAAACCAGTCGCATTTCGTGGGGATATGAATCATGGGCGTATGATGGATATCGGGACATAACACCTATAAAAAAAGGATACAATGAGGATAGACCGGGAATTGATTTTCACATGAATTTTCACAATCAATGGGAAGACAGTGGAATTGATATAACCGACAACTTTTTTAAAAATGTCATTTTGGATTTTCATGCTTAACCATCCAGCATAGGAGGAAGGTTTAGGAGCTATGGTTAGTATCCATATTTCCTATGAACTATGGGGAGCCAATGAGCTACAACTTGAGTTTCCCAACGACATCAAACCATCAATCTACTGGTGCAGACAAGGGTTCCTATTTTTTTAAAGCAATTTCCAAGAGTTCAATGGATTTGGTTGAAGGCAACAACAGCTAGAGGAAACCATCATTTTTGCCATGAAATGGCAGTTTCATGTACCCTCTGGTAAACTCACATAGCTGAAAATCCCCATTTTTTATAGGTAAATCAAGTAAATCAACGAACTCAATGGCCATTTTCAGTACCGGGGTAGATGTTCCCTTCCGGGGGACCACTGGGACCCCATGGTACCGTCTCCGTGGAGTGGGCCGAGGACGATGGGCTCACAGAGCAAGTGCAGTGGATCCTGAAACAGGCGGGTCAGGCGTGGACGGCGTGGTTTTTCACGTTGAAACATGGAGAAAGATCTATGAAATGTGCTGGATTTCATCATTACCCTCTGGTAAACGTATTACAAAAAAACGAACTCTGGAAAATCACCATGTTTCATGGGAATATCCACTATTTCTATGGTCATTTTTTCGATAGCTATTTTGACATAACCAGAGGGTACCTCAAGTGGTGGTCAGGTCACCATGGGTTTTTTGATGAGCAAATTGTGACCTGCGACCTGGAAGATTCGTCGGATTGGATGGATTGGAATTGGGCTCCAGAAATTGGGCATTTACCCTCTGGTAATTTGTTACGTAGCTATTGGAAATGGCCCATAGAAATAGTTGATTTACCCATTAAACATGGTGATTTTCAATAGTTATGTTAGTTTACCAGAGGGTAATACTAGAATAGATCCAATAAGGTTACTAGCTGGAATTGTGGTGGATGGGATATACTGGTTGGCTGATTTTTACTTTCTAATCATCGCTGAGAATGATGTGACTCTAAACCATAGACAGGTTGAGACATCATGCTTTACCCTTTAATCAAACATGGCTTGTGGAAAATGCCCCAGAAAGAGTTCGATGATGTTCCCAGAAAGCTTCATTTAGTTCGGGGACTTTCTCATGTTTTCCCATATATTGTCCTATGTTTCTCCAATTTTTGATAGGGGATTTCCTAGGCATGTGGCTGGTGACCAGAGGGTGAATTTTGCTCGAGGACTTTGGCTCCTTGCAGAAGCAGCTGGAAAACCAGCAGGAGTTGCTGACGGGAGAACTATGGGATCTCTTCACCCGTGTTCCGCCTTAAAAAGCTTGGATCTTGGGGCCATTGCCGTGCAAATGACATACCCCGAGGTGCAACTTTTCAGGCTGCGATAGATCTCCCTAGTAGTTGATGGGCTTCAGACCCGGTGAATGGTGGTCATAGATGATATTGCAACCAAACTTTCACTTGTAACTTGACTGTAAACCCTCTACCCCAAGTACAACCTCCAAGTTAAGCCAGCAGTGTCACAAAAAACATTTTTCTGGATGCTATTTGTATATTTGTTTGCTAGGTATCAACTCAGTATTTTTTCCGTTAAAACCAATGAAATCCACTTATTTCCCATTTCCCGTTCCACCACATGTTTTCAGCCAGGAGTATGCTCTGCAGGGCGAATATGTGAAGTCTGGTGTGGTGGGTGAGCTCAACGGGCGAAAATCCAGAGATCTTAGAGAACTACTGTGGGTAAAACAAACTGAACCACCCATAGCTGGGAATGGTTTATACATGTTTATACCACCTATAAAAATGTTGATGACTGGGGGATGGTGCAAATGACTTTTTTTTACCCACATTAATTACCAAGAAATCACACCAATGATCCTCTGGTAACTTAACATAGACCCTGGCAGATAGGTTGGTTTCCATGTTAATTTCCCAGAGGGTAACTAGTGGGCTATCCGATGTTGACTTTTCTTTTATACATGTTTAGGATGCAAACGGTACACATTATCCACAGGTTTGGCATTTCCGGGGAATTTCGCAGTGCCAGGTTTGTTTATACTGGGGTAGCCAACTTGGCAGTTTTAAGTAGGGTTCTTGCTTACTTTGGTGATGTCTGCTTATTCGGCATAATAAGAATTGCTCAATGAAATTAGCAACAGTTGAAACGGCAAAATCTACTTGCTTAAAATCAAAAAACACTTCCCCAAACTTGTGCAGTGAAACCATGTTAAACCATCTTAACTCATATTGAATCAGGTTAAAACATCTTAACTCATGTTGAATCAGGACTAAACCATCTTAACTCATGTTGAGTCAGGTTAAAACATGTTTCATAGAATTGGATGATGGGAAAATTTACAGGAAAGCCCTATATTTGATGGTAAAAACAATGGTTTCCTGTAGATTTTCCCTTAAACCAGTCCAATGAATGTTAGATCATGTTCGATCGTTGAACTGCTTGCTTTGATGCCCAACGACGGCGAGGCCTGGACCACTCGCCCCTGCAAGGGCGGAGAATCCATGGGCGAACAGTTCGAAAAGGCCGCTGAATTTCCCGGCGGATCCCCAGGGTCAACGGTGGATTTTGGGTGGATTTTTTCGGGATATGATGGGGTTATCATTCCAGAAATGGACTTAGAACTGGCTTAAAACTGGTAAAGTACCATACTTGTAGTCATTCATGGGAGGATCATGGGAATTCGGGATATGATTGGAACATCATGGATTGACCACCAACAATAGTTTATGAACATATTATTGGGGATAATTACTGATGGAAGAATCATGGGATATTAATATCATTTAATATCTGGTTGCTGGTTTGGAACCATGGAATTTTATGACTTTCCATTTCATATATGGGAATTTCATATCCCAAAGTGACTTTCACTCCATCATTTTTCAAGATGCTTCAAACCACCAACCAGGTTTGATCTGTTTTAAACGGGTTTTCGCCATGATTTCCCCTCCATTTAGTTCGACGATTGGCGACAATTGGCGACGATTGTGTGATATGATCATCCGATGTTGAAGATGTTTTAAGCAATCTTTAAGTTGACTGGGTCAACATGGTCTTTTCGGATTCTGATTTGGTCCAACACGATGGAGTTCACCGATCCAAGTGAATCGACGAATCGTGGCTTCTTTATATACCTTTTCAATGGTGATTTAGTGGGGATTTATGGTCTTTTAATGGTGATTTTAGTGGTAATTTATACAATGGGATTCAATGGGGATTTATGGTGTTTTACCATCTGGCAAACTAACATAGCATCACAATTTTGCTTGGAAAATCATCTATCAATGGTCCCTGGCTTCCATAGCTGTGTTAGTTTACCAGAGGGTAAGTAGTTTCAGGAGAAATTTTTATGTTTGAAGTGAAGGAGTTCCAGTTGAAGAGACTTTCGTTCGACATGGCGTTGCGAGATGTCCAAGGACTAAGACATCCTTGGAATCAATTGGTTTTTGAGGCAGATCCACATCTACATCATTCTATATATATATATATATTTATCATTCTGTCTATAACTATATATCATATAAATATTATATCTGTGTATGTTTTATTTACAATTGTACTTACATATCTTATATATATAGTAAATATTTCTATAACGTTCTATACACAATGTGCGCTGTAAATATATGGTATGCTTATACATTAATATTATATTTACATATATATTTTCAATATCCATTGTGGAACTATTTTTCATCCCAAATAATATATTTTATTTTACATGTATATTTAGATAGAAAGAACAACATATTAACATATACCAGTTTATTAATAGATACATAGATGGTGTTCATATTACCAGTTTAATATATATACCTAGTTGTTCATATATTGTATATATATAGTTTACCAGTGAATTATTACATAATAATACAACGGGCTTTTCATCCTATCTACCGAAGGATTATGCCCCGTGCAGGTGCACCTCACGGGCTCGCCCGTGAACTCGTCGTCCCGGCGAGTTTTGACCTGGAGGGGTTCCTGTTGAAGTCGTTGGGTTCGTCGGGGCACCATGGGGTTATAACCAAGCGGTTTCCTATCTGATGGGGATATCTGATGGTTATACACATGGGGATCTATGATATTTTTATGGTTATGAAAATTCTGATGGGGTTCCTAGGACTATGACATTAGTCCCATCTGATTGAATATATTGAATATCTGGTTGGTGGTTTCAAACATGACTGGATTATTTTCCATTTCATATATGGGATGTCATCCTTCCCATTTTTCCGAACTCCATCATTTTTCAAGATGCTTATATAAAACCACCAACCAGATATGATGTTTTGTAGCCGCTTTGATATGATATGTGAAGGATTCTGAAGTTTTGTTTGCATTTTCTCCTGAAATAACCCACCAGCTATGTGGAATCTACGGGGAATATGTTCTGTTTTTGGAGGGTCGCTTGATTGCAAATCCAAGACTTCTTGCTATAAAAACCCTGACATTGCTATTTAACCAACCATGGTAACCATGATGGTGGTGCAAAACCAAGCATAATGGGGATATAATCAGGATGCACTGTGACATTTTGGGTCTGAACATTGGGTGTTCCTGCATTTATGGTCATGTTGATAGGGGAAATGATGGAATGAGGTAATCCATTTTCAGACAAACTTGGCAACCTTGCTTAGGATTGGGGGAACCAATTTTTTTTTTGCCAACCTTTGTGATTTGTGCATTGGTTGGTTTCGATTTTGGTGATTTCTGCTCGAATTTTATTGGGCAGACCCAGCTGACACCCTGGAACAATCACCATATTGAATCGGTTAATCATCTATAAATGGGTCCTGTTCCATAGCTATGTTGAATTACTTGAGGGTAAGTTGTTTACCAGATGTGGACTTTATCCTCTATCAGTGGAGCTGAAAATCATTTCTAGAGGATTTTCCATCATTTTTGATGAGGTGAATCGAGGTTTTACCCTCTGGTTATGTCAAAATAGCTATTGAAAATGACCGTTTATAGTGGATTTTCCCATTGAACATGGTGATTTTCCATAGCTATGTTAGTTTACCAGAGGGTATCATAGATTAAACGAGGTTTTCCATCTAAACGATTAACCTTAATCAGTACCATAGAGGTTTTGCATCTAAATGTAGTCACTAGCGATGGTGAATTTAAGTTACGGCACTAGACTAGGCTGAAATAAGTAGCGAATGACCTGATTCAGTGAGTAGCGAATGTTGGTGAAGGATAGGCGTATATAATGCTGATTGAATCTCATATACATATATATATATATCTGGGTGTCTTAAATAGGGTACCCCTAAATCATCCATTTCTTCTTTTGTTTATTTTCCATGAAATAAACCATCCAGCGATAAAGGAGTACCCCCCATTTTGGGAAACCTACATATTATGGAGACATAACTGGGTATTTTTCTGTGGATTATGAGATGAAACGGTGGATACTTGGAGGATCATCCCACGGTTTTCGAAAATGTGATGAGTCACTGGGGTTATGATCTGCTTCTAAATGGGATAAGCTTATAGAGGTTGTACATTTTAAGGGACGACCAAAAGCCTGGTGATATAGCCTTGGACTAATCACTGAATGGGTTGTAATCTACTCATAAAAGCCTTGAATTTGGCAAATTTTGACCGAGACGCATCGACGCATAGTAGGCAAGAGTGGAGGGATTTTTAAACAGTGTCAAACAACAATCGAGCACAATTGAAGCCAATATAGTCCCAAGGATTACCCTGACATACCCACATCTGCTGTTGACATTCCATAATATAATGAATCTCTCGATTTGTCTCATAAAGATTCAGCCCCATGGTAGATGGGTTCTGCCCCTGATATTTCCCGTGTGTTATTGACTCAATTCCCGGTCCGGTTGATGAAATAGTTCATGGACACACAACAGCATTTCCTATATTGAAATTACTGATAGCCTCTGGTAAAATAACAGTTTGCTACTGTGGATGGAAGGAATCCTGCACCAGTTGCAAACTATTGGTAACTATGTATTTGATTGTAATGGGACAAGCCATCTACCAACTGGTGCAGGATTTCTTCCCTGCACAGTATGGAAAATGGGTGATTTATAGTTGATGTGTCTAAAAAAAATGGTTATTTTTCAGTTATCTATGTTAGATTACTGGATGGTATCCATTTGCAATTCGTTGTGTTTTTTTGGATAACCCAAAAATGCCATAGGTTTTTTTTACACGCCACACGACCTACTGGCGACTGAGATGTTCTGCCAGGAGTAAAGTGAATTCCAAGGACTCGCTTTTGGAGGGGATTTCCACTGCTGGTAACCCTCTGGTAAACATACAAAAAACATCAAAAAACTATGATAAACCACCATTTTAATGGGAAAATCAACTACTTCTATGGCAATTTTCAATAGCTTTTATTGTATGTTTACCAGAGGGTAATCCTCGAAGCGCTGAAACTTTTCGCACAAAGTTTGGACATTTTTTCATGGTGGATCCGCAAGTTTTGAAGGCAACACTCATATTTTTGCTTGGTGAACTACAATGTGGTGCCCCCTAGATAGTTAAGTTGGTTTATAACTCCAATAACTGTGGTTTATGGTACTTATAACTATAGTTAATGGGGTTTATAAACCAATTTATAACTAGGGGGCACCACATTGTAGGATTGCTCCAATGGAATGATAGGTAAATGATAGAAACAAGGGGGATTTTACATGATTTTACCACATGTTTCCTCCTTATCTACCCAAATATACCCCGGTGGTATATGGGGTATTGGGTGCAACCCGGTGAACTGTTCATTCTTGTCATTCTTGCACTACTTACATTCCCAGTGATCGTTTCAAGTGTTCCAGTCCACCCGTCCATGCATGTTGTTGATATATCAATATATTATCACATGGTCTGTTTGTGAAAGCTATAGTCAGAGCTCCAGAAACATAGATGGTATTAATCATGGATCCAAACCATGATTTTGAATCTCACCATTTCGATGCTGTATCTGGAGCTCATTTTGGTGGAAACGTCGAAGAATCTCCTGATTTCTGGTGGGCGAACTATTGTGACAGATTATAACTCAGTCTAAGCCACCAAAAGATAGGCCTGGAAGCCAACCGACCCATCAACTGCCAGTGAAGCGCGACCTGTAGGGCCGATTCCAAGGCCAATCCCGCCCAAAACATGGCAAGATTGTGACCGTTTTTCAAGATCTTCAGTAGCTACAGTCCATACAGCTTGGAAACTCATCTTCTGATCCCCAACGGCAGGGTCGAATGGGTAGGGTCAGGTAGCGCAAGGATCAGGGGTTTAATCATCTTCTGGAGCCATTGGGCAGGACGCAACCAAAAGGACAAGCTCGCGGGAAAGCAGGCAGGTCATGCCCAATCATTTTGGCGCCAAGAATGAACCATCAATAATCATCACCTATCCAGAATCACCATCCCAATTGAACGGTGTTTTCTGACACAAACTCTAAACTTATGAATTTGTTGCAGGCTTCGACTGGAAATCTGTAAAATATTGAAAAAAACAAGAACACACTGAAACGCAAGGGAAAGAACACGTAAAAAAAGTAACGAAAAAAGTAACCACAGGCAAAACATGAAACCACAAATTTTAAAAAAGTAAAGCAAAAAAGTAAACAAAAATAAAAGTGAAAGCAAAAGTGAAACAAGTGAATGCAATCAAACGCTAAACAAAGGGAGAACTCAATGGAAAAAACGCATGCCAAAACACTTCTGAAAAGAAACTGGCACTGGGAAAGCAAATCAAGATAGGAAGAAAACACATAAATTACGGGATCCCTGCTTTAAAACCTCAACGCAGTAAATATATTATATAAATATTGCCTATATTGCCTATATACTCATGGATGGCTCAGCCGGGCCATTTGCAAGCTGCAACCCCCATGATGTGAACAACCCTGCGCCAGGAAGTGGTGCCGGGGCAGCCAAGCAATCTGGCAAGAAAGGTTATCTCTCTTCCTTTCCAATCCATTTCCCTTTTCCCTTCCCTTTCCCTCTCCAGTCCCTTTCTCCTTTTCTCCTCCTTTTCTCCTCCTTTTCTCCTCCTTTTCTCCTCCTTTTCTCCTCCTTTTCTCTTCCTTTTCTCTTTCTCCTCCTTTTCTCCTCTTCTTCTCCTCCTTTTCTCCTCTTCTTCTCCTCCTTTTCTCCTCTTCTTCTCCTCCTTTTCTCCTCCTTTTCTTCTTCTCCTCCTTTTCTCCTCCTTTTCTCTTTTCTCCTCCTTTTCTCCTCCTTTTCTCCTCCTTTTCTTCTTCTCGTCCTTTTCTCCTCCTTTTCTTCTCCTTTTCTTCTTCTCGTCCTTTTTCCTTCCCTTCCCCCTGCGACCCTACGTGTGCTCCTTTTCCTGCCCGTTCTCATTCCCTTTCCCCTCCCGTCCCTCCTCGCCCTCCCCCTCACTTTTTTTCACTTTTTCCACTTTGTTTTCACTTTTTTTTCACTTTTTTTTTTCCACTTGTTTTTCATTTTTTTTCACTTTTTTTACATGGTTTTTATTACTTTTCCGATTTTCAGGAAACCAAAAAAAATAAGCCCAAAGAGTATCCCCAACAGCCAGAAACAAAAACAGTTGCCAAACACGCAATGAGTGAAGTATGTTTATTGCCCTGCCCTTCTTACTCTAGAGGTCGGGCGTACAAGGCGCAATCACAGCACAAACACTTTATGAAAAACCGCTTTTCCAAAAGCGTTCGCAATATTGTGGCCAAAATTCCCGAAGAACTGCTGTCCGCCTCACTCTTCACTTCATCTACCTAGCATACATCATCCACATCTCTTATGTCCTTTACATCACCTACATCTTCTATACCGTCTTCTGCACCATCTTCTCTAGGTCTACATCTACATCTACACCATCATCATCATTATCACCATCATCATCATCATCATCATCACCATCATCATCATCATCACCTACATCTGTCTCACCTACATTATCTACACCACCTACACATTTTCCATCAACCTCATCTATATGACATGTTTTATCTACAATACATACATTACCTACATCATCATCTACATCACTACATCCTCTACATCACCCACATCATCTACATCTTCTGCACCATCTTCCCTACATCATCATGATTATCATCACCATCACCACCACCATCATCATCATCACCATCATCTATCTCACCTACACCATCTACATCACCTACACAATCTTTTTC
>Ga0126342_10008943_pt1 | contig 17938 bp, 16 predicted proteins | sample Cyp1metagenome_FD_92528 | JGI IMG/M metagenome (GOLD analysis project Ga0126342, IMG submission 92528) | Coral microbial communities from Lord Howe Island, Old Settlement Bay, Australia - Cyphastrea 1 metagenome | ecosystem: Host-associated > Invertebrates > Cnidaria > Coral ... | reverse complement strand
TCATTGTTTCTTCCGAAAGCTACCACACTCCCATCACTGCGAAGAAGTACTGTGTGAGTAAAACCTGCAGAAATTTGGGTGTATGACACTCCTTCATCCAAAGGTGGAATGTTGCATTGTCCGTTGCCGTTGGCTCCGCAAGCTACCACACTCGCATCACTGCGAAGAAGTACTGTGTGAAAAAAGCCTGCAGAAACCATTGCCAGGAGTTATTTGCCTCGAAGAAAATGAAAGTTTGGCTAAACAAATAGGATAGCCCAATAACCCCAGGTTAAAGTTGTTTTCCACCTTTGTTCAAAGATGTTCAAAGCATTTCATTGCCATATATTGAGGGCCCATCGTGGACTAACCCAGCAAAATTTCAAGATCTCTCGGGCCAAAGGCTTTGAGTGGAGGCACGCGGCAATGCATCAGATCTCTGAGTCCCAGAAAAGCTTTCTAGAAATCACCGCCAGTCTTAGGTACCTTCTGCCTCTTTTTTTTGAAGGAGTTGAAAGAATTGCTGCATCTTGCAAGAATCTGCAGCATATTTTGCAGAAAGAATTCTTACATAATGTGATGTTTTGAATGGGAAAAGGCACTTGTCGAATGTCATTTACATAGTCATGCTTAATTGTAATGCATCTTGGAGAGATCACTCTTTCACAAGGCACAGTCAGCAGGGTATGACATCCCTTTCATGAACACATGTCCATTAGAAGAAGGCTATGCCCTTGAAAATAATATTGCGCTGAGGGCAAAAGGACTCTATGTTTAGAAGGCATGGAAAGCAGTGCCTGCTTGAAAAACATAATTGCTGCAGGTTACAGTTTAGCGTGACCGCTATAGATAGTTCAAAAAGCGCCTTGCACACAGACAAAACTATTGTTCTTGACAGAGAACTGTCTCTTGTGAATGAACAGTATTTGTGCATCTTAAATCACACCTTTCTGAGGTAAGTTTTCATCCGAAAAGTCATCAAACTAAATATCAGAGGGAAATAGAAAGTCATGAAAAGTCATGGATCGCCCCTTGTTCAAAGATTCTCTCCCTAAAAACGGATGGCATTGTCCGTTGGTCTCAGGATGTCTCAGGTTAGATCCCCAGCAATTCATCGAACCATGAAGAGATCCCCTTTCACATCCCAGTATATGGTAAATTGTAAATGATATCCCATCCCTATAAAACTCATTTTAAACATCCCGAAAGGTTGAAGCCACTGTGCGAAACCTTGCAGCGTTGCGCCTCGGTGCCGCCGGGGTCTGATCTTGTGGCCTTCCAGAGAGGGCTGCAGCTTTCAGATGTCACCAGAAAATTCCCTCGTTCTGTCAGAGAAAAAAAACTGGTGATTGTTTTATTAGGGAATCACGATTCATAATCACCCGGTCACTGGTGATGTCAACTGACGACTGGTGAAGATTCCCTAATCAAAAACTAATCAAAAACTGGTGATTATGAATGGAACCGGACACTTCCCTAATTTTAGGAAAAAAACAGCGGACTGGATGATTCATGTTGAGTAATGGGGGAATTTCAACAGCAAACAATATATCAGATCTTCGCTAGGGCTGAACCTACAAAAGAACCACCTGGCTATAGGGGAAATCATCCCAACAAAACCTTCCATCGTTCTGGTGGAAACCTCCATCTTTAATGCCTTAACCCCTCCATCCCATCGGCATCCCAGGTATCCCATCGCCATCCCAGGATGTGTCAATGCTCAGCCGTCTCCAGGCGAGATCGCAGCTCAACAAGACCTGGGATCACATCGCCATCGCCCACCTGGGAAAACCAAGCCTAATCTATACACAGGGCACAAAAACATCGTGTTTTTGCATGTTTTTTTTGTGGGATACCTGGCTGGATGAGATTTTCTGGAATCATCATTTACCAACCTGAAAAGTTCGACCATTTTGGGATAATTGACCCAATGAACTATCCTTATAGAAAAGTGCCAAAACGCCAGCAGTGGAAAACCGTTTCATGTTTTTCCATTTGCAAAATTAAACATAGGTCGATATTGTTTTTCCATCGACATATTTCCAGGTACTTCTAAATGGTCAATATGAACCTGGTTCTACATGTATTTTCATTGACATCTGCAAGGAACAGAAAAGTTAGCAATGGCCGAAGTTACCACAAGGGGTTGTAACGCCATTAAAACATTGACCAACAACAACCAACCTTTTGGGTCCCTCATATCGCAGTCCAGGCTAAGAGTCAAACTCATTGGTCTGCTGATGGACCCCGAGTTGTCAATGACCTAAGACAGAGGACACGCCCGACGTGGAAACTTTATGACACAAAATCAAGGCAAAACACTGGAGATTGAAACGCGCTAGATTCCGATTGCTGGCTTCGGCCAATCACAAACATCTTAGTCTCAAATGGATGAGAAGGATACACCAGTTTACGAAAGTGCTGGCTAAGGAAAGAAACAATTCTCACAAGAAATTAATCTTGAAATTTTAAGGACACAGAACACATCCAGATTAATTAATTAGACTACCAAACCGTCCAAACCAGTTTTCCACCATTTTCCATGTCATTTCCGATGATCCGAATGATCTGGGGGCTCAAACCTCCACAGAGCCGCAGTCTTTCACCAAACCCGTGGAGTCCAGGTACTCCTTTCGCAAGGAAAACTCCGTGGAACCATGGACATCAAAAAAATGGAAGTTTCCAAACTTCAAATCCGAAACGCCATGAATTTTGCTGTCTTAAGCTATAAACCTCCCATCCTGTTGGGGGAACTGGCCTCACAACACTCATGTTGGATGCATCCTGTTGGATCATGTCCATGGCCATCACCTGCCCTTGCTGAGAAAACGCGGCCAACCGTTAAAAATCCAGGAGCCCCGTAGACAACATCCAAAAATTCTGTTCTGTTCAGTCCTTCCATCACCCAAAATATCCCAACACACCTTTTCCGAACAGTTGGCTCATTCATCTTACAACTTACCGTGGACTTACATCCTTCTTGATTCTTTACTGCTATGTTACGTGAGTTTCCTCCAGTTCTGACACAACAATCGACTCATCAACATGAGGAGTGGCGCCTGCAGTTTCAAGATGGCCTCGACAGATTTTCGCCAATTCTTTCCAGTGAACCTTAGGGATTCAGGCAAAGCCCTGCACTTGACATCACTTGACGATATTTTAAATAGGGGGATGGCGCCTTCCATTTATGGCTACTTCGGTCATGATTATTTGCTGGAATGGGGTGTCCCTTGTTTTTCAGACAGTTCAAACCCATGGATATCTCCCAGCTGTACCCTGGAAGGGGTACTGACAGCGAGCATTTCTTGTTCGAGTTGAATTGTCCTGGAGATTTGCATCTCCACTGGTCCGCCGTTTTACTCTTGGAAAATCTATGTGGATATTTTCCATTTGGACTTAGTCATTTCTGCAATAAGAAGAAAACAGAGAATCCAAACAGATATTGTTGATATATGACATATATGTTGATATGATATGTGATCTCAATCTTATGCCTGGCCTGGCGCTTGCTGCTTCCCATCCCACTTCTGTTAGCCGTAGCGTTTTTTTTCCACAGCCCAGGGACTCTTTCCCTTCCTCAGAGGCACGGGCTCGACCACGACCTGAGGCTTTGGGTTACCCAATTTTCAAACCTGCGCCGGCACCTTCTGAAAAGCACAAATAGTTTCTTATTATTTGAAATATTTATGCCAGATTTATGCCACTTTTTGGGCAAATGAGTTCAAATGAGGGTATTTGCACCACTCTCAGATTTTTTCCCACTGAAGTGTGCTTTGAAGCAAACGTTCTGAACATATTCTCCAGGGAAATTATGTTTGTCAAGGTCAAAGATCCTAGGTATCAATATGTATCAATGCTTCAATACGCCATTGATACTGATATGTTGCCAGGGGTGTAACACTGTGGGGGTGGTATTGACGTTTCAAAACTTTTCACCTGGAATCACACTGGCATGCCCCTCATCCTTCTCAATCTGGGAAGCTGGCACAACACTTCTGCTTCTTCACCGTACCTGGGAGCTTGGTGCAGTTGGTGAGCCCCAAAAAAGGTCGACGGGGATCATCACGTTGCCACTTCAGCAATTCTTGGGATCCAACAAAACCAACAGTCCTCAAGGCTCGGTTCAAATCGACAAAAAAAACGACCTTTCGAGAACCAAGGGCTTCCCAAGCACGGGGTGCTGCTAAAGGAAATCCTGCATTAATGCTGTAGAGATGGACGTAATGATTGGCACCGGTTCCAATTTGTATCTGATACATTCTCATGCTGATACAGTAAATCTGGAAATTGGAATCAAATTAGGCAAAAGCATGTCTTTGCCTGGAATTTGACATGGGGGATATTTGTCCGTGCGCACACGGCGGCGAAGCGCATGTGGTAGCCTCCGTTGACACCAGGCTGCCACAAATTGACGTCACCGTCAACGCTGACACGGACTAAAGATCTATCCTCCACTGCAAAAAAAACTATGGAAAACCATCAAATCTATGGGGGTTCTGCAGTTTCCCAGTGGAAATCATCGACAAATTTCCATGGGTTTTTCAAACCTGCAGCACGGAGCCGCTGAATCATCTGGCTGGTGGCCTGGAAGCTGAAGCGGTCAGGCTGGGAAACTCAAGGGGCATCCCAATTAGGTGGTTTGTTAAAGATCTGGGGATATGTAAAACCATAATAAACCATATGTATATATATATATATAGAGAGAGTTACATTAATAATATTATATATAAGGGCCATATAAAACCATAGGACTGGGAATAATCCATTCGTTAAGTGTTTCTTGGATGCTGGAATTCATTGATATTCATTGCGCACGCGGGCTCTTAGAGAGTGCTGTGATCGGAACATTACTCACTGACGGGGTTTATGTATGGCATTTATGGTTCACTTTTGTCAGGTAACAATAGTGAACCATAGTACCCTGAATTTATAGTGAATATCTCAAGGAAACTATGCTTCACCATTGTTCCGCATTGTTCGACGATTCGTTTCTTCCAACTGTTGCCTCCAACCCAAGCAGATTCGAAAAGCAAGCCGTTTGAGGTTCAGGAGGGTCTGTTTCTTTCACAAGAAACACCACAATAAATTGGTTTCTCGACCAAGAAGAAGGGAACTCCATATGGCAGGGGCAAGGGTCCCCCAGTTCAAGGCTCAACAAATTTTGTTTCGTAAAGCAGATCCACGTGAACCAGATCGACCACATTCGACGTACTAAACTAGCACCAGTAGGCTACTCACACTCCCACCAGCATCGCGATCATGATTCTCACTTTTTTCAGAAACCATCATGATGAAATAATGATGATCATCAGTAAAGTGAGAATAGTTTTCAACATTATTTCATGATCAGTATAATAACCATCAGTATACCAGCAGTATAATAAACCATCAATAAACCATCAGTATAACCATCAGTATATACCATGGTTGCTATATTGATCACTATAATAAACCATCAATATAGCAACCGAAACAAGGGCCAAGGGCCAGCAACATCTCTCGTTTCGCGGCCTCAAAGTTGGAAGCAGTGTCCGGCACGATGAGATTCACGCGTTTCCTGGTGGAAAGCCATGGAGCTGGCATGGACCATGGACCCTAACTGGTTGGTGGTTTTAACATGTTTTAATCATCTTGAAAAATGATGGAGTTTGTCATTGGGAAGGATGACAACCCATATATGAAATGGAAAATTAAAAAATGTTTGAAACCACCAACCAGCTAACTATCAATCTTTTCACATAAAGGGCCTCAGGGGAACAACTGGTGGTCCAAAGTGGCACGAAAATTCCAAAGAAAGCAAGGCTGCACAGCAGTCACAGTCACTTCCACTTGAAATTTCCAACGCGTTTGGTATGCATGGAATGTTGGCCTTGTGTCACAAAAACTGCTCCGTTGCTCTGACCATCTGAAGCAACGGTTTGCTATTGATTTGCCCGGTAAGGGTTTAGGGATTGACCCCTTTCTTAATCAAAACCTAAGAATCTGTGACATCTATGAATTTTTGGTGACGAGCCAATGTCCATTGGTTAGAACCTGCACTTGTAGAAGCTCCTTGCCCCCCATTTTGAGTCGTTGGTTTAACCGCCAGTTCGATCTGGGCACCCATCCTCATAGACTCCTCAAGCAAGTCGTTCTTCAACTGCGCCGTGTTTCACTCGACCGGGTTTACCATCAAAACATGGGGATGCCTTCTGCAAGAAAATAAGGGGACAGTTATCATCCAAGTTCTTACTCGTTTTCCAAAAAGAGCAGCAATGGTTTTAGATGGTTTTAGGGTACCTCATTAAAAACAACAGAATAAACATATATCTGTAGCATTTCCCAAAAAACAAGTCTGCGGTTTTTGGGAAATGATGACCCAAGGGGAGTCCAGTCTCCGGTGTCTCCTGGATGTCAACTTGTGATTGTTCCACCGATCCCAAGATGAAAGTCATGTGGCATCATCATGCAATTTCTTGAGAATTATATTTGAAGAGATAAGAGTTATAGTAACTATATTAATATTTGAAACCACAAACCAGAATACTGTCAGTGTTGCAATCCCATGATACCTTTTGAACACTTGGGCGGCCTTGTCCATGGGAGGTTTGAAATACTTCTCAAAGTAATTGGAGAGCCTCAAATCCAGAGCCGCTCTGAAACAAAAATCAAGTGACATGCGCCAAACTGCAACTGAGAAGATTGAAACCTGGTTTTGGCTGTCTCTATCTAGCTTGGGGGCGTGTTAGATATTCTAGGGCTTACCACCTGGGTGGCAAATGTTTTTCTGGACGTATGGTTCAGGACCTGCGACCTTTGACAGCCGAAATCGTCCTACGCAGCCTGAAATTGAGATGAAGCGACAGCAAAATTTATTGACAACAAATCATGATGAACATGAAAACGTAGACGTATGAAACATTTGGGCCGCAGTTCCACTAACAAGCGGGCTATATGACCATATATATGACCATACTTAAAAGGATTATATCCCAACTTATACAGGTTACTACGATAGTTATACCCATAAATACACCAACTGCACCCCCATGGCGAGTGATTGGCCAGCTTTCATGGGTGCTAAATTTCTCCAGGCAGGGGATCACCAGGTGGTGTTCCCGAACGCTAAGTTGCTTTATAACTCCAATAAGTATATGGTTTTTGTTTATGGTATGTCTAGGTATAAATATGTATATCTATCATGAGCCTATAGTTGATGGTAGATAGATCGAACTAGTCAGTGAAAGAACATTAAAACAACGCTAACATTTCGCTGGGGGGCAACACCTTGAAAATCTCGGAAAACTCAGTGGATCATGAGATCTTGATCCAATGCCAAAGAACCATGAAAATATCCCGATCCCATCTCATTATACTAGTTGTCTGATAGGTTTCCCTACTATGACTTATGAAAATACAGAATTCACTGATACACATATTTTCTCTGGTAGTAAAACACCCTATAATAAATTGACAGTTATCTTTGTATAATGGCTCACAAGATCCTCTTGCAGCAACCTAAGCAAAGCAACCCTGCAAGCTCATGCGATTTGGCGATCTGCAAGGCCTCGTCAATGAAAAAAGAGATGGTATGGCACAAGGGAGGTAGTGCCGTGTTCGAGGGTTAGAGGATTGGAAAATGTTCACATTCGGACACAAAATAAACATCATGTATTGTATTTTCACACATTTTCCAACATAAATACATAATGCATAGGCAAATAAGTAACAAACATCTTAAAGATATGGGATTGAACAATGACGTTCCAATAGGAAATTGCCATCGGTGCAATGGTTTCGTAGGAGGTATGTCGCCACTTACCAGGCTGGAAGTCACTCACCTGCAAAATTCCATCAGGTCAGATACATGTTACCAGAATGTGCCAACGTGTATAATAAACATAGATCATAAATAATCAATCAACATATTCTGTATAGTAGTCAGATTATGCCCATGATATACCATGGGCAATAAACGCTAATTCTGGCAACATCTCATGACACATAACAGAGAAACGATGCCAATTTCTGTATGAACAGTTGGATGCTGGGTGCTTAACAACATTGAAGACCCCCAACGCACATCAAACCGCATCGTTGAACAAATCGAAACCCTGAACGTCTCCGTATTCCAGGATTCATTTTAAACATATAAAGAAAACCATCAAATGGGCGCATCCAAAAAATGGGTAAGTATCCCTAAATCGAACACATGATGATGGTGATGATGATGATGATCATCATCATCATCACCATCATCACCATCATGACACGTTTCTCATTGAAATAGTAGCAACTTTGGGCTATATGTTTGTTACACACCAAAATGGTCCCAAATGTTTGATTGCGTCTCCTCAAGTTCTTTGATCCCACCGCCGCAGTTACCCTGGAGTAATGAACATCTGCCGCAGTTGGGATGGAAGCACCATGTAGTGCCCTCCAAAAAGATAGAACAGTTGGAAACATGGAAATATGAAGTACAAACTTTTGAGTTTCATCTAGAACATCCTGGAAACACTGTCCTACCTTTTTTGGGTTTGTTCTTATGCGAAGACCCACACCTTCAAGCGGCTTTAAGATAAATACGCAACAGCCATGGATCAGCGATCAACCGAGCAGATCTTCATTTTGGCTGAGGTCTGCTGGGTCGGTTGCGAACCAGCTATCATTTGGAACATTGTAAGCGTCCATTGGTAGGCGGCTCTAACCTAGAAGCCATCTGATAAGAGTCTCGAGTCTACCCCCTGCTTTTCTTCTGGGCCCTTCTGATTGTTCTCTTGCTGTTTCTTGGTGCCAGTGTGAGCACCTTTATGACCTCGACAACAAGAGCTTTGTGACACCCGTCAGGGCCCGCATCATGAATGATCGAGTGCTCCGCAACCTCGAAATCTGATTCGTTCAGATTCTTCATGCTTTCCTGTCATGTGGTTGAGCCACTTCTAAAAAAAAAGGACATAGATCCTGCATGTGTGGTAATAATATTTACATTGACCATTGTCGACCTAGATTTGGATCATGCTTGCGCGTCATAAATATTGGTGATTCCAAACGCGAAGAATTGGGGAAATCCTTCGTGGGGATCATCGCAAGTCAACAGATTGGGGATGGAGAACAACCCAGTGAGTCTCCTGGATTTTTTGCCTCTCTTCATCGTGGAGAAATACGAGGAAATCTCCTTTGGTAATTAACGTGGAACGTCTTTCTGGAATTTCCCAATCTCCTTCACATAATTCCTTCGAATGGCATTTCACCACTGCAACAGGGCTGATGGAAAAGTTGCGCCGTAGATTCAGCGCAAGCAGCTCGCCCAAGTTTGCCAGCTTGTCAGGGTCTTCCTCAAACTTGAGGAGCTCTAGAAGAAGTTTTTCAGCGCAAGGGACTGTGCAAGGGGAGGCAGGACAGTAGCGCGTGTACTTAAAGGCCACCACAGGCAACTTGGCCAGCTCTAGGTCCTTGCACCCCAACAGCTAGAAGGAGGGGAAATGAGTTTCTTTTGTTTATTCAATGGTAAATGTGAAGAAACCGTTAACATAGCTGACCACTTTCTCAAGAAGTCTCACCAAAATTGTCTGGTTAGAGCAGCCCTGCCGCTGGTCCTCATCCTGGAGATCGAACTCAGCCATAAAACCCTTCAAATCCGTCCCTGGTGTCTTGGGCTTCACACAGATCGCGTTGGACTTGCCGACAGTGAAAATTTGACTGTTGCCCTTGGGATCCGAGATTGCATTGACTATCAGACATGCAAAGCAAATGGGGGTGGGCCAAGACTATTCTAAGCAAATAGAAGGGATTTTAGGAGCAAAACAGTATAAGCAGATAGAAGGGATTTTAGGAGCACACCAGCCACAAAACCCAATATGCACTGGTTTTGGACTGAAGTCTGAGCCGGGTCTCAAATTCTCTCACCAGTTTCTGCGTAAAGTCAGTGTCCTTTTCCCCACAACGTTTGACGGGTGAAGGCAAGTGGGGAAGAATCCAGCACACATCGCCTGAGTTTTAAGTCAACAGCTCTTGTGTGGGACATGCTAGGTATGTTCAAAAAACGCTGGGAATCAAAATGTGCAGCGCAAAACAAAAAACATTTTCAAGCAGTAAATTATTTGTGTGGCAGCTTTCCCTTCTGCCTTTTTAGAGACTCCTTTTTGACGACTCCCTGCTGTAACCAAGACACCTTCCTTGAATTTGTAGTCGGCGCCTGGGGTAAAGGATCCCATGTGCATCTCTCCTGGACGTGTCTTCGGGTCAATCCGCACCTGGGACCATCCCGAGACTGACCCTGAAAGATGCTGCAGTCATTAAGGATGATTTATAGGGTTGTAAAAGGTTAAGCGTACAAAGAAAAGAAACCACCATGGTTTGGATTATTGGGGATACCGGGATACCATAGATAGCCGGAACATGCCGGAACCCCTTCCATAGATCCAAGAGCCAGTTAGCCATTGGCTGACTGAAGCCAGGTTGGGAAGAATAAGGAAATTCTTGAAAGTAAAAATTTGGATTTGCTCAAGGACCCTCCACCCAAAAAGTATTCCCTATAAACCTATATTGATTCCCCAACTTATTGTGGATTTCCCATTGGGAAAATACAACACATTCTTCAGCAAATCCAAGATCGTTGATTGTTCCATCAAAACCTCCATTGATAGTGGATTGTCCCATATTTTCCGATTAAATCACATGAATTCCCACCCGAAAATTGCTTGAAATCACCTGAGCAGACCAGTGACAAATTTGACACCAAATTTGCGAGTGCTGCCGAAATTCCAGAGTCTTTTCCCTTCGCTCAAAGCTTTGCAGCCGCTCTTGATCGTGAACTTCAACGAGGGGATTCGGACCCGGGTTGATTCTTCGGTGGATTTTTGCTGCGGCATGGTATTTACGTGCAGAACGCAGGGCCCTAGCCTGGATTGCTGCAAAATGAAAAGCCGTGGTCAATAAATGACACAAAGTGAAAAACCATGGCCAGGGTGCATCAACATATGTTTGCTACAAACTGACATGCCCAGGGGCAAAATTTCCACCCGGATAGATTCGGATCTTCATTCTCCAAACTCAACATAACTCAACGTCAGGCACAGAACCCAAAGATAGCCAGAGTAGCTTTAGTTCAAGCGTTCAGGACAGAAGTATGAATTAGGTTTCAACCATTTTCAATCAATAACTGCCCAACAGCATCCAACAGCATGTTCAAAATCTTGCTTGAGCCGTGCCCTCTCAGGCTGAAGACATCTGCGAGTTTCCATGAAACCACAGTTTCATAAGACGATACCCGTGTCTGGTTAGCCGCATCACCTGGGTTCTATGCCTTTTTTCACTTTGTTTCGTACATTTGATGGTAACATCACAGTCCTTTTTCATTGATGGTGGCTTTCTCGGCATCTTTGAGTGCAAATGGGTGTTTGACTAAACTGGAAGCGCCAAAAATTGGATGACTGGTTGGTGGTTTCAACCCCTTCGAAAAATATGAAAGTCAGTTGGTATGATTATTCCCAATATATGGAAGAATAAAATTCATGTTCCAAACCACCAAGCAGATGAGTTGACTAAACATGATTACTTTGATATGAAATGGGGTCCGCAATCTGTAGTTCCCCGTCCTTGACACAAGATGTCGGGAAACTGAACATTTCTGTGGATCTTTAGTGGATTTCAACTTGGACATCCCCCAAAATTGCATCGGCCGCAATTTGAATCATTGTGGCAAGAAAAAATGTATCAACCTGTTCGTGATATTTTGTGATATTCCAGGCATTTGGTTTGTTTATTTTTGTATATCCTACTTAGTCCAGCTATACCCTCAAACCATCCAAAACCTACAGCCAATCTATCCATTGTTGCTTTTTGCGTTTGATGATTGAATCACCCCAGCAATGGGAGCATACCGGCACACCACCATCTTCCTCCCCCTCTTCCCAAATCATCCCCCGAAATCCGGCCAACATAACCCATACCTTGGGTAGTCAACAAAAAATAAAACACACAAAAAAAACATCTGGCTAAGTGCACAGCAGATTTTCCCATGTAGAAAAAAAAGAAAACTGTTGAATTTAGTGATTTACCTCTGAAAAATCGTGATGTTCCATGATTTTCCACTTTGCAAACAGTTCAAATCACTGGTGAAAATGGCCTTCTGCCAGGTCTCACTGACTTGACGAATGATGCTGCCGTCCATGACCACAGCTCCACTGGGAACCTATACTCGGCACAGGCGCAGAGGCGCCAGATGTTGGTGAAAATGCTGGGGACAAGGTGAACCCTGGATGAACATGCTTTCAGATGGTTTTTGAGACACCAGATCTTTCACCTTTATGTTTTGATGATGAAAATGGATTAGGATGAAAGATCTCAGCTTTGAGATTTTAAGCGAGTCGATACCACTTGTGTCATGAGGAGATGAGTTGGAATCCAGCAAAATTAGAGATCAATCTGTATACATACTTACAAAGGGGCAGGGACAGTGGCAAAATCAAAAGAATCGATTCAATTGAGTCTACCAGATTCTTAATCTTAGAAAATGTGCGCAACCTTGTGCAAGCGCTGGCATTGCTACACCCAACGCTGGAAGATTGCAGGGTTGGCAGCGGCGAATTTTCTCCGGAATCATAGCAGCCAATTCTGGGCAGGGTTGTGCTCACAACATACCAAGTGGGTCCGTACCCTCAACTATCATAGCCTCAAAATCATGTTTTTGTTGGTTAAAGATAATTTTCCTGGTCCCAAGTTGTGAATTCTGCCGCAGATGCCAACTGATGCCATGTTTTTTCATTGCCAACCACCCAACCGTGCTATCCTTCCCACCGCAGCTGCCTCCATCTGTGGAAGTAGGGTGGACTTGCCGGCAGCTGAGGGGCCAAGCCTGGGCCGAGGGGCTGAGCCGAGGGAGATGGCGTTGGTGACGGAACTAGTGATGGTTTTTCTGGAAAATGATCTGTGGATGATATGGTGGATGCTTATGGATTTTTAATGATTTTACATACAGTTTCAATGGCTTCAATGTTTTTTTAGTTGGTTTTCCATAATTCAGGCGTGGATGTGTTTTTCGATGTTCTTCCCAGGTCTTCTTTCCGTTAATAGCATGCTCTATGTTTTCATGTAGCCAAATGGGTCTGGATCACACATTTGTTGACAAAAGAAAACTGACAAAAGAGTACAAAATTGAACCTGACCTGCCAACATTGAAATCTCATGAAACAGTGCAGGCAAGGTATGGGGATCAGGAACCTAAGAATGCTGGCCGCCCATTTTCTCAAGGAGGTTCAGCAAGAAGGGTGCAAGGTCTGTGCATTGAAGGGAACAAACAAACATCAAGTTACTGCTAAGGAGGCTGGTTACTGGATCAGCAAGGTCATTGAATCGATCAATTAGAATTATGGTCCGCCGAAAATCGATCAATGTCCAATCCAACATGGAACAAATTAAAACCCGATAATATGAAACATGTTGTGCTCTTCAAGACTGGTGGTATTGTTTGTTGGCCCTGAATTTTCCTGGTCCTAGTGTTCACCATCATCTACTGGGTCATCTGAGGTCGTGATCACCACTGCCCAAATGAGCATATCAAGCCCTGGGTAAACAAATTCACCACAATGATCCCGACAAAAAAAACAGATTTGCTGCCCCAAGTCTAGCACTGCTGATCAATTCTATTGCGCCTCATCCAAATTATGGCAGATACATACCTATTCGGATTCAAGGGAATTGTAGACACATTAATTTGCTAAGACTTTGCTGAAACATATCCAAATAACGGGTCATTCCCCCATCCAACCGGCAAATCCCCAGTGCCCACAGTCGTCCAAGGCGCAAGATGAAGGCGTTTCCACCGCAAACGCAAGTGCCACTTGCCGGGCCCATGGCGAGAGTCACCTGCCAGGTGTTCATGGTGAAACTTCACCAAAATCACCATGGAACATGTCCAGCAGATTCGCCATTTTGGGATATGTTACCATAGGTTACCATTCTTTGAACAAATATTTTTCGAAAATGAAGATGTGCGAACAAACACAATTTTAAATCCATGGACAAAAATCTACAAACATATGATATTCTACCAGGGATAAATATGTGATATCTTTGGCTCCCGCAAAAAAGAACCCACAGTATGTCAGCAGCATGCAGCATTGCCTTCTCGCGGAACTTGGGATCGACCAGCTCGGCCTGCGATTGGGAATGCATCTCAATTCATTGGGTACAATTCCAATAGATTCTCATCATAAATTGATAACTTGGGTATATTTCAAATGACCCAATTGGATATGTATCCCAAATGACAAGTAAATAATATTAAATATATATCCCCAGTGATGGGTATCCCGTATCCCAATATTTGATGATGATTCCAATAGTTCCCAGCAAAATATTTGACCATTTTGGGGGTCTTCCTATTTATTTTTAGACATACCATGACATAGCCATGTGATCGTCAGCCGAACATCACTGACCATTTGTGTGATATTAGGATACTAAAATAATGGCAGGTATTTACTGGGAAAACATGGGATATATTGCCAACAATAGTGGAACCATTGCATGCAAACCATCAGAAGTGCAAAAAATCATGAGGACACCAAAGATCGTAGAACGAACAAACCATCAGGATATTGAATGTGGTAAAACCCAACAAAAAACTGACAGGTTGCAAGTGGGGATGGTGGAAATTCCCTGAAATCCAATCCGTCTATGGTGGGGATGCATTAGTATTAGGTTTATACCACATCAACCATTGACCCGCAGCAAGTTTCTACCGTCACCTCGGTGTCTTGCCTCAATTGCGCCGCCTGCCGTTGCCCATGAATCAACGTTTTGAAAATTGCAAAAAGAATCGCAAAAAGAATGGGTTGAAGTTGAAGGGGTTAAAATCTTGCACTGAGAGGAATACTTACTTGGATTTAATGAGAAATTAGATGAAGCATTCTTCCCTATTTATTCTATAGTATGATTTTACTTTTCTACCCTTTTTGGGTGGTTTTGGGGTTGCTATGCCTCAGCCATGGCTGCACGCCAGTCTCAAATCAGTGTGATCGATCTGCCTCTTCCGCGCTCAAAACGTCCTCCACTGAACGCCTCTGTGCGGCCGGGGTGTTCCATGGGAAGAGCTATTCATCGATGGTCTATGCGAATCTATACCTGATTGGGACAATGATTAAAAGGAGCCATCCATATCGCTTCTGCAAAATCTACTCTATAGATCATTTTTTTGGAAACCATGAGTCTTCTATATCTACCTTCGGTTACCCCAGATTAAATCTCATACCCCAAATAAGTGGAGTTGAAACCTTCACCTTGGTACCGAGTGTCCAGGCCACGCCATGCTTACAGCACGCCATGAATCACACGTCACGTGTCTAAAAAGTTACATTCAGTCTGATGGGTTTAAGTTGGGAAATGTTCATTAGAAAATTTACGTGTTTAAACATTGCAACTTAATGGGACCCATGATTCCTTAAACTAATTTGGTTTTTGGAAATGACCCAAATTGAATCGAAATCATGCAAACCTACAATGGAACTCGGTTCCTAGTGTTCATCGTGGATTTCCAAATGGGAAATTTGGACCTTGTTTGTTCTTGTGTGCGATGGGCCAAACAATCAGGGGCTGAGCTTCCCAAGTGTTTGCTGGATTCTGCAGCAAGACATGTTTGATTAGCTTTGATTGGACTGTCTATGCAGCAGGAGAATCTTGTTGCCCTGTGCCAATCTGTGATGAGCTGATGAACTGCGGATGTGGTGACAAATTGTTGCCTTACACCCATCGGTGCGCAAAGGCGTCCAAATTCTGTATCTCCCAAATCATCTACCAATGTATATAAATTAATCGGATGTCAACCATCAAACACGTGAATTTTGAGAGTGTTGGATGCAACTAAACCATCAAAAATAGGAAGTAAGTAACTTCTATGGATGTCTACTCATGTGAAACCGGTTGGTGTGCTGACGATCGCTGGTATCTATCGCTGAAATTATTGGTTTCAGCCCAGTGCTTGGCTTAAGCCTTCCGCAAGATCCTCCACCATCCTAATTCAAACATTGTCCAAACATCAGTTGAAACCATAACTTTTGTTCTTCCTTATTGTCATATATTGTATATGATGGATTAAGCTTCTAATCCATCCGTCGTTCTTACCACTGAACTGCGTGCCGTATACTAAATTGAACCAACCGATTTCGCTCGGAAATCAGTCTGTACCATACCCAAGCCAGTACCACCCTGCGACTTGATCAGCCATTGCTCCTTCCAACGATTTTCATCCGCACTCTGCCAACGTTCTACGGCACAGCGGCATTGGAGTGGCCTCAGAGTGTGTGATGCCACTAAGTGCAGTCAGCAAACCTTTCCAGGTCAATTTTTCCATCCTTGAAGAATGCCGTCTAGGCGTTGTCCTCTTTGAATAAGTAAACATACAGTTGGCTCAAGTGGTTCACAAGTGATTCCTTGGAGGGCCAAAATGGAAGTGTTCGTCACCCCCGAGACAAAGTGCAGAATGGCCAAACGACGGCAACTTGGCAATTTGCTCTTTTCACGGCATGAAGCGATCCCAGCCATGGACAACCTTTTAAGCTTTCCACATCTGCAAACCTACCAACTTCCCCAAAAATCTCCATTGGAATACGGTATATTGTGAAATATGGAAGGGACACGATCCTGATTTGAGGTTTCACCCTGAAACATTGAAACCGATGGCAAATCATTCCATTTTTTCATTTTCACGCTGCGACATGCAACGCGTGATTCTTGTGGCAATGCAGATTGATCGAAAAGCCCAGACGCAACCTGCATGCATTTCAGATGCAAAAAACAACTTTGTCAACCGGTGTAATTATTTGTATTATTTGTAAGACCCTCCCAGCTATTGCACTGATGCGGCCGATCTACAATGGATGCTGCAGGCCCAAAGGCGAACCAGCCACATCCAACCTGCAAATTAAATGAGTTGCTGCACGAACCCGGTTCTATTCAAGGGAGAACGCCTTGAAACATCATCCAAATGGCCTATAAGAGGGAAGACTTGGGATGAAAGTTTAGCCCGAAGCAAGTCTGACTGCAGCTTCATGTGATTCTTGTCAATGTGAAAACCTTTTGACAGCTCTTGCACACAGCCATTCAAACACATGGATGATGTTTTCCTGTAATCTGATCTATCTGTGCGCTGTTGGAGGCTGTATCGTCCTGGAAACCAATGGCCAGCATCTGTTTGTCTGGGAGAGGCCTTTTGGACTTACACCCGCTTTGACAACTTTCTACAAAGTTGTTTTTGTTCATGTATTTTCCACCCTCTGCCAAAAAAAAGCCCACCTCGTGCACTGACGATGCACGATCATGAAAACATATGAAAACATTCATGAGGTTCACGACCGCGACTTTCATGATGCTGAACTCTCTTGAAAGGTTCTCAATTAGCCAGGAACCCAAAGTTTTGAAATAACATGTCGAGCATCGAGCCCTTTTTGCGCTGTTCGGCTCTTGCGAACTTGCAATTTTCTGAACATAGGGAACTAAGTGAAAGCCGAATTGCTAGCTGGAGCTGATCGATTCGCCATTGGCATCCTAAATGGTGCATGGCAATGTTCACGGTCAAGAAGTCTGATGATGAATGTGGCACTCGGGTCGACTGGAGTCAAATGCATCAAACATCTTGTTCACGTAAGATATTATGGAGTGGTCCTCAAAACATTCTGGGGTCAGGTTGAACTCTTTCCAGCGAACATGTTGTCTGTTTGCACTCAATACCCGCAAAGGAACGACATGTTCGTACTTCCGGGCGAAATCCTGTATCATCAGGAAATCGGGTCGCCCCAGGAGTGCTTCTGCCATTGCCTCCACAACTGTGGATGCCAACGTGCCCTTCAGACTGCCCAACGTGTCTTTCAGTCCCTTCTTCACAGCCTGGGTTGCTTGCTGGACAAAATGCCGCAAGTCTAGCGCACCCCATGCCCGAGCACATGGATCATCGGCAAGGATGTAGTTGACAGCATGATCTCTT
>Ga0126342_10008942_pt1 | contig 17939 bp, 19 predicted proteins | sample Cyp1metagenome_FD_92528 | JGI IMG/M metagenome (GOLD analysis project Ga0126342, IMG submission 92528) | Coral microbial communities from Lord Howe Island, Old Settlement Bay, Australia - Cyphastrea 1 metagenome | ecosystem: Host-associated > Invertebrates > Cnidaria > Coral ... | reverse complement strand
TGTATGTATGTATGTATGTATGTATGTATGTATGTATGTATGTATGTAATGTATGTATGTATGTAATGTAATGTATGTATGTATGTAATGCATGTATGTATGTAATGTAATGTAATGTAATGTAATGTAATGTAATGTAATGTAATGTAATGTAATGTAATGTAATGTATGTAATGTATGTATGTAATGTATGTATGTAATGTCTGTATGTATGTATGTATGTATGCATACATGCCTAAACTTACAATTTTCCACACCTGCATGGGAACGGTTGTGTAACCCCTCTTGAAAACCCTTCTGGGATGGTATCGAGGAAAACCTCCGATCGTGGTGAGTGGGTGTGATGAATGGGTGTGAAGCGTAGCGGCGTCGCCTGGAAGTTTCGAACTCATCCAGATGGTGAAAACCAGCCTATGCCACCTCCACAAAAATTGTTTATGATTGTTCATGTATGTTTAGATGAAGGAAAAAACCAGATGGTTGGTAGATTTGGTAGCCGGCATTCTCTTGTAGAAGCAGTCCCATTTGAAGAAATCTGATCCGACTCCAAAACCACTTTGGATGAGGCCTGCTGTGTCTACATTTGAAGTTTCATCAGCAATGTAACTCGTTTGTGTCCTCTGCGGCGCAAAAGACTTTGGAGAGTCTGGTCGTTGAGCTGCGAATCTCGAATCTGGATGACACAAGATTGGCACATAATTTCTTGGCATGAAACACTTTATATAGATTTGGACCAGATTAAATTAGTACATTTTTGCTTATAGCAACTCTGATCTGCACATATGTGGTTGATATGCACGCTGAGCAGTCATGACACACTTTGTCGTTCGGTTTTGATCCTATCTCTTCACGTTTTTCACGTGTCTTTCAAGTGCCAAAGGGAGCCATGACAGGTTTCCGGCGCCCATTTTGGTCCCAACGTCCCAACTGGTCTGGCTCAGAACCAACGGAGCCACGGCGGTCATGGGCATCTGCTGCTCTCAAGCCGGGCCCCCAGGGCCCAGGGGGCGATCGACAGCATAGGCCACAGGCAATTTGTCCCCTCCAGTTGTCTGGCACGTCTGGCACACCAAGGGACACAGTCAGGTGCGCTGTTGCAGACCGTTTGTTGGGGGTTTGTTGGGGGTTGAGCGCGCAGGACATCCAGTAGCATTCCACCCTGCACCTTTGGAAATGCATGTGCATGCATAGAATACTATAGAAAGGGTGGAACAAGGAGTTCCATGGTTGATCAACAGAAAATAAAGAAATAGGTCCTATATTCATGGGTAATACTTATCATTGAGTCACTGGTTTGACATCTGGGCCATTTCGGCAATTCACCCGGCCAGGCCTATGCCCCTGCTGCGGCGGCAGGTGTGGACTCCACTTCATCTAAGCCCAGGCCGGTGTCAACGTGGCTGGGAAATCCTCATGAATAGAGCTTTGAATGGGAAAATCATAGGAAAATATAGGAACCTTCACTATGAATGGAGGTTTCTACCATAAAATGCTTGGTCAATTTACCCCACCCATGAAAAAGCCCTATAAAACGGCTTGTTTCCCCAGATGTCCTCTGGTAATTGAACATAGCTGTGGAAAATCACCACTTTTTACAGCTAAATCATCGAACCAACCAACCGGCCGTATATTCCATAGCTGCCCTTTGGCAATCAAGCGTGGCTTGCCGGAAAAATTCTTTTTCCCATTGAAACCTCTATTTATAGATTATTTTCCATTGCCACCTTTGATTACCTGAGGGAAATGGACGGGGTGATATGAACCAAGGATATAGTACCCAACCAATAATCTGTCATCAACGACCTCGCCGTGGAAAAACCACTGGAATGATTGGAAGTGGATTGGGGGTACCCCCAAACGAATGAACTTTTCAGGTTGATGAATTATTTGAATCTAGCCAGGTTGGCTGCCACCAAGTTGGATGAAGATCGAAATTATCGAAGTATGGCTCACAGCAAGGATAACAAAGGCACTGCAAGAAGTAAGGGACACTCGAAACGAACACCAACATGGTCCGGCTTCGAAGGGGAAACTGGTTCTGGGGGTTGAAGTTTGATGTGTGGAGATTTTGAAGACATTTTCCTGATAGTACTAACAGAAGCCATGGAAATCCACGGGTTCCCTGGGTGGGAAATGAGGTGGGAAATGAGGTGGGAAATGAGGTGGGAAATGAGGTGCAAATGGTGGATTTTCTACATCTAAATATTCTAAATGATTTTACTGAAGGGTGCCATTGAATCTTTGAGCTACTCAAGTGCGCATAGCTCAGGCGGCCGCCTGACGAGTCTGAATCGGTAGAATCTTCCGAGGAGGATGAGGCACGGGGCACTCCATCAGGATGAACTGTGACGCCAGCAGCTGCATGGCATAGTTATTGCTACTGTACTTGGAAATGGCACAACAGCAATGTTTTTGGCTATAGCCCCACCAAGACAAAAAGATAGAAAAGTAATGAAAAGCAAACACCTGCTATTTTATTAAATGCTGCGTTACTTTTCAATCTGTTTGCTATAAACGGCTTTGTTCAGAGATCTGTAGGCGGCTCGCGCACGCTGGGCAGATGAGCAGACCGAATTCAGTAGCAGGCAGTTGATGTCGACAAGCTACGGCTAGGTGGGTTTGGTACCTGAAAATGGAATTTACCACCAACGTAGCAATTTCCTTGGGCAAAATCATGTTGATAAACCATTAAATTTTGGATACCATGTTTTCAGACAAACCCTTGTTCCACCTGGTTCCGTGGGAATGGCTCAAAGTTGTTTAAGCCAAGAATGCGTGCTCAATTACAAACTATGACCAAATTTATGGGCCGATTGGTACCTCATTCTTGGGCCACAACCCCATCATCTTAGTTGTTCTTGGTATTAGCATCCGGCATTTTGATCATTTGGTCCACTGCTCACATAAGCACTTCTGATGATTGGGCCCTGCCCCTACTTTTCAATGCATCACGGATGTGAACCGATTCAGGATCAACAACCTGATTTTGCACACCTATGGTTGCCCGGCATTTGTGACGGCAGCTGGAGCTAGGGACGTTTGGTTGGCGCAGCCTCATCCGTGCAGCATCGTGCAGCTGTGCAGCAGCCAATCTGAGGTAATGTGAAAGCGTGCTACACCCTGAGCAGTGAAAAGCTCGGGGAAGGCGGCTTTGGTTACGTCACCCAGGGCAGAAGCCTTGAGACCGGGAACCAGTACGCTGTGAAGAAGGTCTCCAAGGCGCTCCCAGCAGTTTGGCATTCAAGTAGCAGCCGAAGTGGAAATCCTTCATCTCTCAAGTATTGCTTGACATCCTTGACCCCCATTGAATCATTAAATCGAATTAAATATGAATGAAGTGATTTAAGATTTTTGCACCTAGAGTATCCTATAGTAGCCTATAGTCACATAGTCTGACCATGACCAGCTGCCTTGGATTCCGTGGATCACAGGCCAAAGCGAAGCAGCGCCGCGTGCAAGTCCGCAGCGAGATCGATGTGATGAAGCTGCAGGGGTCCCAGGGTCCCGCAATGGCGGCCTGGTCCATGAACAGAGGCTACATATGATGCCAAGAATTAGACATGTTATATTTGTTATATATATATATAACTAGATTAAAAACTATATGTATGTATGAAATCATATTGATAGTGTACAATGAAGTATTGCATAAGAATTATATAGAGTAGTGATTCTAGTGATAATAGTGATAAGAATAGTGCAGCTACTATGATGATAATCATCATACAATGGTATAAGTGCTGCTAATAACAGTGATAACAATTATAATGACTGTCCAGGTTGCTATAAATACAGCAATACCATACTAACATTTTAAACAGTAGAAGTGATAACAACAACATCAACTAAGAACAACAAGAATCGCAGCAGCAATGACAATGATATTTGTAAGATTGATAGCATGACCATGTAGCACAGAGAGTTCAAACAACTTGAGTGTCTTTGAGAGCTGCCCAGAGGTTTGACCAATGGCAGTTCAATGATTCTGCCAAGAATGACGTTCCAGCCATGTTCTTGCGGGGCTTGTCAGGACAGACCACCCAAATGTGCTGATGCTGCACGAGACTTTTGAGGACAAATCACACCTCTACCTGGTCCGGGTCCCTGGAGCCGGCTGGACGGCTAGGGCAGCTGAAGTAGATCCGACAGAATCCGAAGGTCGCAAGGATGTAAATGATTGATTGCGAGATGATGCGAGATGTTGTATAGGCCAGATCACCCCCAACATAAACGTTTCGTGGTTGTCAGCTGCCATCAAGGGATTTCAGCATATGCATCTGGGCGCTGTGGAAGGTCCTGGAGCTTTGTGTCGGAGGAGATTTGGATAAACACATGCGCTGCAAGCAGGGCGGACCATACACGGAGCGTCAGGCCATGGGCCGAGTCGGGCCGAGTCGGGCCCAGTCGGGTCTGTGGATTCTTGGGCCACGGCATGCAAGCCACATAAGCCACATCTCCCCCGGTCAGGCAGCCATCCTCATGGAACAGATCTTGAAATCTGCCATTTGGCGGACTGGGGCAGATGGTGTTTGGGGCAGAGCTTTGGGGATTTTGGGATCGCAGTTGGAAGGGAGTTATCCGATAGCCTGACTCAAGAGTCTGCATGTCCTGAATCCTCCGTTTGGAAACATGACCATTATGCCATTGGGTGATACCAAGCGATTGCAATTGGTTTTCCCAGTGATTCATAGTGCCACTTTTTCAGGTGAACTACTTGCACGACTGCAAGGGGATTTGTGGCTTGGTCATAAACCATACGGATCATACGGTGCTGCAGTTGCTGCACCATGTGCTGCAGGTCACAGAGATCTGAAGCCACACAACTTCCTCTTTTTGCGCGAGGCCTGGGGAGGTGTTGATGGAGTTTGGAGCTTCCGAGCTTAGATGACTCACATCACGCTATACACGCTATACATGATTAAATGCTGATAAATGTACGCCGAGGATGTCCAGATTGTTTCAGAAAGGTGTCCAAGGCTTGTTGCAAACCATTTCGATCCTGGATTCAACACACTGTTCATCAAAAACCAGACCCGAAGCCATCAGGGGCCAGTTGAGACCAATGTGTCGGGCTTCCCAGATGTGGATCCTGCACGCGTGAAAGATTGCCGGAAACTGGTAGGAAAATCCATGGTTTTAATGCATTCTTATCATCAAGTACAGTGTATATGTATATATATAGAGAGAGAGAGAGCGATCTCCATTTCCATGCAGTATAATATCTTCAACAACTTAAACCAATCCTGGAATTGCATGGAATTGCTGGGTAGGCTTGCCCAAACATGAAACTGAGGTTGAAACTGGCTGACTTTGGCTTGGCATGCAGCTTCACACCTGGAGAAGTGCTCAGCAGCAAAGTGGGCACTGTCTTATACTGCTCCCCTCAGGCGGCTCAGAGGGTGGGTCACTGTTGAAACGATTAAATCTGGCTTTACCCTATCTGCATCTATTTGTTTCAAGTCAATCTATGTACTGTATTGTATCAGTTACCTGGCGAAACATGACCAACTATTGTTTTGACAAAGTTTTCCTCCCCTGCTCCAGAGCCTGGCAAGGTTCTCAGTGGTGTTTATGACAGTTCAGCTGATCTCTGGAGCTGCGGTGTCATCATGTACGTCTGGGGTGCCTAGTGACATCGACCTAGTGGGTCTAGTGACAGAGCGAATCGCCTCAGCAGTCCATTCACACGGGCAACCGGCAACCACTGTGCCCAGATGCTTTTGGGCTGTCTGCTGCCCTTCAATGGGAAAAATGAGGCGGAGGCTGGGTTTTGGCAAGATATGGCAAGATGCAGCTATAGGCTTCCTTCCTTCGGAATCAGTTGAAAGTTAACGGCTAACGGTTTCTTCCTTTCCTCGTCCTTGTGGTGGCCGTCGGCTTCTATGACCCTTTTACCATCCTTCTTTTCCCTGGTATGGTGTATAAAAGGCATACCTGTTTACACATCCCTCGGTGTCAGGTGGCAAAAGCAGTACGGAAGGGCAACTACGCCTTCAGCGATGGTATTTGGGACAATGTGTGCGCATCTTGAGCTGTGAGCGAGGCAAACTGTCAGCAGGGATTTGTCTTGTCACAATGTGAGCTCATTTCTTTACGAAAAGTAGGGTGCTCCAAAACCCACCCAGGAAAATGCTAATTTAATTTACTGATAAACCTGCCAAGGTCCGAAGATGGCAAAGACCTCATTCGCAAGTTGCTGAAGTTTCACGCTGTGGACCGGGCCACTGCTTCACAGGTGGGCCTTCTTGATCAAGTCCAAGTTTCAGTCCAAAGTTGGCAAGTTACCAACAATGATGCCACCGCTTTCCCAAACATTCTTACGATTTTCATCGGTTTTCTCCAGTGGTGGGGTTGGAGCAGGCTCGTGAGCATGCATGGTTCCACTACGCCGCCCCTGAACTTCGACGTTCAACACCTCTGCAGTCGTTTGTCATCCCAGCCCCTTGGCAAGAGGTTGGGGAGATTTGTTCCCCTTGCCAGGTGACAGCCACTTGCTTGAAGGTCGACATTTACCACTAGATCCACTAGATGGATGTATGATATTGGTGTGGACCTTGTTCCGTGCTGAGGACCTCTTGAGATTTTCCAAGCACAGTGCCTTTCAGCGGGCGGGGCTGCCAAGATTCTGTCCGAGATTTTAAGTCAACATCTTTGGAGAAACCAAGGTATGGCTACGGATCAAAATGGTACCCGGCCTGGTGAATACCCACATGGCTAACAGTTGTGGATATCAACCCAGTTCCCCCTCCCAAAAACTGGAAAATGTATTTGTATTTTTATGTATGTTTGGTATTTTCCCAAATAGGGTGCTCCCAAATTTGATGCAAAAAATCATTCTTTTCACCATTATTCAAGGGCCATTTGAGATAGACATCCCATTTCCAGGCAGACTCAAATATCATCCTGCTGACTATCTATATATATATACATATAACATAACATATATAACACAACATAACACAACATAACACAACATAATACAATATAATTATGATATAATTATAATATGATATAACATCATAATATACATATAACACACGCATATATATATATGCAATTATATATCCCACTATTCTCTTCATTGAATCATCGTTTTGTTGGTTATATAACTTCCAATTCTTGATTTATCCCGTTAAAAAAGGAACACATTTGCAACGTCCCTTGCTGGTTGGTTGCCCTGTTAATAATAATCCCCTTATATTCGCACAATCACTATTTACAACATGGGGAGTTATTTTGCTGGCATTTTTTTAATGGATAGTAATTATCCCATTGTATTATCACCATTATATGTAGCTGCATGGTGGTTTTAAGTATGTCTTCTTTGAACCCAGATTTGCGACGATGATCCCAGCGATTCATCCCACGTAGTAGGCTTAGTCCAGTTATAACTAGGGTTATGGCCCAGAACTAAAAACTGGAATGAACCACCAAGTAGCATCATGATTAACCTTCTGGTCATCAAACATGGCTTGCCAGAAACTCCAACAATCAGTTCGATGATTTTCCCAGCTATAAACTTCCATTATTCTCCATTTAAGGTGGATTGTCCTATATTTCTCTCTGATTTTCCCATTCAAACCTCCATTTTTGGGGATTTTCGATTCACATCCCCTCCCTGGCGACAGCGGTCATTCCAGAGGCCGCACTGCGATCGGTGGCCATGCAGTTGGGCCATGAGGAGGTGGAACCGCTCTGGCAACACTTCGGGGCAGCGGCAGCCCAGATGGGGTGCCATCCCAGATTGAGTTTTTGGTTGGAAAGGACACAGGCAATCATATTAGATGATTGGAATATGATTGGAATATGATTGGATGCACTCAGATTTTCGATTTTTTATGGAATGTTGATGACCTGCCATAAAAGCTCATATGGACCATATGGACAAAAACTGACACACTTCGGTGATATTCGGTGAAGCCCAGGCCCTAGATCTCAAGGGCACGGGCATGGTGACGATTCCTGAGCTGGAGGTCCGCGGGGTGTCACCAGCATCCCCAAATGGGAGGCATCACCAGCAGCAGAAAGGGGATGGACCACTGATACCCAGCTTTTTCTGTGGTGAAAACCATTGAAAACCAATACTCCGGCCCAGATCTGTCATCTCAGATGAAGCCTCACAAGTTATGTCCCAGAAATCGGGTCCAAAACTCGGGTTCCTTTCAGTTGCAAGCCAGTTAGTGCTATGAACGGCCATACAAAAAGAACATCTTAGAACCACAGGATATATTGATCAATATTACATTATGTTATATTAGTTATATTATATTATATTATATTTTATTTATATTATATTATATTATATTATATTTATATTATATTTATATTATATTATATTATATTATATTATATTAATTTATCATATTGTATAATATAGGGGTCATGACATGTTTTTGTCATCACCCACTTGTTGCCCTTGAGGCCATCCTGCAGTCTGGAGCTGCCCAATCCTCGATCGACGAGCTGCGGCAGGTTGGGGGGTGGCAAGGTTACCATGTGAACAGCATGTAAAAATATCATTGAAAAACCATGGTTTCATGGAAGATTTCCATAGATTTCCCTTAAAACCCCAAAATTGATCAAAATTGGTGACACCAACATGAGTCATTTTTTGGGAATGGTTTGGGGGAGTCCACACATTGAAAGAGACACATGTCACACTAATTGGTTTCACTTCGGGTTGCTATCATCCAGCGTGGGAGTAGCTTTGAACCAACCAGTATAATGAATGGCAGAGTTTCCAGAGCCCAGTTGCTTAAATTTACATATCGAAGTAAAGCTCATTTGATAGCGACTTTGCTTGGGGGCAGCCAGATTTGAGGCTGCAGTGACTCAAAAACGCAGTCATGCAGCTTTTGCCATGAATCTTCATCACTTCCCTTCGGACATCAAGTGCCCAAAATTGGCTGGCATTTACAGAAACCGATAGTTAGAACTTGGTATACGTCGTGCGAGTGGACTATGACTTGTGTGGGTTTAGCTCAACCATGGCTACAGCACACGAGCTGAGCACGGAAGGTTGAACTTGCAGTTAGCTTGATATTCGAACACAGGAAGAATCGACCGAAAACTTCCCGAAGATGGGATGCACCAGGATTTGTGTGGGATCAACCATCAACTTTGGTCAGACTCCCAAGGCACAGCAAAGAGCCATAAAGAACCTTAACAATCCAAGACACTACCCTTCCCAAAACGACCTCCATCGTGTGGCGCTGATGCTCACCGTTTGAAGCCCAGACCAATAGATGCCAGGTGTACAGAAACCATGCCAGCAAGGGAGAGAGGTTCGAGCCAGTGGAAATATTTGCATATATATATATACATACTTGATATAATATATAATATACATTAATATACATAATACATTATATATATTTGCATATATATATATATAATTCTACAGAGTATATATTATATATGGTATTTTGTGATGGCAACTCTGGTTGTACTGTGGTTCTTGCCGATGTCTGAGGTTTGATGGATCTCCCCATGGCGCAAGGGAGGCCACGAAAGATGGTGATCCCTCAACTGTTCTATTTGAGGGTCCTACAGTTCCCACAGGGTTTAGAGAAACCATGAGCAAGCCTTGTCTGCCACCAGGGAACCCGGAGCGCAGGCACGATGGCAGCTGGGGTGTGTTGTAGTCGCAACACTTTCTCTAGTTACTAGTTTAAGCGTTCGAAGATAGTACTTGCAATTTTTGTCTGGCCTTCCTTCCACAACTTTCGGATGCTTTCATCCGAATGGTGCGACTGATGCTGAACTGAAATCTGGTTGCCCCCGAGAAATTTGACATAGCTACGGAACAGCACCATTTGTCACAGCTAAAGCATCGAACTAAATGGGCCATCTATCGCCATGCGGGCTCAAGAGACCACCGCTACCACAGTGCTACCGCGGCCGAGCCGAGAACAAGGATGTCCAAGAAGTCACCGGGAGACTTCATCAAACAGGTGGGATATGGTGGGATCAACATCCAAAAATCATGCAACTTATCCAATCTGATGAAAATCATCCAAGTTCTCCAATCATCCAATGATTTACATGTAAAAATTCAATTAAAATCATCATTTTATCCATGGGATCCCAGCTGGGGTGATCCCACAGGTCCCGTTTTTAGATGCGACGCATCTGTCAGGTGCTGGGCCGGCCGGTCATTGTGAAGCTGAACAACGGAGCCGACTACCGTGGCATTTTGTCGTGTCTTGATGCTTGGTTGTGCGCAAGGCAGCTGCCAGATGTTCTATTTCCGGGTTTTTGTTTATGGCTGAGAGGAACATTCCCAAGATTATGTCTATTGATTGGATTTGATTGGATTTGATTGGTTGGTAAGGGTTTCCATATGTTTCCATACAACCCCAAGAAACCAGGTAGCTTAAGCAGCTTAACCCCCCGCCCCAAGAAACACCAGGGGTCTCACCTCAGGATGGCTACATGAACCTCGCCATGGAGCAAACCGAGGAGTACATCGATGGTCAGCTGAAGCACAAGTACGGCGATACCTTCATCCGAGGCAACAACGTGCTGTACATCAGCGCGCAGCCCAAGAAGTGAGACACCTGAGATACCTGAGATGCGGATTGAGATGCAGCCTGGAATTGTGAAGATGAGTTCTGAAGGGCGGTGGTAGTTGTGAAGGGCTGAATGTATAGAACAGGCGGATTTGGCAATGCCAGCGGAAAAGATTGTGCCATGCAGGTTTCGGGCAATGAATCCTGGTGACATTGAAGCCACTTATAGATGCCATACAATTATTTTAGACATGTTGTCCCTAGCAAGAAGCAACAGAAAGATGAAGATGAGGATGTTTTCCATGTTTCTGTTTATTGTTAAGATGAGACAATGCCGACATGTTTGTGAATCCCTCTGCCTGATATCAACTTTTATCATTGGCCCCAGGCCTGGCGAGGGCCGGTGCGCCTGGGGCTTTGGCTTTGGCTGCTGATGGCGGTCTTGGTCATAACCTCAGAGGCCAATGGCAGGGATGTCCCACCAGATCTATCCAGATGTCCTTTTACAGGCTTTCGCCAGGGTACTGTTGTAGTTACGGGCAATCCATGAGCCTAAGAACTGGGTGGTGCTTTGGAGTTCTGCTGAGTTCTTTTCGAAGAAGTACCTTCCTGTGCAGATTTCCCAGGCACGTTTCAAGTGGGGCAGGGCTTGGATTTGCAGTGACTTCCGGTGCTGGCGACGAGCGAAAGTCATATTATATATATATATAGATGTGTATAATATATATATAGAGATAGATATATATATATATATAGAGTTTATTTCATCATTGATGATCCCCCCAAACTCAAGATGGCAGTGCACATACTTTTAGCTTCGCAACAGATTGTGATTTCTACAGCACCTCAGCATTCAATGGGTGATACAACGAGCACCAGAGTTTCGTTCTCTTTCCATCTTTTTCCACAGAAAAGCCAAGTTTTGGGCCAGAATTGGTATTAAGGCACAATCCGCAGGATTTCCTTATATTTCCACATATTTCCTATAGTCCTATAGATTTACCCTGAAACCAATCCATTGATTTTGGGCCAGGTGCTGTCGAGATTTTACTTTTGGCCCACCATGCCCTTGACGCTGTTCCGCAGCTGGATGGATGGTCGAGGTCTGTGGTGTCAGGCGCGGATAGTGATAGTGGTGACAATGGTCTATGTTCTATGTATGTTCTATGTATGTTCCACTGCGACCGAGCCCTGGAATCATGGTTAGCAAGGGAAATCATCCCCAAATGGCCGAACTATTCAGGTTAGTGAAATATTATAATTTACCCAGATATATGTTCAAATATGGTACCATATATGTCCATGTGTTCTTGTCAATGAAAACACATCCAGGGTGACAGGGTGAGTCATAGATCCTCATCCCTGGACTTGCCAGGTGGATGATACCGTGATCCTAGGTGCGGAACATGGTGGTGGTCAAGTGTCATCACAGATTGCACTTAGGATTTACATGGATGCCATGGATGGCACAAAAAAATCAAGAACATGTTGTGATGTGCACGTCTCGGGGTTTGCTTTATGCTCAAGCTCCATGAAGGGAGAGATACTGAACTACGGCTGTCTTTCGGTGAACCATGTCAACCCTTGAAGCCGAGAGTTTGCCAGCTAGCACCTCCCATGGGCGGATGTCACCACTGCTGAGCCACCCTAGTCACCAGAAGAAAAAAATAAGAACCAGCCAGGCAACACCAAACACCAGACATCAAGACACATCACTCCAGGAAACCAAACAAATCCATTAACATCCATGAGAATCCTTGATCAAACCCTCAAGGCACCCCCAAACCCCATTACAGTAAACAGCTATTTTCCCTGCTTTCTTGTATTGCGATCCACCTGTGACTTGAGTCATTGTGCCAGCCATGGAGATGCTGGTTTCAGTGGCAAGCCGCAGCAATACAGTGATGGGTGGAACAAACAGAGCCCTGAAGTAAGAAGGGCCTTGCTTGGCCTTCTAAGATGCTACTGCTAGGGGTCTTAGGCACAGTCTTTGGACTGCTCTTGTCCAGAAGTCGTGAGGCTGGGGGCCTAGGACGCTTAGGAGTTTTGAAGTGCAGGGGCTGGTTTGCTGATGTTGCCAGGAATGCACATCATGTTTGCTATAATCATGTCATGTCAAAAGCTGGAGTTTGTATTCCTGTCACAGTGACCTGCTGGATTCCATAGAAAAGCCACAGGCAAACCATACTGCTTTCTCCATCGCAATCTTTCAAATTTTAAGATGTCCTACATGTTTTTCGTACATCCGAATCATCACATAAACATCCCATTAAAAACACACTTCAATGGTTTCACTGTGTTTCACTTAAACATCTCATCAAATCTTGAAGATTTCCATCGATTTCCTATATCTTTTCATAGATTTTTCCATGCAAAATCCACCCCATCCCATCCCATCCCATCCCATCCCGAGGTGGCCGACCTGGCCAGCAGCATCTTCGGGTCCTTCGTGGCTGTCACCGGTGATGCCCACCAGGCCAAGGTGGCCCAGGACATCTTCCGGCAGCAGGTGAGGTGCCTGGGCCGCCTCAAGGGCCTCGAGGGCCTTGAAGGCTGATGGGGATGGGATGGATTTTTTTGGGGGATCAGAGGTTGAGATGCAAGTGATGACTCATGATTACTCATGGTTGCTGGTGGTGACTGGAACATGGCTGGATTATGATTTTCCCATCATATTAGGAATGGAAAATCATCCCATTTGACGAAGCCCATGATTTTTCAGAGGGGTAGGGATACCACCAACCAGATTGCAACTAGGGCGGTTGGCTGTTTTGGAGATCACTGACACGTCTACACGTCTGGGTTGATAACGGTTAAATGGCAACGGATCCAAGTTTTCCAGATCCCGCAGACAATGGGAAAAACTTCCAGGGAACAAACAAGTCCTTAAACTGATTATACACCCTCTGAGTTTGGGGATGGCGATGGGGAGAGAGACCCTCTGAGTTTGGGGATGAGCATGTTGGTGATCTATGTAGCAAGTCCCTGATTTTGGAGCGTTATCGCTTGGATGAATGATGGAAGTCACTATGGTGATCGGCTGGAGTTGGTTAGGTCGGGAAAGGCTTAAAGATTGAGATTGGAGGTGCTTGGTTTCCAAAAACGACTGTGCTGCAGTAATGCCCAGCACCTTAGCTCTGTTGCTCGGGAAGCGTTGCATTGACTTCCACGTAAGGTATGAACGCTCCATTCAAATTCGCGAAGACATGCGCGACGTGAACAAGCTGATGATGGAAAGCGTTCAGACACACGTCATCATGGGAAGCATCATCCTGGGTGTTTGCTGGAACATGTGCATAGAGGGCTTTCCGCCAGAGGAGGTTGGGCTGATGGGTCCATACACTGCAGTCATGCTTTCTACCCATGTGGAGCCGTGTTTGTTTTCTCTGATCATGGAGGATGGAGCATGGCCAGGCAGCTCCATTATCTAGAATCTAGAATCTAGACATTGTGTGCTTAACGTTTTGAAGCCAAGGTCAAAAATTGGATCCCCCGCAGAAAGTTGAAAGCTCTCATCAACTCCTAAGTGCACCCCCATCCATCCCCGTCGCCGTTTCAGTCGGAGCGCACGGTGGTGGGCCTTTGGCTGATCTTCACCTGTTGGGCCGTGACCTTCACCCTGATTGCCCTATGGTTGGCGCTCCGCTTCCAGATGAAAATGTCTTCCAGTGCTCGCGACCGACTGCTGAGACGCCACAGGAACGGGGTTGGAAGCTTGGGAATGGATTGGGGGCCACCGGAGTTGAGCTGAACAAAGAAGGGAAAGCAAAGGGAGCCCTCTCACATACACAGAGACAATGTGGAAGGGGTTCAACCCTGCGACACAAGAGAATCGCTCAAAATTTGCGACCTGGATTCAACCCCGCCCCAATTTCATCCACTGTTGAGTTTTTTTTTGGCAGCAGCTGGGTTCAAATCTTGCAGGCTGATGGTTCCAGACGACCTGGTGGTGGGCCGCATGGGTGGTCACAATGTGGTGAACCACGTGGCCAATTTTCATAGCTGGATGCTTCTTAGCTTCCAAGACGCTGGCACCGGTGATGCTGGCTGTTGCAGTGATGGTGGATGATGGGTGGCTAAAACTGAAAAACACAATCCGTGAATTTTGAGCGAGTTGGACATACTTTCAGATTTGCGAGCCTGTGGGATAGCGTGCGTGAATGCATTTGAACGGGGGTCAAAGGATTCAGGAGTACCATCAACTTTGTGCAGTGTTTCCCAGTCTTTCAAATAAAATCATCCTCCAGCTCACTGTTTCCCATCTTCAATTTATTTCCCACTTCGATTTTGGGCGTTTCCTCCAAACATTCCCCCAACGACCCAAGGCTTTCGACCATCAACCGCGCCACGGCCACGGAGCCCAAAGAGGAGGAGGAGATCATCCGCTCCAAGCGTCGGCACCACAACCTGCGGGTGCAGGTGGAGCCCCTGGACCTGACGAAGCCGCTGGATGTCGAGCCCCTGCGGAAAGGCATGCACGCGTGGTTGCATTCGGAAGAGGACAGCCATGTGAAAAGAGAAACGCTGTTTTGGAATGTCTTGGAATGATGGGAAATGAAGGAAGCTGGTTGTCCTGATATTGACTCGTTTGATTGGGTTTTATTGCTTATATGCTTATATTATATAGGTTCCATCATACACATTTTTCCGCTGCCATTCGCCATCCGCCATCCGCCATGATCCATCATGATCCATTTGGGTAAAATTATGAATGAACTCACGTCGTGACGTCACTGCAAATTGCATCATGATCCCCTGGCCGCTCTTCCCTCTAGGAAAACAGCTGGTCGCATCACACGCTGCTTGATATCCCTTTCTTCCTGACGGGTGAGACCTTGATTCGCAGCCCCTGGAACTTCAACGGGGACCGCATCATGGCACTGCGCGTCTATGGGGCCTCCACACTCTACGTGGCGGCGCAGTGTCCGCCACTGGGCACTGCGAAGAAGGAGCAAAAAAGTGCCTTGGCAGCGGTTACAAGGAACAGAAGTGGGTGCTTTTCCTGGAGTAGAAAGCAGAGTATCATACTTATTTAACAGCCTTCGGCATTCCGGCCCTCTGTCCTTTGGCATACAGGCCCGGTTGGTGTAAAAAGTTGATGAGGAGATGGGAGGGGGGTAGGGCAGCGGAAGCAAAAATCCGTCGAAGAGATGATTTCAGGTAATTATAGCTATAGCAATAGCTACAACTGGATCTCAACCTAAACCTACAGCTATAGGTACAAGTAGGTCTGAACCTATAGCTAGAGCTAGAACTAGATTTTAACCTAAAGCTAGAACAAGATTAAGCCATTGCTGGAGCTAGGGCTGGGCTAAAATCTAAAGCTTGAATAAGAGCAAGGTACTGCTGTAGCTAGGACTAGAACTCGAATTCAAAGTAGAACAAGATCAAACTATAACTCTAGTTGGAACTAGAATTCAATCCAGAACAAGTTAAAGCTAGGGAGCTATTTGTGAGGAAGATGCTGAAGAAGAAGTTAAAGTTGTAGCACAAGCTAAGCCAGGAGAACTGTAGAACTGGGGCTCAACCGAAGGTGTACCAAGCCTCAACCGAAAGGCTATACCCAGCCGGAGCAACGCAAGCAAAGCAAAAATCCGCGCAGCAATCTATAGATGAAGCTAAAGCTATCACAAGATGTATTGCAAGCACATCCACAAAACACCGGCCGGCAGGCCGACGGATTGTTACTGCAAAGAGAGATGTTTGGAATGGGATCTGTGTGTGTCACTCCTTTGCCTTTCTGAACACTTTGCTGCTTCGATTCCTACTTTTGATAAACTTATGATTCAATTCTCACCTGTTTGTTCAAAATCGTCCGTGGTTTGCAATACTCAGCTGACTCTCTATGTGGACACAAGCCACCATGAAACCAGTGAAGGGACCAGAGAATGTGTACCTCCCCCCCATTCGCTACGCAGGCAGCCATGGATTGCGGAAGGCTTTGTGGCTGGCAGGGCAGGTTCCTGATTGGCCCGCAGATGAGTTGCCTCAAGCCTTCCATGGATTTCATGAAGACTGGGGGGGTGAGAGCGGTTATGGCGAGTTTCGCCGCGTGGAGGGGTTTTCAATGTACGTGGATCGCAATGATGCTGAGATTTGCGTAATTAGTTTAATTTGGCGTTGTTCAGACATGTTTGGTTCTTAGAGTTCTTAAAGTATCTGAAGTGAACTCGAGCATCCCGACAAGAGGTAGCGACTAAATATGACATCACAGCGTTGGGAACATCAGGATGGGTACCAGTATTTTTTAATCATCATCATTAATTATAATTATTTTTGGTGATTCTGATTGCGATTATTACTGGTCGCGGTACGAAAAAACTGGTTCGAACGTTCTTCGTTCTTCGTCATCGGTGCTGAGGACATCGAGATGCCGCTGTACAAGCTGGTGCTGGCCGACCCAAAACACAGTGACTTTGTGGACGTGGTGATCCGCTGGAATTTCAAGGCAGGCTGTGAAGCCCTGGTGGTGGTGGCCCGGAACGGTCAGGTGCATTGCAAGGACGGGATGTGGGTGGAAAACGGGCATGGGATGTGGGTATGGATGGTTGTGGATGGTTACCATCTGGTAAACATGGTAAACTAACATAGCTATTAAGAATTCCTTTTTTAATTTTCTTTAACAGGTAACTCACGGAACTAAATGGGCAATTCTCCATAGCTATTTTAGTTTACTGGAGGATACCGAGGGTTATGGCTATGGTGGCTTCAACTGTTCAACTAAGATGCCCCCGACCTGCTTTAAGATCCTTTTAGCTGGCTTAGCTAGTCCCGCCACCGTTTCGGCCACTATTGCCGCAACGCTTGCTAAATTGTGGGGTGAGCTGATTTGGGCCTTTTGGCTTCACTATTTTGTTAAAATTTGGACGTTCCAACTGCCCACAATATCCTACAATTTTCCATCCCATTCCTTATCCATATATCTGTTTCTGCTGCAAGCATCACTGGTACCCATGGCAAATCTACAGGAAACCATGGGTTTTACCATGGTTTTACCATGGTTTTCACCATGGTTTTTAGTTTTGACCATGGGTTTTACCTTGTTTTATAGAGGTTGCTGGCCCCCCATCTTTCTCCCCACTCCCCGGCAGGAGGAGGACTGGCCCCTGGCGGAATTCAACGCCGAGGTGAAGGAGGTGCTGAACTTGCGCCGTTACTCAGGGCTTTTCCTGAGGCCCACGGGGAAAAAACCCTGGGTGGAATCAGAGATGTACTTCATCTCTCTGACATTTGATGCTTCTTCTTTTTGGCAGAATTGATAAGGATTTTACTTGCTGATCAGGTTTTCCAAAGGAACTTAGCTATTCACGAAAGCTAGCGTCAGCTAGCTGGAGTCTTCTTGCTTTAGCAAGTATTCCGGGGGCTGCTCAAGGACATCACGTGATTTTTCACGTGAAAGGGGGGGACCCCCTGTTTTTGTTTCGACCT